>Ga0209143_1000777_pt1 | contig 15439 bp, 11 predicted proteins | sample FaiFalFF_MnMetaG_3_FD_184739 | JGI IMG/M metagenome (GOLD analysis project Ga0209143, IMG submission 184739) | Freshwater microbial communities from Yellowstone National Park, Wyoming, USA - Fairy Falls B (FF_Mn_B) MetaG (SPAdes) (version 3) | ecosystem: Environmental > Aquatic > Freshwater >...
TAAGAAACTGGGTCCTGATCTACGGGAGGAGGAAGACGGGCAAAACGACTCTTGTTAGGGACTGCGTCAAGTATGATTACTACGTGGTGATAGGCTATGGTGATATGGCGCTGGTGGAAGACAGCATCGTGAAGATCGACACAGCGCTTCGTGAGGCAAAGGCTATTCTGGGCAGGGGCGGGGTTGTAGTCATCGATGAATTCCAGAGGTTGCCCGATATCTACTACAGCATGATCTCGACGTGGAGGGGAGGGGTTCTACTGGCTCTGGGCTCGAGCTTTGGGGTTACGCAAAGGGTGTTCGACAAAAATAGCCCGCTTCTGGGATTGATGACACCAAAGAGGATAGGCCTCATCCCATATTGGGAGGTCCTGGCGCAGGTTAACGACCCCGTCCTTGCGACGCTTTACAAGGATCCATGGGTGATCCCGTTCATCGAATCCTATGAAGAGCTCAAGAGACGGGTTAAGGAATTTGTGTTGATAGCCAAGGGCCTGATCGGGGAGGTCTTCCAAGAGGAGGAGAGGCGGCTAACGGATACCTACTATCGCACCTTAACCCTGCTTGCCGAAGGAATATGGAAGAGCTCGGAGCTGGCCGGCGTGCTCAACCTTCCAGGGGGGGAAGCTTCCGTCTCTTCCCTCTTGAATAAGCTGTCAAACATGGGCCTGGTCCAGAAGATCCCCACCCTGGGCAGGGGAAACTACTACAAGGTCGAGTCCCCCGTTTTATCCCTTGTGCTCTATGCCGAGGCGAAATATCTTATAAGCGATAGAGACGTCGACGTCCAAGAGCTGCCAATCGGGAGGGAGGTGCAGTTCGCCGTGGGGGAGCTGCTCTCGAGATATCTCAGGGGCACCCTCTATTATTCCCCCAGGGAGGATGTAGACGTCGTTATAGTGCAGAAAGGAAAGCCGGTCTGGTCCTTTGAAGTCAAGATGGGGGAGATCGGCAGGAGCGAAGCTAGGGAAGCGGTCGCGAGGATGAGCAGGGTCTCGCCCAAGGTCGGGCTCGTAAGCCTCAGGGAGAGGCCGCCCGATGTGGCTGATATGAGCCTCGGACCTGGCGAGCTGGCGGAGATCGCCAGGCGTTTGTCCTACAACATCATATAACCCATATCAGTTTCTATTCTTAACTTCTTAGAAGGACATGAAGAGCACGATTTCTGCTTCCCCAGAGTTTTACGCATCGAAAACGGAGGCTCAAACGGTCAGGAGCACGACGCCGCCCACAAGATACCCTAGAGCCTAATCACAGCCCTGTTGGCTTACAAAGGTATAGGTCAGCACCTTGCAGTACTTCGGCCTCACATCTCTGTTAGGGCCAGGGGCGTGAAGCTTGCGGAGGCGGCCAGAGAGGAACTGCAGCCGCCACCCTCCTTTTTCTGATCGCATACCACCCCCACAAGTTCGCCGTAGACGCCACACTTAAACGGCTGTATTCTGTGAAGCTGGACAGACTAAAAGCTGAGGCCAGCAGGGCGAACAGACCGACCGCAATACCGCTTATCAAACAAATCCTCTTCAAGAGAGAAAAGCAGGAAAGCCGTGATGATGTCCCGCCCCTTGGAGATGTGGAACAACAGCTGCCTGCCGATGATGTGCCCCTGGTGCGGCTGGCCTACCATACCAGAGCGATTTTAGTCACAAGTGACAGAAAACTGATTGAGCGGCTCCGGAACTCGGGAATTGAGGCTAGGTACCAGATACGCGTGATGTCTGTGGGCCAGGCCATAGAGAAGGCAAAGGAAGCAGGTCGAGAGCATCCTAGATGAGGAATACCCGCCCTCCTTCAGGCCCAGGAGATACTGAAAGGCCTGTGGATGCCGATGGATATTGTAACCCTCCCAAGACACATTACGGGTAAGATTCATACGCAAAAGAAAGCCAGGGGTATGGGTGATCTAAGAGATGTTCGAAACATTGTTAGAATGCCCCTGCTTAGCAGAAGATGATTCAATTGAGCTGTTCCGTGGGGGTGAACTTGTGAAGATGGGAATAGTGGCCATCCTTGAACCAGAAAAGGAGGTAAGCAGGTTAGGTGATTTGAAATCTATATCCTATACCGAGGTATGGCGGTGTCCCAGATGCAAAAGAACAATCTATTTGACACGCACCGCGAAGGTAGACGCGCCACCTTAGAATAAAAAGACCTCCTGCAACGCGGGCTGCTTAAAATCAGCGTTTAGCACATCAAGCAAACCCTCAGCTGTTTACCCTTAGGACAAGATCTTGAATCAAAAGGCATCGTATAGCCATCGCTGGAGTGACGGCGTGCTCGAGCCGGCGGGCTAAGCCGCGTACTCCTCGAGTCCTCGCCTGAGGCTCTTCCCATGGGATAGGTCGTTCATTTTGGCGATGATGATACAGGCTTCACAAGAATCGCCTTCGGACATGCGCGCCATAACTCCGGCAGTTGCGAGGCCATGGCGAGAAGCGCCTGAAGGACTTCTTAAGGGCCGAGCCCGCGTACGCCTGCTGGAAATAGAGAGGGAGCTTGCAAGGCGAAGGATGAGCGAGGCCGGGGAGGTCAGACGAAGCATTCAGCTGGGGGTGGCGCCAATTTGGCGGAATTTAAAGGCGTGGTGACGAGGGACATAACAGCCAGGCTCGCCGGCGCCAGCCACGGCACGCTGGCGAAGATGGGGGGAGCCGAGAGGTACGGCAGGGTCTTGGAGACTGCCAACTCTGGGAGGTTGACAGGCACTACGGAGACGTGCTGAAACAACTGCGTGCGGTGACCTTGAGCATTTTTAGTACCCTAGCGTTAAAAAGGTAAAAATAGGGGTTATTATGAAAGTAGCGTGGCTATGGTGGAAATTGATCTAACGCAGTTATCGACTATTTTGCTCATTAGGAAAGGCGTTTTGAGCGAGGGAGAGGTCGAATAGGAGAGACGAAGGCTCGTCAATAAGTTTCGCGTCGGCAACGTCTTCACAAGCGAAGAGTTGGAAAGAATAAAGAAGGCTATCGAGGACTACATCGCTAGTGAGAAAGCTGCCATGCAATCAGACAAGAAAGTCAACCCGTATCGTCTCTGGCTTGGGGGCGCAAGGCTGAGCTACTTCCGATTCTTTCTCAGGGAGCTGGAGGACCACTGTTGCCGAGGTTGTTGGGACCAACTGATGAGTTCTCTTGATAAAGCAGGTCTAAAGGATTCATCGATCCTAAAGAAGGCCGAGAGGGTTCTGAGCGATCCTGAAGTCCAGCTTATTGTGAAATGCTGAATTAGGGATTATATCATTTTAGGTATCGAGGATAACAAGCCACTTCAGCCTAAAAGCGCACACAAACGTCTTTCCTCGAGAATTCCTTCGTAGTTAATGCTGCGCGCGAGTACATGCTTTAACAGGCATGCATGAAGGTATGAAGACTCAAAGCTACTCAACTACCTGAGGGAAGTGCCTCTTGGCCGCCTTATATATCTCCTTGACCCTCTCCTGCTTGAACTCCTCGAACCTCCCGGGCTCCCACAGCTCCTTTTGGGTTGGGATGAAGTGAGTTAGGAGGGCGGGGAACATGGGGAGGTAGTGGCTTGGCTCCGCGTCCGGCATCTCCTTAGGGATCCCTTCGTGGAGCGAGCTACCGACGAAGGTTATGTTTCCAAGCCCACTTACGAAGACCTCCTTCTCATCAGGATCGTCGGGTGGGATGTCGTATCTGTCGAGTACCTCCCTAGGGAAGATGTGATGCTTATCTAGGTCGGAGTACCTCTTGGCGCGCAGAAGCTTGCCGTCCAGGTCCTCCGCCCCCTCCTTCATCAGGAGGACGTATAGCAGGAAGAGGTACTGCAGGCCCTGCCTCTTCAATACGTTAACGCCGTTGCCCTTCTCGACGTCTGCCTCCCTTATCTTGCGCCTCTCGCCCATCCTATCCATCAGCTGATCGTAGGGGAAGCCGCGCGGGCTCTTCAAGACCACCTCTAAGTCTTCTTGCAGCCTTGAGTTCACGCTCGCAGAGTAGCGCCCCTTCATGTTGGCGACCACGAACCAGCCCGCGATGGCCCTCCGATCCTCGCCGCTCAGTTCATCGATGGATGCCAGCTGCCTCTCGTAGAAGTACTTTGCGATGGGTATTATGGAGACCTTCGATGGAACTATCCTGTAGTCGTCCAGGCCGAGCTCCTCACGCAGCAATGCCCTCACCAGCTTGATGGACCTTTCCGACCTGCTTAGGACGTCCTCGTCAAACCTCACCTTATCTACGTTGCTCTTGAACTGATCGACGTTCGAGAAGACGGTCTGCTTGACCCCAAAGTTCGACAACACGAACCTTATCAAGACGTTTAAATCTAGATTGGAGTCCTTCACACCCTCATACAGCCTCCGTACCCGCTTGCTGAACTCGCCGCTCACCATCCCGGCAAGGAATGAAAGCATGAGCTCGACGATCCCTATGCGGACGCCCGCCTTGTTTATCCTGACGAAGGCCTCGGCCATCTCGCCTAAGACTCTGCTGCCCTCCGTCAAGGTCTTGACGACGTAGATCGGCATATCGTATTCCACGATCCTCCTGACGACGTTCTCCAGCGTTTCCCTGTACTTTTCGTAGAACTTAATCACGTTATCAAACCTGCCCTCGAGGTACCCTCTGAGAAGGGCTGAGAGGTCTATGCCCACTTTCCCTCCAACAATCAGCTTGTTCTGCGCAGGCACATATGAGATCACGCTCCTGGAGATCTCGCTTCCCCTTCTGGTGATCTTCCATCCATTGGAGAGGAGCAAAAGCGATGTCAGCCTCTGCTGCCCATCTAGCAGGTAGAACGACTCCTCGTGAAGACCGCCCCCACGTATATCCATCAGAGGTGTGGCGAAGGGGTCGTCCTCGATCCTCCAAGCGGGCTTCCACAGGATGATGCTGCCGACCGGCAGGTTGCGAATTATCGAGTCGAGGAAGTGCCTGATGTCATCCTCATACCACTCAAAGTCTCGCTGGAACTGAGGCAGGTATAGGCGCCACTCGCCGCGCGTTACCTTCTTTATTAGCTCGCGTAGCTCCTCCTTTTCGACGCTCAAGCTAACGTCAAGCAGCTCCCGCGGCTGCGACAACATTTCCTCCACTGAGGCAAAACAACCTAAGGTTTTAAAGTTCTTGACCTCAGGTTAAGGTGCTTGAGCGCAGCTAAAGTCGTAAAACGTGAACGAAAAAAAGGGTGTTTCATGGCAGATATCGCACGCGAGCCCCTCGCGCAGGAACTCAAGGGCCTGAGGCCGCTCTTAGGGGCTTGGCTCCTTTTATCCACGGGTCATCCCTTGCCTTAGGCTTTTAAGCGCCGCAAGAGGGAGGGCCATGTCCCTCGCCCTTGTGCTCGCGGGCATGCTCCTTTACTCGCTCTGGGGCATCGCCTACGGCGCCATGAACGAAGCAGGGACCGGGCTTCTGACCCTCGCGCCCCCCTGCTCTCTGGCCGTGGTGCGCGCAGCATGAAGAGGGGCATCGCCCTAGCAGCGCCCGCGCAGGTGTTGGGGCTCGGCTTCGCCTTCGCGCTTCTCTACGCCCTCACCGCGGCCACGCAGCAGCCCTGGCTCTATGGCTGGCTCCTCTACCTCTATCTCTTCCCTGTCACCCTGCTCCTGGGCATAATAGGCCCCGCGATCAGCGTCAGGAGGGCCAGGAGGGCCCCACCATAAAGGCTGGCTAGCGCCCTCACCCTCCCACTCGAGCCATTCCGCTTCCAGCTCTAGTAGCGCCCTCAGTGGGTCCTCCAGAAAAGCTAATCAAGCTTCTTGGGCACCACAAAACCTATGTCGAGCAGCGCCGCCGACAGGCTTAGAGCCCAGACATCCGAGCTGATAGAGCTCTTCAGCAGGAGATTGGGCGCCCTTAAGCGATGGCCCGAGGTAGCCTTGCTCGCGAAGGCCCTTGAGCAGGAGGAGGCGCTGAACGCGGCGAGGCGCGTGTTCGGCGAAGGGGAGCATGAGGCCGTAGGCGTCGATGGCTCCATGGATTACGACGAGCGCCTCGAGATGCTCCTCTTCTATGTGTGCGCCTCAGCCTATCGCTGCCCGTTCAGCATAGATAAAGAGATCGGATTCGAGCTCGGTAGGGCGTGGCGCGACTCTAGCCTCTCTCTATCGGCCGCCATACCGCTCTGGCTGGAGGACGTCTCCAATATAGTCGACTCGCCACGCCATCCGGAGACCGAGTTCGAGTTCGAGCGCTCCATGCAGGGCATACCTTACTCGCTCATGACGCTGGGCGAGCTCTATCTGGCCATCCGCTCGCTCGAGCAGGAGAAGGTGAAGCTCCTCCTCCTGGACCGCCCGCTCTCGGGCACGTTCGGCCCGGCGTCCAGGGACCTCAGGCTCCTGCTGGGGTCCGGAAGCTCTTCGCTCACCCATCTGAACACGGAGAAGGGAAGGCCGACGATGCTTGATCTGCGCCTCGCGGCCGTGCTTGGGCCTGGCCATCTCCACGTCCCGCCCCGAGGGCCCTACCTGCGCTACGCGGCAATTCAGAGGCTCCTGCAGAAGGGCGAGATGAGCAGGGAGCAGCTCGCCCGCGAACTGCGGCTGGACGATGCGAGGCTCAACAGGCTGTTAAGAGGCCTGGAGGAGTTCAATAGGAGCCATTCGGGCGAACTCCTCGAGGATTCGGGGTTCGTCCTCAAGCTTCGGGAGGGCGTGAGGGGCTACTGGGAGAGGGTGCTCTCCGCCTCCTATGCCGTTGCCAAGCGTATCTTCGAGCAGGCCGGCGAGCATCCGCTCAGGCTGGACCAGGACCACTGGCTCACCGTGCTCGATATAAGCGCGATCAACACCTTCCTCCTCTACGAGCTGATGAGGCTCTCGGCCTTCAAGGGCGTTCTCGTGGTAGGGCTGACCAAGGATACGACGGCCACCGACTTCACCAGGTCCGTGCTTCCGCTCGCCAAAAGACTTGGCCTCCTGGGCGCATCGACGCCCCCAGCCCTAAAGAGCGATCGGGCCTTCCTCACCCTCATCTCCTCGCTCAACCACAAGAGCGTCAAGGTGCCCTGGAGGACGCCCAGCTACGACGTCTGTTTCTCCACGCTCGTGGAGAACCTAGAGGGAAGCGATGCGCCCTTTAGAGCGGCGAGGAAGGTCGTGATGAGGGAAAGGCTCTTCGTAAAGGCCTACTTTCAGCTGAGGGAGTTCGAAACCGATCCGCAGGTGCGCTCCCCCGTCTTCGTATACGACAGGTTCTACCAGCCCGCATATGACGGAGCGATGGCCATATCCCTTAAGGCCCTCGAGAGAGGCGCCATCGCGGACCTAGAGCCCTATTTTGAGGGGCCATCGCTCAACCCCCTTGACAACCTTATCCTCGGCCTGCTCTCGAAGTCCGATAACCCCGAGGTGCTCGAAGCACACGGACATAACCAGCTGCTATACCTAGCCGATAAGGCGGTAAAGGCCGAGGTCAAGGCGATGAAGGCCATGCTCCGAGGCGTGGCAGAGCTGCAGCTGGGAACCCTGGCCAGAAAGGAGAGGCTCTTTTCGATGCTGAGGAGGTTTAGGGAGCTGAGGACGCAAAGCGAGGCCGCGAGGCTTCGCGCGGCGAAGGAGGCGATGAAGGCCTGAAGGGCATCTTCGACGATCTCGATGAAAAGCTGGAGGCAAGGCTCAGGGAGCATAAGGTAGTAACCAGGACCACGCGGACCAGGGAGGGCGAGATCACGCTGGCGAACGCGGTGGCCGTCCTCGAGTTGAACTTCGACTTCGAAGTTCTGGATAAGCTCCACGAGCCCTCCTTCATGGCCATAGAGAGGAAGACGTCGCGCGACCTGACTTACCTGATCTACGAGGTCGTGCTCCCCAGGCCCACACACTTCCAGATGCTCGGGATGGACGTCTCCCTTCCCATCACGCTGAGAAAGGAGTACCTGAGGACGATCGATGCGGGCTGGGGGCAGAGCGAGGAAACGTGGATCGATGTCATCGCTGTGCCGACGGAGTACAAGATGGAGATCGAGGGAGGCCAGCCCAGGTTCAGCAGGGCTCGGCTCGTACCCCTCATAGGCTCCCCGGCCCACCTCCTCTCAAAGGAGACGGTCCAAAAGTTTCTCTGCATCGAGGGCGGCGTTGAGATAGGGAAGCTGATGGGCTTCAATATAGACCTCACCGTAAACCTTGAGAACCTGGCCAGGTATCATGCGGGCATCTTCGGCTTCACGGGCTCGGGCAAGTCGAACCTCACATCCTACCTGATCAGGAGGTGCGCCGAGAGGTTTCCCGACCTACGGGTTCTGGTCTTCGACGTCGCGGGCGAGTACTCGATACACCTGCTCGACCTCCTGGGCTCGAGCGGCGCAGTCTTCTCGACGGAGGACTTTGACAAGGACGCGGAGAGGTTCATCAGCTCGCAGGCCATTCCCGAAACGCTCGAGGGAAGGCTGAGCGAGCAAATGCTCAGGACGAAGGTGGAGGAGCTGTTGAACAAGGAGGCTATAAGAAGGCTCACGCTCGAGTCCTATGAGCCGCCGAGGATTACGCTGAAACTGCTGATCTCGATACTCGAGCAGGAGGGGCGCTCGGACAAGCCCCAGGCGCTTCAGGTCAACATCGCGCTCAAGGAGATCCTGCAGCTCGAGAGGGAGCGCGGCTATGACGCGGACATCGACCTTAGAGCCCTACGCAGCGAGGACAAGGAGCGGCTCGCGAACATCTTGACCGAACTCGCCGAGGACCTTCATGAAAAGTCCGCGCTCAGGCGCAGCCTTGAGGTGGCGATACGATATCTGGAGGAGGAGCCGGAGCCGGAGGAGGTTGCAAGCGTGAAGATGCTCCATCCCGAGAGCCTAGCCACCCTGCTCCTAGAAGGAGAGATGCCGCAGATAAGCGTCGTATACATCCCGAACCCCGACGAAGCAAGGCACGCGGCCTCGCGGCTCATCGAGAGACTCCTCCTGCTCAAGAAGACCAAAGGAGCGAGGCGTAGGGTCCTCGTCGTGCTCGATGAAGCCCAGGAGTTCATCCCCGACCGCAGCCTGGAGGACGACTTCAGCAAGGCCTCTAACAGGGCGGTCGAGGCGCTCCTCAGGCAGGGCAGGAAGTACAGGGCCTTCTGCTGGATCAGCAGCCAGAGGGTAGCCCATCTCAACGTCAGCGCCCTGCAGCAGCTCCACAGCTACTTCGTGAGCACGCTGCCCAGGTTTTACGACAGGATGGTCATCGCCGATGCCTTTTCGCTAAACTACGATATCCTGGAGAGGACCACGCAGCTCGAAACGGGCCAATGGCTCTTCGTATCCTATAAGGCCACAAAGCAAAGGAACGTGCCCGTCTTCATCCAAGCGCCCAATAACGAGGACTTACTTCTTAGGGGACTAGGGGCCTAAAAGCCCGTATCGCTCGCGGGCCGCCTGGGCTGTGAAGGCGGAAGCTTGACCCTGGCCGAGGGACTACGAAATGAAGAGGAGGGCGAGGATCAGGCGCGACCGTGGCCCTGAGGTTTCCCGGGGTTCACCATCTTTCAATTTCACAGTCGCCAATTTCCTTGAACGCGAACAGCGTCCAGCACTGGAGCGCTAGCGGGCCGGGTATGTGATCCTGTAGCCCTCTACCCTCGCAAAAGGGCGTCATCCTGTGCACGGAAGAGGAGCGCCTGCCGGAGATGTGAACCACCCTAACCCCCCTGACCACGAGCGCATCGGCGATCAAGGACCTGTGGCAGCGGTATGGGTTTCCCTCGGAGCACATGATGGCCACCTTGTCGCCCTTAAGCAGCTCCATAAGCCCTGCCAGGGCTTCCTCGAACTCCAGCGTCTGCATGTAATCGGCAAACCCCCTGAAGCTCGTGTTCCTCCAAGCCGCGTTCATCGAATCCTTTCTGGGCTTCCTCAGGCCGCCGAGCTCCTTCATGTGCAGGTACTTTACGCCAAGGCCCTGCAGGTATCTGGAGAAGGTATCGCCGTCGAACTGCGGGTTATTCCTCGACCTTGGTATCGTCCTTATGTCCACGAGCAGGGAGATGCGATAGGCCCTGAGCGCCTTTGCCATCTCCTCCAGCTTCCTGCTGGAGTGGCCGACCGTCCAAACCCGCAACTCGCCCGACATGGCCCTATGTGGCGAACTAGAGGCGTGCTATAGGCTGGATGCCAGCTTTGCGGATTACTTTAGGAGGACATAGGCGCGGGCCATGGCTGCTCGTTCGCGCGCCAAATGGGCTGTCCGAATCTCAAGAACGCCTTATAGTCTGAGCAGACTAGTCCCATGGGACTAGTCCTAAAAAGAAGCGAGTGCAGGGAACTCAAAGAACTAAGGAACTGGATTCTAATCTACGGGGGGCATCATCGCAGCGCCCAGGTGGGGCCAGGACTATTTGCAAGCCACTGGGAAATACACATAAGTGACCCAAACATGTCCATGGTATGAAGAGTATTAAGATAGAGCGGGCATCATGGATAATAACGCTCGATTCAAAGAGGCGCATAATAAAGGACGGATCCATTTATATTGAGGATGGAAAGATTGTTGCCGTCGACAAAGCCCACAGATTAAAATCTGGAGGCGCAGACATAGTAATAGATGGGTTGAATAAGGTTGTTACACCGGGATTCATCAACAACCATATGCATGTAAGCTACGCACACGCCGTGAGGGGAATCTTTCCCGATGAACTGCCCCTATTAACCTATCTGGGCTATGTCTTTAAGCTTCAGTCAGCCATGACTCCCGAGGAAGAGTATTACACGACGCTTCTGGCTATAACTGAGCTTTTGAAGAGTGGCTGCACCTGCTTCGCCGACCCGGGCAGTATAGGGGATCTCGCTTCGGGGGTGAAGGCTATACTGGATGCTGGGATTCGCGCCATGGTTGGTAGAGACGTTGTCGACAGGCCCAATCCCCTGAACCTGCCTGTCAGAGATACCAAAGAGGCCGTTAGGCTGATAGAGGATGTACTCAGAACCTACGGTAATTCACCAGGCGGTAGGGTGAAGCCGTGGGTCACGGTCTTCTCTCCCAACTATGCCAGCGATGAGCTCCTGATCGAGGCGAAGGAGTTGGCCGACCGCTACGATACGGTGCTCACCCTCCACACATCCGCCAGCGAGGAGAGTGTGAGGGCCTTTCAAGCCGATAGGGGCAAGAGGCCGGTCGAGCATCTGGCGGATATAGGTGTGTTGGGAGCCAACGTGCTACTCTCCCACTGCCTGGTGGTGAGCGATCAGGAGATCGACCTTATAGCTAAGAGTGGGGCGGGGGTTGTATACTGCCCTTCAGCCGCCGTGAGGGGTTCGGGTGCAACCAAACATGGTAGGTTCCCCGATATGCTCAGCAAAGGCATACCTGTAAGTTTGGGCAGCGATGCCGCGAACTCATCATACTACTTGGATATGGTCCGGCTCATGTATCTGGGGATGGTGCTGTGCAAAGATGCCAGGTTGGATAGGGCCGTGGTCCCACCCGAGGTGGCATTGGAAATGGGGACTATCAACGGGGCTAAGGGCTTGGGTTTAGATAAAGAGATTGGAAGTATAGAGGTGGGTAAGAGGGCAGACCTGGTGGTCTTCGATACTAAGAGGGCTGAGTGGAGATCAATATTCTATCCTGCGCATAACCTCATCTACTCAGCTGATGGGAGGAGCGTGGATACGGTCATCGTGGATGGCAGGATTGTTGTTCAGGGCGGCAGGTGCGTATATGTTGATGAAGGCCCACTCTGTGAAAAAGTGCAGGAGATCGGTGAAGATATTCTTAGGAGGACCGGTGTCACGTTCAAGTACAACTGGTTGATCGAGTAGACTCGCCCTGGGCGATCTACCCCCTAAGCCCGGCGGCTGCCCATGGACCTCAAGACAGGGGGTTATCGATGCATGTCCTCTTTGCCTTAGAGTCAGGATGAAGTGCGACTTCCTTAAACCTCTCCACCTCTGTCACAACCATACCTTAAGTACAATACTTATCCTTAAAATCCGTCCGCCTTCGGAATCTTTGGCAAGATTGCGGTTTGTTCTGCCTGTCGAACCATGATTGGTATACTATCATGGGAGTCGTAGATTGCTCTCCTTCTTCGTATGTTTCGATGATTGAACATAGTTCTAGAGTCTCTCTAGGAACATCTCTTCACCAGGCTCACGGTTTTCTTCTTCCCCATTCATCCCCAGATAGAACCGGTCTTCATATTCACCAGGGGGCCTCCATCGCCCTACGGACGCTTGCCTCCAGCTCCCTGGCCAGCCTCTCCAACAGGCTGATGACCTTACCCTTATCCAGCTCGAACATATCTTCGTCCATAAAGGCGTGGTAAAAGTTAGCGTGAATGCGCCTAGCTGCCAAAACCTCTTCTTCCATCTCCTTGTCTCTCCGCTCACGCGCTAATCCCATGAGGAAGGATTCGACCTTATCATGGTCCCCTAGCTTTCTTCCATAAAAGAGGCCTAAGGCGTACGCTAGAGCATTAAGCGCACCCCCAGAGGAACTCCGAGGCTTTGGGCAGGTTTTTTTATAGTACCTTCTAAAGTTCTCAAAGTAGTGGTCTGCTAAACTTCTCCTCCTCTCTATCTCCCTTAAGGCTTCCATGCTCAACTCTCGTCTACCACATCCCTCTTCGGATAAATCTGCAACGACTTCTCATCAAACCTAGCTGTCTGCCTGCATTCGCTTCTTTTTAGGACTAGTCTTGTGGGACTAGTCTGGTCAGACTAGATGCGTTCTTGAGATTCGGACAGGCCGTTTGTGGCGCGCACCAAGCAACTATGGCCCGCGCCTATATCCTCCTAAAGTATTCAGCAGAGGTGGCAGAGTCACTCAGTACCGTTGCATTTCCCTGCCCGTGGACATAAGGACGATACCTAGGCCGAGGCATAACCCACAGTTCAAGGGTGATACCCTTCTCCAGATACCTGTAGGGCCTTGGCGTAAAGTACCTGCACATGAAGGAGCTCGGCGGCCTAAGGAAGCCCAAGAAGGATTTGATGTGGTGGCAGTATTCATGTTTATTGCCTTCGGTGTCCTCAACCTGCCCCCTCACACTACCGAGAGGGCTGCAGCCTGCGGAAGTGGCGCGGCGGGGCTTATCAGCTTCGCCTACACAGCATCTCGGGCTCTGGTCGAGGCCAACTCCCATCACGCCGCGAGATGGGCGAGGGAGAACATAGTGGAGCCGATAGCCAGCCTCCTGGTAATGGCCAACGAAGATCTAAGGAAGAGGTCGCTCGATGAAATAGCCGCGGTCGCTCGGAGAGTTAAAACGATGGCTGAAACGATCTTGAAAGCCTTAGGTGACTGAATCTTTTCATAGCTCGACCTCTTAGGCTCGCTAAGCAGATTTCTCATTAGATTAGGGCCTCTTGAAAACTATGCACCCTACCCGCTCCTCTTAGTCAAGCCGGATTGGGGATGGGAGAGCGAAATGGAGGTAAGAGGACTATATTCCGCTGCGCAATCGAGTGCTATGCATAATCCGCTACGCAATATCACTATATGTGTCAGGATGTCCGCCCGCCGTCCTTCCTTACTAATGCGCCCAGCCCCCTCTTTGCATCCTAGGTTCTCCCAGTTGAGCTAAGGCGATATTTACCCTGCCCTCATGGGCGCTAGTTTTCTCCATCATCGCTTTCCGCGTACCACTTGCTTTTTAGCGAGTCAACGAGCTAGAGAAAATAGAACAGCCAGCCCACATGGCAAAGAGGTAAAGGTAAGGTCAACACCACAGCCGGTTTCCTATATGTTCGGGCCTATCCTGCATATCCTGAGGGTCCCATCCGTGATATTGACGACCATACAGAATATTCTCAAGAAGAGCCTTATCAAACGATCAGGGCCTTGAGGGTCTTCCATAGAAGGTTTAACGATACGAGGGTTGGGTTCCACTCCCTTCACGCATTCACCATGAGAGACGCTGAACCTATTCCGTAGGTTTCTCAGGATGCCCGAGGAGGTGCAGCGTAATTCTCTTAAACCGAACAAGTCAAAAGACCTAGCAGGAATCCATTGGCAAGTGATATATGGGCGTACTGGTCAGAGCTGGATTCCAATGCCGTAAAGCGTTGCCCAGGGCTTCATGCCAAGGTGAAAGAGTACTCCGAGTACTTTCTCTTAGAATTTGATTCACCAATTGATGCCTTTGTCTTTGCTCTACACTCCACTTGGAACTTCTTTCCTAACCATAAGCACAACGAGATTCGGTATACCGATTATCACATGCAAAATAGGTTTCTTGTTGGAATAGAGCATCTTGGAAACTATGTACCGTGCCCGCCGAGGAGGTACCTCTTCTTAGTCAAACCAGAGTACGGACGAGAGAGCGAAATGGAGGTAAGAAGACTATATTCCGCTGGTCTGCAATATCTAACCCCCGAGCTCTTCAGACAGACCGTAGAGATGTTGGAGAAGGAATTACCTAAAGCCCTCATGGAAGCGGTGGTGCGAAAACCTAAGGCATGGGTTCCAATCATACAACGGACAGCGAAGGAAGAAGGGTTGTCGGAAGAAGAATATTCCATCTGCTACACAGGTCCCGGGGAAAGGCTCTACAACTTGCTTGCTGGGTTTGTACTAAAGGAGGATGGCTGGATGATTTTCCCCGAGGGGACATTATCAAGCCTCCTCCCAGTAGGAGGAGCACCAGATATGATTGCCGTAAAGATTCCTGATCTCCAAGAGTACCTCGTTTCTTTAGGAATAGTTGAGAAAAGGGGGTTTTGGCTGGCGGAGCTTCAGGCTAAGAGTTCTAACACTAAAATTATGCTCAAGGACACTCCTGATGAAGGGTTATCCATCGTACTGGAGGGTGAATCCTCCAATCGAAGTGTTTCAAAAGGCCGAAGCCAGCTTAACATGTATATGGATTCGAAACTCTTTAATGGCGGGGTCCTTGTGGGACCTGAAATTATCGAGGCCCAAGCCGCACCGCACGGTGTGATTAGTTGGAACCGGGATGGAGTGCTTTTGAAGAGATATCCTCGAATGCAAAGTGAGAAGAGTACCTTGGAGACTCTCAGTGTAACCTCAAAGCTTGTTGCGGCAACTCTAAGACATTTGATGTGATAGGAAAGGGCTCACGGGTCGTCCTGGATACGAAGAGGACCAAAGGGCTACCCTCTATGACTCCGAAGGATATCATTAATGGCAAGCTTTAACCACCCTCTAGGAAGGTAGGAGACGGCCTCCCTGAAGCTTACAACTTACCCCACATGGTTGGGTGGGCGATTTGAAGTATTATGAGAAATAACCACAACAGGAAAGAGTCGTCCACATTGCGGAAAACCCCGACCGAATACAAGCAACGCCTGTCAATCATAAGAGAAGAAGTCAACCATTTCCTTCTAAGGAGGAAAATATTTAAATAAACTTTCCTTCTTGGAAGGACACTTTGCAGAGGGACAGCGTCATAGACTTCCTGAAAGAGTATGAGGGCTTCCACCCTCAGATCATCCGTAGGGAGTTGACGGTACCCGTAGACGGCCGGCACATAATATCCGTAATAGGCCCCAGGAGGGCCGGTAAGACCTACTTCCTCCTATCCCTGAGAAG
>Ga0209143_1000783_pt1 | contig 15338 bp, 17 predicted proteins | sample FaiFalFF_MnMetaG_3_FD_184739 | JGI IMG/M metagenome (GOLD analysis project Ga0209143, IMG submission 184739) | Freshwater microbial communities from Yellowstone National Park, Wyoming, USA - Fairy Falls B (FF_Mn_B) MetaG (SPAdes) (version 3) | ecosystem: Environmental > Aquatic > Freshwater >...
TATTAATTAGATTCTCTTTCGAATGATTCGTCAATAGCTGGCATAAATGTAAGTGTATATATTATGTTATAAAAAATTTAATTAATTATGTACCTTCTTAATTATTTAAGCTTTCTACCACATCTACGGCAATAAATGTCCTCAGGATTAACAGGAGAACCACAATTTGGACAATAATTAGGAGTAAAATAAGTTATGCTTGGCTGAGCAGGCTGAGCCAAAGCTTTCCTTCTTTTTATAATATAAAGTGTAACTGCAACAACAGCTATCACAACTGCTACTATTACTCCAATAATAATCCACCACATTACATTATCTGATATTAATCCTAGCACACTTGTTTCAATCAAATTTAATTTCACAGTCATTTTCATTTGCCCTGAAAACATTGGCATTGATCCGCTCATACTAATTTCAATAGTTGCGCTGATTAAAACGCCCTTGTTATATTTATATGACATCGAGGCAGATGCTCCACCGTATGGTCCATATGAAGAAGTCGTAGAGGTTTGGAATGGGCCAGAATAGGAAGGATCAACAAAAAGTTTAGGTTCAGCAGATGGCTTTTCATCAATTTTATAGGACATCTCTTGAGTTTCGCCTTCTTTTGGAAGAGAAGTTCCAGGTGGACATTCACCACTTGTCTTAACATTTCTGGCAATTCCTTTAGCATAAACATATGGCAAATCTATTTTTGTGATTTCTACTCTCATATTTGCTTCAAAGCTACATGATATACTAGTAGCAGTAGGAGTACCAGTAATGGTACCTGTAACGGTTTCCTCTAATTTATATACAAAATAGTCTCCGACCTTATATACTGGCTGGGTTGCTTCTCCAGAAACATTTGTTTAACTTAGGAATACTAGCAAAATTGATAGAAAAACTACTGGAAATTTTGTAAATTTTGCTAAATCATTTCTCATAGTATAAATATAATTTTTTTATAAATAAATTTATTAATTGACTTTCATTTCTTCATTGTTTTAATAAGAATATCTTTTCAATTATGAATACGAAATAATTTGCTAAAACTAATATCAATACATCTATAAAAATTTTGAAAATAGGATTTTCCTTTTTATTTAGAAACCTTGAGAAGCCTAAGGCATCTTTAAAAATTTTCTTCTATCTTTCATTTGATTATTTGATGAGATAAGCGATGTATTCACATTAATCGCTTTCAAATTCTTATAATTCCTTAGGATTATTCACATATTAACTTTACTTTTTCATGACAGTAAGCTTCAAGATTCCATATGCTATTTTTAACCAGTATTCAGACATAAATCAAGGTCTAACTTAATAAAATTTATATGTTAATAAATTTATTATTATAACGTGTCTACTATAAGCCTTGCTACCGTTCCTTCTTCAACTATCGTTACACGTGATAGCAGTGCTTATATTTCTTTACATATAAAGCTCTTAGAACGCTTAAAACCTTATCTTGACAATATTTTGGAAAAACCTGTACATGTTGAAGTTATAGCGGAAAATCTTTTAAAAGATCAATATACTATGTATCTAATTTATCTTGTAAATCAGGAAGTTCTTAAACTTCCAGAAGATCTCTTGCTCAAAATTCTAAGATCTCTTTATATTATAGTTGATATATTTAAAGAAGCAGGTGTAAATGTTGAAGAAGCTCTTGATATATTTATAGAACATGAAACATGGAAACTTAAACAAATCTTCAAAAATTATGGAAAATTTGCAGGCATGATCTTTGATTTCTTTACAAAATATCCAGAGGATGCAAATAGATATGCTATTGTTTACATGTCAGTGTTCCTCCTTCTCTTAGCTACTAATATGACTAATGAATTAGATAAACTTAAAGCTATTGGTGAAGAATTGAACAGACTTTCAGAAGAACTCGAAACATACACACTTACATTTATGCTAGCTATGGATGAATCGTTCGAAAGAGAATCTAATATAGTAGCAACTGCAAAAACACCAGAAGAACTTAGAAGAGTGTTAGAAATTGACTAAAGATTATAAGCATATAGCTGAAATTACAAATCGTTTCAAAAAAGCTATAAAAACTCTTGATGAAGATTTAAAAAAGAGAATATCTGAAAAAATTGAAGAGCTTTTGAATAGCAAAATTATTGGAAAGCCTTTGAAGGGAAAATACAAAGGGATCGAAGTTATTAGAATAGGCAAATATAGGCTTATTTACAGTAAAGAACCATGCATAATAATTCTTCATGATGTTAGTCATAGAGAAACAGCTTATATATAGTTGTACAAAATAGCTAACTTTATTTAATTATCTTTGTCTATCGCTTTTTATGATCGATTTCGTTGATATAATAAAAAATTGATGAGTTTCTATGTATAAAAGCAAAAACCTTCTAGCATTTTAGCATCTTCGATTATAAAACTTAGAAAATTGCATGTGATTTCATGATTCTTTGATTTCGAGCGTTCTGCAGAAATTCAGGAATCCGAATCTTCATGATTGGCAAGCCACCAGTTGTATTCATCAATAAGCTTAGCTAAGGTTTTTCTATATTTTTGACCGAGTTTTTTGCTTGGAAGCTCTCTACAAATTTCCTCTATAACCTCCTTTATATTGCATTCTTTCTCTTTAGCTTTTTCTTCTAACACTTTCTTTACTTCTGCCTGCATACTTTTAAGAAAATCTAAGTATCCTTTCGCTTCTTCTTTAGCTCCATATTTTTCCCTAATATTCTTATCCCACATTACAAATATCTCTGGATTAAATAAATGCAGAATCTTTGAAATCGCAGTAGGTCCAATGTATTTAATTCTTGCTGCTTCGTAACATTTCATTATAGCGTCTTTTATTTCTTATCATCAAAATTTACATCTAAAAAGGTTTTGCCTTGCAGTTTCTTAAAAGATTCTTTAGCATTTCTTAATTGGTTAGTAAGCTGATCCCAGTTCAAATCCTTTCTATCTACGGTTCTTCCTATCCTTCCCCATTGAATGAGAAACATTTTGATTATGGGCAATACATGTTCCTTTGTATCTAATTTATCTAAGTCAGCTCTTATTGGTTCAAGTTCTTCAATAGCTTTAAGATATACATATTCGTAAAACCAAAAAGCTTCCTCATAATTTTTAATGTATTTAACTAAATTATCATAATTCATTTCTTTTTTCATTTTTTATTAAAAATTTAAAAATACTTAACTTTTTTGTAAAATATTATGAATAAAAAATACTCCTTTTAATCTATCTAGTAATTTATCTCTAATTTTCCTTTTTCTTCTTTCTTTATTTAGAACTCTTAATAAGTCCAAAGGAGTCTCGATCTTATTACTTTTTCTTCTTCTATTCAGTTCTCTTAACAAATATAAGGGTGTCTCTATGATATTGCTCTTTCGTCTTTCATTTAATTCTCTGATGAGATCAAGAGGTGTTTTTCTAAGGGATGAACTATTGCTCATCATTATAAAAATAAATCAAGAATATTTAAGTTTTGTAATCAAATAAGCTAAAATTTACTATGAATTTCAAGGGGAAACAAGGAAGCAAATCTTAAAATTTAGATGAATAAATTAAGGAAAAGAAATCTTTGGAAAAAATTTGCTATTATATTTTTTTGCTAAAAATGGGACTTAATTAATTTTAGCGCTATTCCTTAGTTTAGGTTTTAAGAGTGATGTGATGGCCCACCGACGGCCATCAATACGTTATAATGTTTTAAAGAGCCAGCATATATCCTGTAAACTCCGATAGATCAAGCATTTTATTGGCTAAATCTAGCTTGATCCTGTAAGCCTCCATATCCAATGCTCCAAAGATTAAGGGAACTGGTAGCTTATCAACGAGGAATGCCTCAATTCCGATCTCTTTCCCTCCAATTTCAACTATTAAATCGCAGAAAAAGTTGCATGTAACTTTATTTCCATTAGCAATCACAAACTCTCTTGGAATAAGAAGCTTTTTAGGGGTAGATAGCTCCATTGCAACATCGCTTCTGATAAAGGACCTGGATGCACCGCTGTCAAATAGGATACTCAGCTTCTTCTCTCCCTTGTCGCCTTTAACAATCAGTTCCTGCATAATTGCGCCCATATTTGTCACCTTGGTGTAATTATGCTGATTTTAATTAACTATTCTTTAAGCTTATATTTAAGAATTTTAACTTTTCAAAAATTTCTTAGCTTAAAAGTTGTTTTAAAAACATTGAAGAGAAGCGGAATTCCATCATTAAAATCTTGACAAGAATAAAGCACTAAGGACTTTGCTTAAGAGCATCAATGATAAAAGGCTTTAATGATGGCTATTACTTATTCCATTGGCTTTATTTCATAACCTATTGATCGAAACAAACTTTTCAACTATAACGTGCCTATATAAGGTCCTATCTTCTTTCCATCAATTTTTGATTCCCATGCTTTTCATTATGAGTTCAAGACTTCTTTAATAATGTGTTGATTTAAAGTCATTTAATGGTTTTAGTGAAAGCAGAATTTATATATGCCTTTTCTTATTATTTAACTTATAATGTCTGAAGGCTTAAAGTTATCTGAGATGGATATTAAAGAAATTCTAGATTTAGTTAAACATTTAAACGAAGAAGAAAAGAAAAAACTTGAAGAATTCAAGAAGTTGATACCATATTATTATTTAGGCTACTCACCTGTAATTTATAAATTAAAGATTAATGTCTAGTATTTATTTCAATAGATTTAATCTCTGAAAGAAATCTGTGAGAATCGACAACAACTTTTAAAAATATAGAAGTTAAAAATTTATAAAAATTAAATCATGAAATAATTAAATAAACTTCATGATTTGAAAACTTGTTTAATTTTTTAAATCTATGATTTTTCGTTTACAAAGCCATGGTGGCAATCTTCATTTCCATGACCATAGTGTATATAATTTGGATTACGCTTCAGAATTTCTTTAACTTCGTTCTTGAAACTGGCCTACCGCTTATTTCGATTACATTATAACAAGAATATTACAAAACTCTAATTCTCTTGACCATTCAAAGATATAAGAAGTAGCTTCATCGAATCTTGGAACAATATACTTTCAAACCATACTTAATATCTTCTCTCGAAAAACTTTGTTCTCTTTAAAAAGCTTAACGCTCTCCTCTAGAAATTTATCAACAAACTGCTTCTCATCATTGTTTAGCTTTTCGTAATTATCCAACATGTTAATGAATTCTTTATATGTATAAGATTTGAAGCCTAAATAAATTCGTTCGTTTGGTTTCCTTTCAGCTTCCATTTTTAATGCCTTTATTATGATGTCAATCTCATTCACGTTTCTTTAATAAAACATTTAATATATAAATTTAATAGTGACTTTAGCTTCATTATATTATAACTTTTAATAAATTTTATAATTAAGGGTTTTTAATATAAATATTGATTAAAACAAATTTTAAAATCTCTAAGTAAGAAAATCCTTCATTTCTTGATGGTTCTATATAACTCCACTCACCCCAATCATTCCATGTGTCAATTTTTAATATTGGACGTTTATTATCAAGATATTTAATAGCTATTTTTAATCTTTCTTCAAATTTCTCAGCACCTCTTGGTAAAGGTATTTGAGGTCCTCCCCATGAATATGAATTATCAAAACCAGGTGTCAGGGAAACTATGAAATCTTTATTCCATTTCTTAGTGAAATCTCTCCAAGAATCTAACTGTTTATCGTAATAATACTCATACCTATCTACGTATTCTTTTGTATCTATACCGACGTTATGAAATCCGATCCAGCTCGTAAAAGCATCAACGATCTTTAATCCTGCACCGCGATATTTCTGTAAAAGAGATTGAACATATTTATCTGAAGGAAGAGTGGGAATGCGTGGTATCCAATCAGCTATTATATATGCCTCATTTCCAGTTTTTTCAATAAGTAGCTTTTTAACGGCTAAATAAGTACTTTCTTGGTTAAAGAAAGCACCTTCATCCCAAATATATAACACTGGTTTTCCATCAATTTTTAAATAGTTTTGGTTGTTAACTATATATGGTTGCATTAACGTTTTAACGAATGTAAGAAAAATTTCATTATTTTTTGGAATTTTTAGATCGATCGCCCATTCTGGTATTTCCTCACCATGTTTGCCATATATAAAATCTCTTGCTGAAGGTCCCATTAGCCATGCAACTTTGATTTGATTAAAGGATAGTAACTTTTCACATATAGAAAAGACCTTATATATCATTATAGATGATCTTGACCACCAATGATTTTGTGAATCAAGTATGAACGTGTTTATTCCATGTCCTGTAGCCCAATCTACATGTTTAATTAATACGATATCATAAAGAGTATCATATCTACCCAGTAAAGGATCATCATCCTTTCTAGGAATTCCACTCATATCGAATGGTTCATAGCCACTCATAACGATAATACCTTTATCATACAATACTTTACCTAAGTTCTCATATTGCCTAATATAAGGAATTTTTACCTTCTGCACTCTTTCATTTCCAGCTAGGTCTTTAATTAAAACAACTATTTCATATTCTTTACCACCAACGATATCTGTTATAGAAACTGAGAATCTTTCTTCTAAACTATCGAATTTTCCATCAATCGGTGTTAATACATAAATTCTTTCATTTTCTGGAGGGAATACCTTTGGATAATCTTCTTGTCTCATTCCATACATATAATTATATTCAACAGGAATGAAACGAAGCTCAGCATAGGCTATTGGAGTACTATCATCTTTCGCAATGAATGTTATGTTTATGTCATAGATTTTATCTAGTTTTTCCCTAGTAGGTATCCATTCTAAATTAAATATCAAAGGTAAATTTGGAAATACAAACTTATCATAAAATAAATTAATCGGAGGTTATATATCCAGATATCCTGAAAAAACTCTAACTACAGTAAAAAAATTAAAAGTTACGTTGAAAAAAATGATGTTTTGAATTTAGAGATCACACTTAAGAGTATGAATATAACATATATCTTTATATATAATGATTACATTATGTCTGATCCGCAATGGTCAAAAATTCTACTATTACTTGATACATCCCAAGTTACAGCTCTTACTATCACTCTGTGTATAATATTCAATTTTCATAAACCATCTCGTTTGTAAGTTATTTGTTACTTTTAATCAACTCGAGATAAGTAAACCCATATTCTCTTGATGCTTCGAGTGCAGTACTTTCAAAAAAATCGTTCCAAGTTCCTATCATAAGAAGTTTAAAAGTTTTAATATGATTTAAAGCAATCTTTAATCTTTCTATAAAAAGCTCTGGAGAGCGATGTAGGGGGATGGAATTGGGATTCCCCCATTTTACATATCTGTTATCAAATTCCGGCGTTATACTTGGAATGAATTTTCTTTCATTTTCTATTGCCCAAGATTCCCACTTAGAAAATCCTATCTTTATCTGATTTTCATAATTACCACCCAAATAATTTCCGTTTGGATCGTATCCACCTAACCATGAGGTGATTCCATTAAACATCTTAGCAGCTTCGCCCCATACCACTGCTTGAGGATGGCTGGTGGGAAAAACATCTGTTGGATTGGCTTTAGGATGCCCATGATCACTTACTAAGAAAATTCTATATTTTTCCCTTAAATTTTTTATCTGGGAGATATTTCCAAACACACCTTTCCCTTCGTAAAAGTATATTAACGGCTTACCATCCATCCTAAAACACGATGGATGATTAAAGTAATTTTTACTTAAATATGAAAAATCCTTATCTAATATCTCAATATTTTCAGGATCTGATAAATTCCAGCCGGGATTCGAGTTTTTTAGTCTTCCCATGCTTTCATACAGAATACCGAATTTGATATCCTTAGAAAGGGGATTTTTTAGAAGTAAGTTAAGATTTTCATCAAAATATTTTAAATCCCCAGATTCGTAACCCGACCATGAAATAAGAAATACGCCTATTCCGTAGCCAGTTGCCCAATCTATATGCTTGGACATTACTATTGGGTCGTCCGAACGGTATTCACCAAGCAATGGCATGTATTTATGCCCATCCTTCCAGTTACTTAAATCTCTTCTATACCAGAGATAGTAAGGAACAGCTACTATGATATCATCTGTCTTAGCAATATTCTCAAACTGTCTTATATAAGGCGTTTTCACTTCAACTATTTTTTCATTTTCAGCAACATCTTTTACTCTTGCTTTAACAACATACTCTCTTCCTCCTTTCAAATCCTCAAAATCTATGCTAAACATTTCTCTTTCAAGATTTCTTGGTTTAACTTTAACGCTTCTTACTTCCTCCTTTGGAAAAACTTTATCATAATCTTCTTCTCTCATTCCATACTTAGTTATAAAATATCTATATTCTACAGGAATAAGCATAACTTCAACTTCCTTTAAACTATTTAAAGGAGAGATAACTTCAAAACTAACGTTTATATCATATATTTTATCATTAACTATTTTTGTTGGCTTCCAGTAAAGATCAACTATTGCAGGCAAATGTTTATAAGATTTTAACAATTTATCTCCCTTTATTTTTAAATCCTCTAAAATTTTAACAGCATTTTTCTCAAAACTAGCTCCACCCAATAAAATTTCATATTTATTTATTGTTTCTTTAATTTTATTTATTGCTTTATCCTTCATTTGACTATAAAGTTTTATTTGTTCATTAAGTTCGTTTTCAAATTGTTTTAAATTCGTTAGAGTATTATCATAAGTCTCGTATTTGGATTGTAGCTCTTTTAGTTTTTCATCAGCAAGCTTGTATTCATTCATCCAATATTCTAGTTCTTTAATAAACCTTCTTTGAAGCTCTGGTATGATTAATACTTCATAAATAGACATAGGAATACTCAAACCTGCTATACCTCCAGCTAAAAGTTTTAGAAATCTTCTTTTATTTTCATCAACCATAGTTACCATCCAATTTTATTTCAATTTCTCTTTTATTTTCATTTCCTTCAGAATCTTTAACCCAAACTCCCAATATATATTCTCCTTTCTCCACCTTCTCAAACTTTAATGAAAATGATTCTTGATCAAATCCTAAAGGATAAATTTTAAGAGTTTTAACTTCATCTTTATCTTTTCTTTTCAATGTAACTTCACCTTCTTTTAAAGGAGAAAGACTAGCTACTTCTGTATTAACTATTAAATCATAAATTCCTTCCCTTACTATTTTAGGTTCATACCAAATTCCCTTTATTAAAGGAAAATATTTTACAACCTTTAAATAATCTGCTGGAATATTCTTATTTTCTTTAAGTATTTCAACAAACGAACGATCAAATTTTAAATATTCTTCACCTACTACTTTACTATATTTTTCAATTGTTTCTTCCAGCTTACTAATTAATTCGTCAATGTTTTCTCTATAATTATTAATTACATTTGATGACTCTTTTTGTAACTCGTTAATATTATCAATATGCTTTACAATCTCTTCGTATTTTTTGTTTAGCTCATCATAATTTTCTATTGTAGAATTATACTCTTCTGTCAATTTATTCATCTCATTTTTATATTTTTCTTTAACAGAAGGAATCCTAAAAAATTCTTGATAAATTATTACACCAGCAGCAACAGCTAATAAACCAGCTAAAAATTCATATGACTTTCGAAAAAATTTCCTCTTATTACTATCTACCATATTATAATAATAACGTAAATCTTAAAAATTTTGTTAGATTAATTTAAGTTCTAAGTTAAAGGTTTTATTTTATGAAATATTATAATTTATATGAAAATTACAAGTTTATCAAAGATTTTATTAATATCAGGAATTATTATTCTTTTATTAGGAGGCACATTAATTTATTATTCAATAAATGTTTCCAAAATAACAGAAACAATAACAGTTACAGAAACTAAAATAATAACTACAACAATTTTCTTAGATACAGATGGCGATGGAATACCAAATTACAAGGAAAGAGAATATGGAACAGATCCAAACAAGCCAAATTATCTTTTAGCTTATGCTTTGAAAAAGCTACCAGAGAATGAAGCTTTGAAGTTTAAAAACGTGGAGAATTTCAACGAAAGTTCAAAAGTTTTAGTAGATTATTACTTAAGTTTGCCTGAAAATATAAGAAACTCAAAGGAAGTTAATGATTTACTAAATCAAATACTTTTAGATAATATAATTAATGAATTAGAAAAGAATTTGTTTTATGATAAGTTTGTACTTCCTAGTTTACCTTTGATATTTGACTTAAATTGGTCTCCAACAAGAGAAAAATTAGATAAGATTTATGACATAAATGTAACCTTCATTGCTAAAGATGATAATACTCCTATTACTTACGCTGAACTTCGTTTTGTTCCTATAGAATATCATTATATGATTGAAAAGTATGGAATGAGAGTTGAAGATTATCCAAAAGTTTTTCCTCCAGATAAAGAAAGAATTTATGTATTAACTCCTGTAGATGGCAAGTTTGATAACTTAGAAGAGAAATTCTCAGTTTCTATAAATGATATCGTTGGTGGTAGAGAATATAAAATTGTCGTTTTAATTAGAGATCTCGCAGGAAATGAAAGAAAAGCAGAAATAAAAACACCTTATATAAGACAGTTTGAAAATATTGCTAAAACAGATGATATTACTGTTGCTGCTTTGTATCTATTGTGGTGGGGCAAGGATAATAATTGGGCTGGTTATAAAGGCAATACATTCCCATTACTTGGAAAATATAGTTCTAAAGATACAATAGTTATTAATAAACATGTAGATTGGGCTACAGGCCATGGAATTGATGTATTTTTAATAAATTGGGCAGGCCAAGATTATCAAGATGAGGCACTAAAATATTATTTCCTGAATGCGGATCTTGTTAAAAGAGGAGATATAAAATTTGCAATTCTCTATGAATCAATTTGGAGATTAAAAAACTCGAATCCTGGTTGGAATCTCTCCGATCGAGAAAACATTAGTGCTTTAGATACCGATCTTTCTTACTTATCTAAAAACTATTTTAATCATCCTTCATATTTAAAGATAAACAACAAACCCGTGTTTTATATGTATGAAGGTAAAGGTATTTTTGGAGATATAGCGAAAATAAGAGAACTAAAAGAAAAATACAATCTATTCATAATAAGTGACCACGCACACCCCCTTGCAAATCCCAATGATTTGTTCCCATCAAACAATCCCTTAGCAGTGCGTTGGGGAGATGCTGCAAAACAGTTTGATGCTATTTTGCCTGGTGGTGGTTTGTATGATGGTTTTCTTTGGTACAGAGGATACTTTGGAGGATCGCCTGTAGAAAATCCTATAGATAACAGTAAATGGTTAGAATATAAGAAAATTGGAAATGACAAGTGGTCTAAATTTGCTAGAATGAATAATATGTTTTTCATACCATCTGTTGCAGTAGGTATAAGTTATAGATACTCTCCATGGGGAGATCCAAATTGGCCAAGACTAGAGAGAGATCCAAAACAACTCAAGGAAAGACTAGAATTTGAATTAGGATACTTGGAGAAATATACTAAAATTTTATTTATTAATGAGTTCAACAATTTCTTTGAGGAATCTCAGTTAGAACCTGATTCCGGGTATGGATTTGGTTTACTTCAGTCAATGAAGGATGTGCTCGATCGATGAATGGAATCTTGCCTATAATTCTAAAAAAGACTTAAAGTAAGATAAACTCGAGAGAAAAACCAGCTTTATTGTATGATCAATTATATGTTGGATATATGCTGCATATTTACTAGTTAATTATGAAGAGTATTGTTTTATAACTCAAATTAATTGCTTTAATTGAGATTTTAATATGGTAAGATACGTAAATTGCTCGCCCTGCGAAGGTTCCACAGATGTAGTTTCAAGCCAATCATTCCATGTATCTACCATTAAAATCGGCTTCCTTTTATCTAAAAACTTAATACAATTCCCGAGTCTTATCTCAAATTTTTTAATATCTCTAGATAAACTATTTGCTTCGCCTGAGACGATGAAAGAAGGTAAAATCGACGGAATAAAATATTTTCCTTTTTCTTTAGTAAAGCTACTCCAAGTTTCTAAATAAGTAGGGAGAAGTTCATCGTAATTTTCCATATATTCTCTGTAAAAAGGAACTGGGTTATAAAATCCTATCCAACTAGTTAAGCCATCTTTATACTGGAAATCTTTGAATTGATAGTGATAACTTTCGTATTCATTATAAGGTTTACCTGGTATTCTAAAAAGAGTATCGGCTATTAAGAAAGGTGTTTGATTAATTGTTTTTTTAAACTCGTCAAGCAAATATAAATACGCATTTCTTTCATTGATCAACGCAATTTCATCATAAATAAATAATACAGGTCGTCCTTCAATTCTTAAATAATTTGGATGTAAAAATATCTTATTATCTAAAAGTGACTTCATTAAATTTTTAAACATTTCAAGATTATAGTTATCATTTAAATCTACCACCCAAGAAGCCAATTTAGTATCATTACTTCCTCTTTTAAAATATTTCTCCCAAACCCAACCCCACATTATAGCACATTTGATACCTTTGTTCATAAAGCCGTTTATTATAGCTCCTTCTCTTCCCTCTAATTTATACTTCTCCCAAAATCCGCCATCTATAAAAAAAGCATTAATTCCGTGCCCTGTTGCCCAATCTACGTGTTTCCATTGAACTAAATCATCAGAGGCATCATATCTTCCTAACAAAGGTTTGTCTACTTCCATACGTATATCTTTAAAATTCCAAGGCATATATGCAGCACTAATAATTATTCCTCTCTCATACAATTCTTTTCCCAAGTTCTCAAACTGTCTTATATAAGGAGTTTTTATTTCCGTTTTTCTTTCATTTCCTGCGAGATCTCTGATTAAAGCAACTATTTTATACTCTCTTCCCCCAACAATGTCTGCTATTGTGATAGCAAATCTTTCTTCCAAACTATCAAACTTTCCATCAATTGGAGTCAAAACATAAACTCTTTCTTTATCTGGCGGAAACACTTTTGGATAATCCTCTTGTCTCATTCCGTATTTTTCGATCATATAATGATATTCAACAGGAACGAAATGAAGCTCAGCATAAGCTATTGGAGTATCGTCATCTTTAGCAATAAAAGTTACGTTTATGTCATAGATTTTATCTAAAATGACTCTTGTTGGAGACCATTCTAAATTAAATATTAATGGTAAACTAGGAAGTACAAATTTATCATAGAATAAATTCTTTTCTAATTCATTAATTATATTATCTGAAAGAATTTGATTTAGCAATTCGTCTACTCCCTTTGAATTTCTTATATTTTCGGGTAAACTTGAATATAAATCCACTAAGCCTTTAGAACTCTCATTGAAATTTTCAACATTCTTAAACTTTAATGCTTCATTCTCTGGTAGCTTTTTTAAAGCATAAGCCAAAAGATAATTTGGCTTATTAGGATCAGTACCGTATTCTTTTTCCTTGTAATTTGGAATTCCATCGCCATCTGCATCTAAGAAAACAGTCGTGGTTGTTGTTTTAGTTTCCGTAACAGTAGTTGTTTCAATTATTTTAGTAATGGTAGTTGAATAATAATAAATTAATGTTCCTCCTAATAATAGAATAACAATTGTTGATATTAATAAAATCTTTGATAAACTTGTAATTTTATTTTCTTTTATCATTTATATTATAAAATCTTAGAAGCTTAAAAATTTTTTAATAAATTAAATCTTGAATGAAGCTCAAATGAAATTTAAAAATTGAAAGTTTTTATAGCTTTTTCATTAATATTATTATGAGCATTGTGGAGACAGAAAGTCTGATAAGGTTGGAAGGAAGGATTGAAGAAATGTCCAAAAGAATGGACGATTTTAAAAGCGATATTAATTCATTGCGAAACGAAGTGATAGCTACAAGGAATGAGCTTAATAGCAGGATAGACTCTTTAAATAATAGAATAGATTCAACAAACCAAAGAATAGATTCTTTGAGAGAAGAAATGAATAACAGGATAGATCTTTAAGAAATGAAATGAAAAATGAAATAACATCTTTGAGAAATGAAATGAGGAGCGAAATTAACAGCTTGAGAAGTGAAATAAGCAGTTTAAGGAGTGAAATGAACAATAGAATAAACGAGCTTGATAGAAAACTTGATAATCGATTCCTTTGGCTCTTAGGAGTGCAAATATCAACATTGGTTGCTATAATTTTAACAATATTACTTAAATAATTTTAAATTTTTTAAAATAGTTGCATCAACAATTATTCAGCTGATCTAAATTATTCACGCAAACTCTGAACCGTATGTATAGAATCAAAGCCTGCTAAAGCCCTTGGCCCCACTTTCGACTTGATCATTATTTTAACCAAATAATCGATCAATTCGGATTCGCTAACGTTATTTTCTCCTAACCATTTAACTGATAAAGCAATTTTATACTTTTCATATGGTAAATAGTCAATGATTGTTAACCAAAGTTCCAAAGCTTCCTTAGCTGGAAGGTTTACTGTAATTCTAGCTACTCTTCCGTAGAGCTCATCTTCGTATACTTCTATGCTATAAGCACAGCCTGAAAACGTAGCTATCAAGCTAGAGATGTATTCCTGCAGAATCGACAGAGCGTCCATAATTTCACCTTTGCTATATATTTTCTTTTTACACTCATATATTTTTACCTTTCTTTTGATATATACTCGATCCTGTATTGGTTAGGCTGATAATAGATAAATTGAGCTAAAAATTGTTTTATTATTAAATTAATTTGCCCGTTTCTGTTTATACCAGCAAATATATCAATATCCCGCTATTAGATAACTTCTTTAGCTGTTTCTTTGCCCTTCTGTAAGATAATAGAACCTTACTTTTTATTCATATTTAAAATTTATTTAAAAAGAAATTTGATAAAAATTAATTTTAAATCTTTAAATTTAACAAGATAAAACTGATTTTGTGTCTTAAAATAAGACTTTAATTTTTATGGTAAAGATAATTGTATACACAATCAAATTTTTAAACCTAAAAGCTTATATAAAAAATAGAGAACGTGGACATCAAAACAACATTTATCGCTTTAACCTCAATAATAATTTTAGCTGCAGTTGGAATAATTATTTCATATCAAACAAACCAATCAAATACAGTTTGTGTTACCACGGTTGTGATAACTATGTTTACTACGGAAAGATTCAACACCAATACCGTCCCAATTTATACTTCGCCCGTTATATCATGTGATAAACCATTTAATAAAAATTATATGGGATGGGCTCCAATAAGTGAGCTTAGTAAGTATGTGGGCTTCGCGGAAACTATTCCTCCAGAATATGAAAAGAATCCTCTTTTATACTTAAAATTCTTTGTGGATAATTATATAGTAGTGCATGCCAAAGTGGTTTCTTTAGGAGAAGCCTATCAGGAACATTCTTTTATACCTGCTATATATCAT
>Ga0209143_1000788_pt1 | contig 15257 bp, 14 predicted proteins | sample FaiFalFF_MnMetaG_3_FD_184739 | JGI IMG/M metagenome (GOLD analysis project Ga0209143, IMG submission 184739) | Freshwater microbial communities from Yellowstone National Park, Wyoming, USA - Fairy Falls B (FF_Mn_B) MetaG (SPAdes) (version 3) | ecosystem: Environmental > Aquatic > Freshwater >...
TGGTATCCTTCCATAGGATAGCATCTACTACTGTAGCATCTTTAGCATTACCATTATCCTTATCCTTGTAATACTCTCTGTATGCTGTTACCCTATGCCAGCCATCTATGCATATTAACTTCTCCTTACCATCATTATCTCTTACCTTCTGAACTACGATAGGAGGAAAGACTGCTCCACCATTCAATGCCTCAATGTAATGCTTTACTGTTTTATGAGAGAATGTCTTCCTAGTATATATCCTCATCAAGGTTGATCTCATCAAGCCTAACCTTGATTACTTTACTGCTACTGCTATTGTTGTTATTGTTATTGTTGCTACTGTTAGTCATCATTATATAATAATTATTTATTCTATGAGTGATAGGATATGAAGGCAAAGTGTAACAGCAACCATCTAAGAACAGTAGTTGAGGCAATCAAGCCTATAGTAGATGAAGCAGTCTTTACTGCTAACAATGAGGGAATAACCTTTAGAGCAATGGATGCATCGCATGTATCCTTGCTAGATATATCATGGAAGAGAGATGGCTTCATAGAGTATGAATGCAATGAAGGCGAGGTAACATTTGGTGTTAGGATAGATGAACTTTTAAAGTTATTAAGAAGGATAGATAGAGAACAGCAAGTAGAGATAAGCATAGCAGATGGAGAGATGCAGTTAACAGCAAGCGAAGGTAAGAGGACAAGGAACTACAAGCTAAGGTTGCTAGATGCTAGCAAGTCTGAGACACCAGTACCAAAGTTATCTTTTAATACAAGGGTAACAATGCTTTACGATGCTTTAGTTGATGCTCTGAAGGATATAGATGTTATTTCAAGCATAGTAGAGATATACACCTATGAATCAATGATAAAGTTCTATGGTAAAGGCGATGCTGGTGATGCTGAAGTAGTATACTGGAAGGATGAGAATACAAACATAGAGATGTTCAACGAAGTAAAAGAGAGCAAGTCTGCATACAGTTTAGAATACCTATTGCAGATGCTTAATGCTGTAGATGCAGATAATGTCATACTGGAATACAGCAGTAAGATGCCTTTAAGGTTACAATTCTTGCTACCTTTCAGATGCGATATGCAGTACTACCTAGCACCTAGGGCTGAATAATAATGGTAGATAACAGTAACAAAAATCACATCAAAATCCTATTTTATTTCTTTTCTTCTCATTCCTTCTTTCATTCCTTTCTATTTCTTCTCTTTATCCTATGAGGGATAGGATATGCTAGTAGCAAGACTACGCAACAAGGAACTGATGACGGTACTGCAAGCAACAAAGGTACAGAAAGATGAAGCATCATTCATAGCAAAGAATGATGGTATCCATTACAGAACGATGGATTACAGTCATATATCATTGCTGGATATAGTAATACCAAAGGAAGCGTTCCAACACTACAGTTGTGAAGGGGAATCAGCAGATACAGTATTCACAGTAAAACCAGATGAACTGCTAAAGGTATTGAAACGAATTGAGAAGGAAGAGACTATTGAACTTATGGTAGAGAACGATGGTGATATTACCATAAGGTCATTATCCGTTAGGAAACCATTAACTTACAGAACGAAGTCGCTAGACAATGAGTATGAAGAGACAAAATTACCAAACATAACATACGCTGTTAAGGTTAACATACAACATAACGCATTGAAGGAAGCGTTAGAAGACATATCATTGCTTACCAATGTCGTAAGGATAATAACTAATAAAGAGAAGGTAAGGTTCAATGCAGTAAATGATAGAGATACAATGACCATTGAGTACGAGAATAACAGACAAGTAATGATATACATGCTAGACAGCAAGACTGAATGCAGTAGTGTTTATAAAATACAAGAACTGCTTGGCATGCTGAAAGCAGTTGAGACCAGACATGTAGTACTGCAGTACAACGATAAGACAGCGTTAAGATTGCAGTTCTTGCTACCTTTCAAGTGTGAGATGCATTACTACCTAGCGCCAAGGGCTGAGGACTGAACAGTAAATAAATCAAATCCTATCTTTTCTTTTCTTTCTTTACTTCTTTGTTTGTTCATTGTACTGTTTCAGCATCTTATACACTTCTTTGTTCTTCTCTATATTCTCTTGTACTGCTTTCCTAATCTAATTTAGTGTAGTATCTCTGCTATCTACCATACCAAAAGAAAAAGAAATAAAGGTTTTGTTTATTATTGTTATTGTTGCTGTTACTGCATTAGAATCTTACCGTAACCTTTCCTTCCTTCTTCTGCTTTGTAATGCTTTATCTTTGTTATCTTGATTGTAAAGTCATCACCATTATTACCAAGCACGCTAACCAGATAATACTGTACTGTAACTGTTGTTATGAAATCGTTAATATCCTTGATGACGTAACTACCGTTATATGAAGTAGAACGGTTCTGCTTCTTTCAGTATTCCCTTGACCTTCCTTGATAATGATGTATTGTTCTCAAGTTCATCTATGCTATTGTTTATAGGTGTAGCTTTGTTGAACATTAACGTCTTGTACAGCATTGCTGATGTTCTCTTTGCTGTAAGTTTCTCACCGCTTATATCTGTAAGAAGTCTTGCTATTGTCTGTATAAGGTTGCTTGATGGTATCCTCATTGCTACATGTTCTGAACCTTCGGTCTCTAGCTCTTTTATTCCTTCGTAGATCATCATTATATAATGATGAATCAAGAACAACCATCACCTGTTACCAATAGCATAGAACTGAAGGAGAAGGTCAAGGATATGGTCATAGTATCACCAGACTTTGTATATGAGAAGATGTCGTTCTTCTCAATACTTCAAGAGAAAGGTCTAAGTAACATCAACGTTTTAGACTATGTTGAGAAAGCAGTAGATAAAGTGATGAATACACCAGAAGATGTATGTTTGAACGCTTTTAGGGAGATGGTTGGTATGAGTCATCTCAGTCCATATAAGTTCATCAGAACCATGTTAGCAAAGGAGGTTATACAGATAAAGCACGGACTGGATGCTGAGGACAGTATCGTTGATTTCTTTGGCTGGATGGCTGTTTATTATAGGTATATTGAAAAGAAGAAGAAAAGAAAGAAGAAATAAAGGTTAAAGTTGAGACTTGGTCTTATCCATTATTCGCAGCAATTCATCTGCTGTGAACAGTTCAGTTCTTTTACGCTCAATACAGTTATAGCATAACGTAACCATAACTTTGGCATCGTTAGGCAATGTTATTCTACATATATGCTTCCCTTTACCTTCACACAGTACACACCTACCTAATACCATCATTATATAATGATGTCATGTAAAGGTATATGTATAAAGTATAGAGCAAAGAAACCAGGCAGAGAAGGTAGCAGATACGCAAATGGACAGAAGAGATGCCAGATATGCGATATATTCATCAATTACCCTTCCTTGTTCTGCCCTTGCTGTGGGTATAGAATGAGAACAAGACCAAGAAGCAGAATATGGTACAGGAAGATGCTTGAAAGGCTAGAGAAGCAGAAGAAAGCAAAGCCTATAACATTCTAATCAATCAATAATAATAATAAATAACCTTTCTTTTATTTCTTTCAAAAATAAAATGAGAGATATGTATAGTTAGTCTTTGAAATCAATCAACTCAGCAGTATTCTCTACTGCTATATTCTTATTCCTCTCTTCTATCTCTTGGTCTGATATGAATTGCTTAACAGCATCTATATGCTTGCATCTACCTTTGTTGAACATAAACGCTGGGCATTCGCATGAGAACCATGCTATCTTGCTAGTATAGACAACATCAACGTAATAAGCAGTATCCTTCATTCTATTGTATACTAAGTACTTGTACTTGCCTACTTGCGTTACTACCAGTTCTTCGTATTTGTTCTTCCTTCCTTTTACTTCATGGATATAAGTTCTCTCTAACATCATTATATAATAAAGAGAGAAAGAAGGTGATGATTGGAAGGCTGAGAACTGAATTAATTGAATGATGATGCTTGCAAGGACTGAACCTTCCTTCATTCATTCTTCTTATTCCTTTATTTCTTGAGAAGTATGCTTGTCGTAATAGACAAAACAAAGCTGTACTGTTTAGGTGATATCAACCTACTGAACAGCAGTAACACTGTTGCTATAATAGGTACTAGGAATTGTACACCAGAAGGTAGACAGATAGCATATGAGATAGGTTATGCATTAGCAAAAGCTAACTATACAATAGTTACTGGACTTGCTAAAGGTATAGACATGTTAGCAACAAGCGGTTCATTGGACGCTGGTAAAGGTAAGGTTATTGCTGTAAGACCATATCTGTATCCTTTGGATTATGCTGATTGTAGGTTGCTAAAGAAGATAACATCTAACGGTTGCATAGTAAGCGAGAACCTAGAGAAGGTTGATGATCCTTTATGGATTAAGGTACAGTTATTCCTAAGGAATAGGATAATATCTGCTTTAGCAAGAGCAGTAGTTCTTATAGAAGCAAGGTATGATAAGCATTCTGGGACAATGCATCAGTTGAAATTTCTGTACCAAAACGGTTCTTTCGTTAAGCCTATATACGTATGGCAACCAGTCAGTAAGCGTGAAGATTTAGTGAAAGGATTTGCTGTTTATGTTACTAAAGGAGCAGTACCGTTTAGGACTGTTGAAGAGTTGATAAAGATGCTATAACAGTAATAAGAGGCATACCATCTATTATTTTTCATTCCCTTTCTTTATTAATTGGATGAGGTAAAACCTTGTTGCATGGCCGAACAAAAACCCCCAAGGGAAACAGTAGGTTGGTAACAAGGTTTCCTACCTAACCAATGATGCTTGCGGAGCAAGATGGGAGGTTGGGTAGGTTCTCATCCATGCATGCTTACATTTTCATTATATTATATACTGATGATACCATTACCAGAAAAACTAGCATTAGATACATATGATGAGAACCTTGATAACATTAATGATAGCAGATATTCATTTGTGATTCATCCTTCCATAGCATTATATTACATTGAACAGTTATATGCTATAGGCTATTCATTGCATGTTGATGTCAGCGATAACGGTCAAGGAAAAGGTATCTGCATAACTGTTAAGAATAAGGATAAGAGAACATTACATATAAGCAAGAGAGCAAAGGAGATGCTAGAACCTTATCTGAAGTATGAACATACAGTAATTATATAATTATATAATGATGCAAATAAAGATAACTTTACTGATAGTATTGCTTGGTATCTTTGTTGGCTACGTTACTACAGCTTTGCTTGGACTGTTAGGAATACCTATGACCTTTGCTATAGTGTATTTCTATGCTAGATGGATGAGAAAAGCGTTCCTTGATGATGGTAGTAGCAACAGTAACAAGATAGATATCCGTTATGGTAACGAACATAAGCATCTTAGGTTCTCACCTTTCAGATATAGGTGTGTTAGATGCAAAACATTGATACCAGCTATAGCAAGAGAATGTCAAAGATGCGGTTCAAAGCAAAGATATGCTGAGTTCTGATTCCTTCTTTCTTTCTTTTTCTCTTATTCTTTTCTTCTATAGATAATTTTCTATCCCAAATCTGTAAGGTTCTATTTTCAACTTACCTAAAAGGAATAACCTAAATTCTTCTTCTGTCAGCATTACATTATTAACTATAAATATCTTGTTATTCAGATCAACATTTACTAGATAAAAGCCTTCATACCGATTGTTTTCTTGTGATGTTCTTAACATTCTATCCATCAGACTGAATGTAAATATCTGTCCTTTCCTTAGACTAGTATTAGCATGTTTGAATTCTAACAGTTTAAATCTACCCAAATCACTTGTCTTATGTTCGTATGTACGTAATATCATATCAAGGTTCTCTAACACGTATCCTTCTCTAGGTAGAATACTGCTTATCCATGCAAATACCTTATATTCATCAAGGAAATAGTAGGTATCAAATTTAGCAGTATTGCAGATATATGCTAAAGTATCTGTTAGATGTTCATAGCCTTTTACACTGTATCTTGAAATTATTTTATCAATATTGCTGTTGTTATTATTATTCATCTATTAAATAAATAGAGAAAGAAAGAAAGGAAAAGGAAGAATTATCCTACAGCACCAGCAATAGTTGTCATCACATTATCATTGCTACTGACTGTTACTGAACCTTCTCAGCAACATCTCATACAGCTCCTTATCCTTCTCTACAGCAATACACCTTCTCTTCAACATCAAAGATGCTTCTATTGTTATACCAGTACCTACCATTGGATCAAGCACGACACTACCTTCCTTACTGAACGAATTGATCACATACATTGCAGACTCTATATCTTGTCGCCATTCATGCGTACTTTTATCTGGCTTTGGTCTAGATACGTGGTCTTCAAACCTATGCTCCAGTACTGTGAAAGGTTCTTTCTGGAATATGAAGATAGGCTTCCATCTTATTACTGCATTCTTCATATAGAACAGTTCTTGGCCGTCTGGCATATGTATTGCTATAGTCCAATAGTATCTTAGTTTATTGCCGTTACCGTTATCATTACTATTCTCAAATATCTTGAAGAACTTATCCAAATGGTTCTGCCCGTACATTATTGCTAGGAATCCAGATGGCTTCAGTACTCTAGATGCTAGTAAGAACAAGTCCTTAACCAAGTCTAGGTATTTCTCGCTGTAAGGTGGATCGGTGAATATCAAGTCTATACTATTAGATGGTATATCCTTTAGGACTTCTCTAAAGTCTCCATGAAGGATCGTAACATTAGCAAGGTCTTCTACCTTTACCTTACCTTCTTCAACAATAGGTCTAACATTGGCTCTGGCTTCCTTCTCTACGATTCGTCTGTATATACTTGCAACTGGACGGTCTTTTTGGTACATTTCTGCTATTTCCTTATCTTTCTCTGCTACTTCCTCAATCTTCTTACCTTTTGATAAGGTTTCGTATGATAAAGCAAAGTCTCTAGCAATCTCATTCCATATATTTAATTTAGTGTTATTATGTGTTGGTGTTGATGTTGGTATTGTTGTTGTATCTGTAGTAGTAGACGGTGATGGTTCATCACTGTTTTTTACGCCCCGTAAAAAACTGGCATTCTTATTATTACTGCTATTATTATTATTGCTATCTTTATCTTTATTCTTTCTGAACGGTATTAGGTATCTTAGTCTCTTTTCCTTACCTTTGTACAGTTCCTCCTTTATCTTCAAGGCTTTAAGAGCAAGTTTTAATCTCTGTGTTGTATTTAGATGCCTTCTATGTACATTAACTGTAATGATAAACAGCTTCTCTTCCAACATGTTATCAAAATGCTTTATAAGGCAAGGTACTTTTTTCAATCCTAGCTCTCTTGCTATCTTCAGCCTAGTGTAACCGTCTAGGAGGATGTTGTTGGTGTTGATGATTAAAGGTACTTTAATACCATTCTCCATGATGTTCTTCTTTAGCGATTCATAGCTTTTGGCATCTATTGTAGGTAGTAATGTAGAATATTGTTGGTCTTCCTTGATGCTATCTATAGGTAAGTATATTACTGCTGTATCATGATTGTTATTATTGCTATTACTATTGTTGGTCATCAGTTAATAAAGTAGTAATTTTAATACACACATAGACAAACAATAAATGAAGAAAGAAAGGAAGTAGAAGAAAGAAAATAATTAGGTGACGTTAATCAATTATGAAGCGTACACAGCAAGCGTGTATCCTTACCGCAGTTGGTACAACATGCTTCTATCGTTCGTTTATGAGCATTCTCTATGATTGTTATCCTATTGTTATTATCGTTACTAACAAATGTTATATCTGTAATGCTATCAAGGATACCATACTCACCATCTGGATACCATAACAGATGAGCCTTACCACATCTGCATAATGGTCTTATCTCCAGCTGTATGTTGGTATTCATGAAGGTGAAGACTGCTACGTCTTTCTTTATGTACCAGTCTTTTATACGCTTGCCGTATAATGTGTTGTATAAGTCTTCTTCATTCTCATTCACCAAACCTTCTGACATCATTATATAATGATGAGAAAGAAGAAGAACTACTGCAACATAGCCTATTGTGAGTCGCAGTCTAACTATTGTACTGCTCTAACCTGGTGTTGATGCAAAGACATTCCTCATTGCTAGTAGGTCGCAGTCTAACTATTGTACTGCTCTAACATAGCTTTATAATAGCTAGCAATTATAATTATGTGCAGTCGCAGTCTAACTATTGTACTGCTCTAACTGTACCAATAGTAGCTGGTGCTGTTCTAGTGCTATCGTCGCAGTCTAACTATTGTACTGCTCTAACAATTACATTGTGTACATGTTCTAGTTATTGAATACGAAGTCGCAGTCTAACTATTGTACTGCTCTAACCCTTTTATTTTAAGCGTTGTTTTATTCAGTTATCACAGTCAAGTTCAAATAATGTACTTCATTTATAAATCTTGGCCGTATTATCCTCCGTTACCTCTCTGCTCTATAAATTCGTCCAGCGTAACAAGTCTCTTTGCACTACAAGATTGCTCGGTTTGCCCCCTTGAGCAAGGAGAACGTCCCTCATAGCAACCTTGTAGGATGCTTGCTACGCTAGACATGGTAGATGCGACACTACCATCGGTGTTGTTATTAGCAATAACAACACCTAACTTGCTACCAGCATTTATGCTGGCATACAAGGGAGTAGTAGCATTCGTTATAGTCATCATGCTACTACTCTCTCCTTGCTTTAATTCTAATTCTAACTTTAATATCTTTGTAGCAAACCTTAATGCTATGTTTGCACTAGCATTAAAATCAGCATTCATCCCAAAGTTACATTTTATGCATTTGAATTGTCTCTGTGTTATTCTATTCAACTTGTTAGTATGACCACATCTTAAGCACTGTTGTGATGTATATTTAGGATCAATAATGTATAGCAACTTACCATTCCATAATGCATCAACCTCTAATTCTTGCTTGAACTGATAGTAAGCCATAATTGATAGCAAGGATATCCTTCTTTCTATCCCTTGCTTATACTTTAGGATGTACTTTGCTACCTTGATTCTATCTTTATTCTTGCTGTATTCCTTTATCTTGTTCAGTAATTCTAGTAATGGTCTTCTGATCTTATTATTGTACTTCTTGTTTATTTCATTTATTTTATCATCTATAGCGTTATTACCTTTACTGTTAACATCATTGTACAGCTTACCTAGTTCCTTCTTTATTATCTTTAATGTCTTTAGTTCTTTATTCAAACCTTCCAAATCCTCAATAACTATAATATCAGCATCATTCTTATCAGCAAACTCTAATATCTGGTTGCATATATAGCCTATTAACTGTCTCCTTAGGTCTATCCTCTCGCTATCACCACATCTATTCTTTATTGTATAATCTTCCTTCTCTTTATATCTGGATCCTTTCTTCTTGTTAATCTTACCTTTCATCCTTCCTTGCTGTAATTTCCTTCTTTCTTCCTCATACTTCTTTACAGCATTTATGTAATCTTTGCTATCAATACCTTTAGCATTAACTAACTTGAATTCTTTATTCTCCTTATCTACCTCAACACAGAACATTGTTGCTATATATTTGCTTATGTTGGAATCAACACCTACGATCCTTATCTTGCTCTTGTTCTTGCTAGCTTCATACAATGCCTTTACATTTACATTCTTGCTTATACTAACCATTATGTAGTATCTGTAACCGTTGTCTGCATCCTTCCTAACAAGATAGCAAGGATCACCTATGGTTAAACCATCGTTACCTTGTATAGCCTTTATAAACATACTCAGCCTATCATCATCATTGAACCTTTTTGTAATCTTAAATGTTAGACCATTACGCTTACTACCTATCCTAAGCATTATCTTACCGTTCTTGAATATGAATTCTGCATCTCTCTGATAGTATTTGTTATTATCTTTATTCCTTCTATTCTCTGCTAGAGGTCTCTTGCTAACTCTGATAGGCATAACGTTGATTAGTCTTCTTCTTAGGTTAGGTATTGTTCTATGTTTGTAAGCATTCTCAGCATTACTATGCATTATATCTGCTAGACCTCCTTGCATATCCAGATGAGCATGTTTAATATCTATACCGTAATACTGCTTAGCATATTTGATGTAGATATGTAGTAAGGTCTTTAAGTGATCGCTATGAGAATATGTGTATCTTAATTCTTTGCTGATCTTATCTTCTAACTTTTTATCCTTTCTCCTCTTTATTATCGCTTTCCTTTCCATTGACATTATAAGCTTGTTCAATCTCTCTAACTTCTCTTGCTCATTTATATTAGCATAGTAAGGATAAAGATAGTAAACAAAGCTGTCTGCTATCCTTACCAGTCGTTTGTATTCATTGAAAAGGTTATCCAAGAATTTCAGACTGTTAGGATCACCTTTCAGTTCTAACTTAAGCATAGTTTTTGTAATCTTCTTTACTCTTGTTCTTGCTTTTAAACTCAATCTCAATCACTATATAGTTGTTTATTTTGATATTTAAGTTTTTAGAATTGAGATAGATAGATGATACTAAGATTATTATAATAATAGAAGTTATGTTAGAAACTAAACATACTAGACGCTAGGAATACTAGTCTATAATGAGATGATTTATTTTGCTTATTTGTTTATCTTTCTAATTCCTTCTTTCTTTCTTTCCTCTTTCTTTCATTTCTTCTTTCCTTTATATCATTATAGTATGATATGGTACTAGGTCTAGACGCTGGAGTACTAACACTAGCAGTTATAATAGCAGTAGTAGCCTTTGTCTTATTCGTTAATGTTTACTTGATACCAGAGGTTGGTAATTGGTTCTTAGATGCTGTAGTAAAGATGCCTAGATTTGATTATACATATCAGAATGGAGAGCAGGGTAATGCCAACTTTAATTTATATAGGCAGTTAAGGACTGTAGCATTTCCTATCATAATCATAGCATTAACACTAACTGCTGTCTACCTAATGGGTGAGGAGTTTGATGTGTTCAGAAGAGGGCAAGCCTTTAGTACTTTAGCAAAAGGTATAATAATCATAATATTCATATTCACATTCCCTTCATTCTGGGATGCTTATGCTAGTGGTATTGAAGGATTAAGCAAGTGGATACTAAACCCTAATAATCCTAATCAGGCTAACCAAAAGGTTACTCAACTATTTAACATGATAGGTTCAATACAACCACCAACAGTTGATTGGAATACAATACTACAGTTCTTACTAAACCCTAATGATGCTGCTCAGACAATATTTAGGGATGTATTCCTAGCAGTCTTTAAGGCATTCATTGCTGCAATGCTAACATTCCTTATGTTTGTTATAGGTACAGTAAGGATAGTACTAACAGCTATACTTGCAAGTGCCTTACCGTTATTATTAGCATTATCGCTTATACCATGGTTTGAGGGCATAATGAGAAGGATGATAGATGTCCTTATAGGATTATCTTTGGCTCCAATATTCTCATCTTTAATTATAGTTGCTGGTTTATCAGCAATCCAAAGTGAGCATTTCTCACCATTGCAAGAGTGGTTAGCATCAATAGCAGTAGCATTCCTAGCAGTCTCATTCCCTACAATAATTGCTCCTCTGCTAGGACCAGTAGTAGGTCAGATGACTACAGTGATGACTGGAGGCTTGCTTGCTGGTACACTGCTAGGAGGATCAGCAGTAGTTGGTGCTGCTTCTGGTGCATATAGAGCAGTTACTGGTCTAATGCATGCTGGTGTACCATTCACACCATTAGGTTATGCTAAGGCTGCTATGTCTGGTATGATGTCTGGTCTTAAGAGCGGTTTAGGTTATGGTATTACAAAATCAACACAAGAAGCATTACAGACAACATTTCCTTCATTGGCAAGAGGGATGACACCATTCGTACAGCATGCTGAGCGTAAATTAAGGACTGCTGGATTAGATACTGCTGAGGGTATAGTGATGAATTATGCTGGTTCAACTACAGAAGGGTTGCTACCATCTTTAGCAATACAGACGCAAATACCAGAAAGCAAGATGCCAGATGCAATAGCAGAAGCAACCAAGTTCAATGCTAAAATACAAGAGCTAGCGTCAAAGCAAAAGTATGCAGAGATTGCAGATATAGCAAATGAGTACCTTAAACTACCTAAGATACCTAACAAAGCAGTATTTGGTCAGATGTTTGCTGAGCAGTTAAATGCTTACAGCAAGCATCCAATTGCGTTAGCAAAGTTGCATGAAGGACTAAAGCATATTAGAGATGAAGGAGGTTTGCCGGCACAGCCTACGGATACACTTGCCGGACTCATACACTTTAGGGATGCTTTGCGTAATCTAGCGGAAAGCAAGTATGGTATTACGATACCTAATCCAGAGTTTGAGATCAGCGATATAAGGACACCAGAACAGTTACCGCAAGGAGCGATGGTTATTGCTGGTTATCCAGTTAAGTACACATTTGCTAATGCTGTGCAGTATGCGAAGGCGAAGTTGGCTGTTGCTGATGCTAACGAAATAACAAAGTACAAGTTAGTAGGTACTGAAATTATTGGCAATAACAAAAGAATGCAAGCAATTGTAACTAGACAGATAAGAGACATACTAAAGTCGTTAGGACTTGATAAGAATGAAAATAAAGAATTTGTTACCAGATTAGCGAAGAGTATAACACAGAACTTAACCGCTTATGACCCAGCTACAGTCGGCGCTATCTATGATACTTTAAAGAACAAAGAAGTATTCGCTGATTATTTGAGAACATACATACCTAGCAAAGAGATGCATACTAAAGCAGAACAATTATTACCTAATGTACATATTCAGCAATTATGGAGAGAAACAAATATACAAAACAATACCGACCACAATACTAATAGCAGTACTAACAAGGTATAACAATAACGCTAAGCTACTACTGCTAAACCTTTTTCTGTTTTTATATAGGTGAACGTTTAACTTCGTTAGGAAACAGTATGTTACGTTTATCCATTTCAATTGCGTATTTGAAAACTAGACCAACTCTACCAGTTTGGTCTAACCAGTCATCTTCGGTTTCATATTTCTTGTAAATTTTACTTATTTGTTGCCATGCTTCTTCTGCTTTATTAAAGTCTTTGTTCAGTACTGCAAAATAGAAATTTTTACAAGCATCTGCTAACAGTAATCTCTTCGTTCTTTCATTCTTGCTAATATCTTTACCATCTATTACTAAGGATGGTTCATTCCTTTCATAATCATAACCATCCCAAACTACATCTAGAAAACATTGGTACCAATGCTCTGGGCAATAAATGAAGAACCCAGAAGTCCCATCAGCATTGATGTTTACCCCAACCAACTCACTCTTACCGTCTTTGTAAGCATTTTCTATTATGCCTATCCAGTAGCGATTGCTATCATATGTATAATCTTTCTCATAAGGAAAGTCTGAACGTAACTTATATGCTTCTCTTGCTATTTTGTATTTAAAGTCATCTGCAAACTTACTGGTATCAAACTTGACATAATGCTTAAAATCTGTCTCTATATCATAAACATAAGCTTTAAAGAAATGCCAAGGTTTCAGATTACCAGAACTAATTAAGCCTAGTTCTTTACCTCTGGTTGCAGTATTCCATGTAAATTTTATATCTGCTATCCAAGGGCGCATCCATTCTGGCATGTCGTCTATCTCGCTGGTAGTCTTGCTATTATTACTCATCATATTATAATGTATATTATAACCGATTACGGTATTATTGCTAGTGTTATTGTTATTGGTAAGCATACTTAATAACTTATAAGCATCATCTACACCTTTGAACTCAAACTCTGCTAACAAGACCCCGGGTACATCAGTCTTTACATCCGTTCTCTTGAAGTCTATGCTTAATTTTTCACTACCTAACAACCCTTTTACCTTACGATACCCAGGCATATCTTGATAGCCAAATTGGGTTAGTATGCCTAACTTATAGTCTTCAAAAACAATCCTATAGTTGGTTATGTATAGTATACCCTTGCCTTCAACCCTTTCTTTGCTTAATTTGACACTCAACTTTAACTTTGCTTCTTTTTGGAATAACACCTTTTCACCAGCATGAAATACTATCATAAATAAACTTATAAAACGAAATATTTAAATATATCGTTAAAACCTTCCATTCCTTTACCTTTCAATTCCCTAACGGATTCTCACCTAGTCGCACTAGTTGAGGGTAGCGGAAGCATTCAACGCAACTTTCAATTCCCTAACGGATTCTCACAGAAGAACCTAAGCCTACTCCTAAGAAGAACAATCTTAACTTTCAATTCCCTAACGGATTCTCACTATGGCAATACGTAAGATCTATAACAAATATACTGAAGATTTCTTTCAATTCCCTAACGGATTCTCACCACACTAGCATGCTGGGATATTGATACCAAGGATGAGAATGTTAGAAGGTTGTTCTTGCATTACTTTCCTTCTTCATTATGGCAAGAGACCAAGAATGGTTACCATTTCTTCTATGGTATTAAAGGTGATCCAGATGAAGTTAGAAGGTACTTTGAATCAAAAGACCTAATAGGTAAACGATATGCTGTTATAAAAGATGACATAGAAGTTGAAGTCTATACAGCAAATCATGGAATAGCATTCATAGGTGAAAGATACGGTAAATTACAAGGTAAATTGGAATTCTTAGAGAAGGAAGACTTTCACGATGCTAGTGTTGCTTACGTTCATGCTTTGCATCTGTACGCTTACCTTAAGGATTACTACAAACCAGATTACAGAGACCAGATAGTCTTTAGATTATCTGGTATCCTAGCAAAGAAGAGAATACCTAAGCATATAGCTTTGAACATAATAGATGGACTAGCATCCATCTTTAATGATGAAGAAAGGAAATCTAGGTTGAAGGTAACGGAAGACTCATACAAGGACTATGCAGATGGTAAACCTTTGAACACAAGGTTAGAAGAAGTGATACCTAAGGATGTTGCTAAGAAGATTTACGAATACTTTGACTTCAAGCCTAATGGTAATGGTAATGGTAGCAATAACAATAACGGTAATAGAAAGAAGAAACTAGACGAGTTTATAGTTACACCTAACGAAGAAGAAGCATACATAATACTTGATCTGAAGAAGAATTATGCTAAAGGTTCACCAACCATACAAGGACTTTACCTACTGCGCTTCTATAAGAAAGGAGATGATGAAGATGCTTCATTTCTAAGCAACTATAGGTATGTACGTGATCCAGACGATAAGGATGAAGGATACTGGATCGAATGGACTGGTTACTGCTGGAGGAAAGCAGATAATGGTGTATTGAAAGCACATCTGGATAAATTCTTCAAAAACAAGATAGCAAAGATAAACGAATTATATA
>Ga0209143_1000790_pt1 | contig 15236 bp, 17 predicted proteins | sample FaiFalFF_MnMetaG_3_FD_184739 | JGI IMG/M metagenome (GOLD analysis project Ga0209143, IMG submission 184739) | Freshwater microbial communities from Yellowstone National Park, Wyoming, USA - Fairy Falls B (FF_Mn_B) MetaG (SPAdes) (version 3) | ecosystem: Environmental > Aquatic > Freshwater >...
GAATCTTCTTCAGCTCTTCGCGTGAGGGCTTCTTGAAATGCGTCATGAGCGCCTCCTGTCACGGAGGTATTATAGCACAGTTGCGCGCGCGTCGCCCATCGCTATAATCTCCGAAGGTGATCCGACATGCGCATCGCAGCTCTTGCTGCGCTCTTATCTCTTTGGGCTCTTGCGCCTGGCTCAGCTCAGTCTGGGCTCGTCTTAGTATTAGATTGGCTGCCCAACCCCAATCACGTCCCGGTCTACGTCGCCCAAGAGATGGGATTCTTCTCTGCTGAAGGGCTCTCTGTCTCTATCCAAGCGCCGACGGCTTTCGATCCCAGCGATCCGGCCAAGCTCGCCGCTGCGGGGAGAGCCGATCTGGCTCTCACGACCCCGATCAATCTCATCGTCATTCGTTCGCAGAACGTGCCGCTGACGGCCGTAGGGTCGCTCATTCAGAAGCCGCTTGGGGGGCTGTTGGCGCTGGCGGAGCGCGGCATCCGCACGCTGAAAGATTTTAAGGGCCGCAAGATCGGGTATTCCCTCGAACCCGAGGAGCCCGTCCTGTGGGCAGCCATGCTCGAAACCGCGGGCCTCAAGCCCGGCGATTACACTCTGATCAATGTGGGGTTCGACACGCTCCCGGCGCTCCTCACCGGCCAAGTTGACGCCATCGGCGCGTTCCGCAACGTCGAAAAGATTCTCATCGAAGTCCAAGAGCGCAAAGAGACCGTCTTCTTCCCGTTTGAAGAGCACGGGATTCCCGATCATCCCCAGCTCGTCTTCATCGCCAATGAGACTATCGCGCAGCAGAAGTCCGAGTTGCTGAAAAGATTCTTGCGAGCCGTTGCGCGCGCCGTGGCGCTCACCGTACAAGAGCCTGAGCGCGCATTTCAGCTCTTTCTTAAAGCGAACCCCGATCTGCAGCGCGAAGAAAAGCTCAACAGAAGATTCTTTGAAGCGACCATCGCGTTCTTTGTCGGGGCACCGTGCCATAATCAGCTTGAGAAGTGGGCCAAGCTGCAGAGCTTTCTCTTTGAGCGGCAGCTCATCGCGCGCACGACGGACTTAGCCCAGCTTGTCAGGACAGATCTTCTGCCGCCGGAGTGTGGACGATGATCAAAGTCGGGTTCTATCAGTTCTGCCCAACATTTGGCGACGTGCGCGCCAACCTCCACAAGATCGCCGAAGCGATAGACAACACCAAAGCTGATATTTTAGTCTTGCCGGAGCTGTGCACCACGGGGTATCTCTTCACGTCGCGCGACGAAGTCGCAAAGCTAGCCGAGCCGATCCCCGGCCCGACGACGCTCTTTTTGGAGAATGTCACGCGTCGTAAGAATATGTGGCTGGTGCTGGGCATGGCCGAGCGCGATGAAGTCTCGAAAAAATTCTATAACTCCGCGGTGCTCATCGGGCCCGACGGCTTGAAGGCCGTCTATCGCAAAGCGCATCTCTTCTTTGAGGAGAAGCTCTACTTCGCGCCCGGCGACACGCCGTTTCGGGTCTACGATCTGGGCGTTGCCAGGGTGGGGATGCTCGTCTGTTTCGATCACTTCTTTCCGGAGGCGACGCGGACGCTGGCCCTCCAGGGGGCGCAGATTCTCTGTCATCCGTCGAATTTGGTCCTGCCGGGCAAGGGGCAGCAGATCACGCGGGTGCGGGCTATGGAGAACCGCATCTTTTGGGTCTTAGCGAATCGTTGCGGGACGGAGGAGCGCGACGGAAAAAAGCTCACGTACACGGGGGCCAGCCAGATCATCGCGCCCGACGGCGAGATTCTCGCGCAGGCGCCGCCTGATGAAGAGTCTTTGCAGATCGTCGAGATCAGCCCTGCTCAAGCCGACGACAAGCACGTGACGGCGATGAACGATCTCTTTCGAGATCGTCGGCCGGAGTTGTATGAGCAATGAAGTTGCGATCCATCTAATCGCCGATAGATGAACTGATGATGGTTTGAGGTAAGCGTTCGCTTATACGGCTCTTATCGGATACAATAGACGCGCTGATTCAAGGCACGTTTGTGGAGGGATGAGCATGTCTTCTAAGGCGATCGCGACCGTGCAAAAAATGTTGGAGTCCTTGCCTGAAGAAGCGCAAGAGCGGGTGGTGGAACACCTGCGGGAGTACATCTTAGATCTGCAAGACGAATTGGAATGGGATGCGCTCTTTGCGCGCACTCAAGAGCAGCTTATTGCGGCAGCCCGCCATGCCAAAGAGGAAATTGCTGCTGGCAAAGCAGAACCTATGGATTTTGAGCGCCTGTGAGATCGGCCACCTTACCTTCATTTTGGGAAGCCTACGCTTCCTTGAACAAGAGTGTTAAGCGTAGAGCCAGAAAGGCTTTTCGGCTATGGACGCAAAACCCTTTCCACCCTTCTTTGCGTTTCAAATGCATCAACCATGAGGAAAATATTTGGTCTGTACGAATAAGCCAGGGTTATCGTGCCGTTGGCGTTCTTGAAGGAGACACGGTTACGTGGTTTTGGATTGGAAGTCACGACGATTATGAGCGTTTCTTTTCGCGGGCTTGATGCCCGAAAGACTTTAGCTGAAGGCCAGGTTGACAGCCTTCAGTCAAGAGGCTTATAATTGAGTCAGACACTTGAGTTGGGCGATGAGGCTCGCCCTTAACCGCCATACCTGGCTGATAGCCTCTACGAAGCAAAACTTCGTAGAGGCTTTTTACCTTGAACGGGGAGATTGAGAACATGGGAGAAGCCCTGGCAGTCTTTCAAAGCATCTTGCACCCCTCGGAGGGCGTTCAGCACGAAACGCCGCGGCAGCCTGATTTCTTCTCTGACTTAAACCTGGACCAGATCATCGAAGCGATGACTGCGCACAAGGAAGAGTATAACTTACAGCCCTTCTTCTGGACGCCGTTGCGCGACCCGGAGCTCGTGCGCTACCGCCAGGAGGTCATGCGGGATCTCGAAGATGAGGCCGTGATGGCGTGCATCAAAGCGTTTGCCGAAAAGATGCGCACCGTGCGCCGCTATCTGGCCCTGGCCGAGAAGCTGGACTACGACTACCACAAGAAGGGATGGATCTTAGAAGCAGCCCTGGGCTATGGAGATGCCATAACCGCTCTGGCTCGCGAGCTTGCTGCCGTGCCGCTGAAATCGCGCGGCCTTCTGGCCTTCCGCGAGTGGGTGCAGCGCTACGCCCAGGCGCCGGCATTTCAGTCTTTCGTCGCAGAAGCCCAGCAGGTCAAGCGCACCCTCAGCGAGCTGAAGTATTGCGTGATCATCGAGAGTGGCAAGTTCAAGGTCAAACGCTACGAAGGGGAGGTAGACTACAGCGTCGAGATAGAGAGAATTTTTGAGAAGTTCCGGCAAGGGGATGTTGAGAGCTATCTTGTCAAACTGCCGGAGCGATCGGGGATGAGCCACATCGAGGCGCAGATCCTCGAATTCGTGGCTCGGCTCTATCCTGAGCCGTTCGCTGCGTTAGATAGTTTCTGTGCTCGTCACGCCCGTTTTCTCGATGAGACCATCCAAGCGTTTGACCGAGAGATTCAGTTTTATGTGGCTTATCTGGACTTCATCGCGGAGTTCAAGCGCAAGGGATTGCCCTTCTGCTACCCCCAGTTGAGCACGACGGACAAAGCCGAGTTCGTGCGCGACGGCTTCGATCTCGCGCTGGCTCTTGCGACGCGCGACGACGCAAAGCCTATTGTGCTCAATGATTTCTCCCTCGATGGCCCAGAGCGCATCATCGTGGTCACCGGCCCCAATCAGGGGGGCAAGACGACCTTTGCCCGCATGATCGGGCAGATTCACTATCTGGCCAGCTTGGGCTGCCCCGTCCCTGGGCGCGAGGCGCGCCTGTTTCTGTGCGATAGAATCTTCGCGCACTTCGAGCGCGCAGAAGACATCCTCAACCTGCGCGGCAAACTGGAGGACGACCTGGTCCGCATTCACGAGATGCTCTCCCGCGCCACGCCCGACAGCCTGTTCATCCTGAACGAGATCTTCACTTCGACGACTCTACAAGACGCGATCTTCTTGAGCCGGGAGATCATGGCCCTGCTGATCGAGCTCGATGCCCTGGGCGTGTGGGTGACGTTTCTCGATGAGCTGGCCTCGTTTAGTGAAAAGACGGTCAGCATGGTGGCAACCGTGGACCCCCTAGATCCGAGCGTGCGCACTTTTAAGATCGTAAGAAGACCCGCGGATGGTCTTGCGTATGCGCGCGCGCTGGCGCAAAAGCATCGCCTGACGTACGAGCAGATCAAGGAGCGGATTCTACGATGAAAGTCTTTCTTCTGTATCCTGACCGAGATTTTGATCTTTCTGGGGAATTGCCGCCCAACGCTGCAGATCTTTCGCAGGACTTGGGGCTGGATATCGTGTTTGCGGCGATGGCGCAGGGCGATCAGTTCTTGTTGGACGTAGCCCGCCGGGTGGTCTTATCCGGCTCAGACGAGCTCGACGTCATTCTCTATCGCCAGGAGATCTTGAGAGATTGCCTGAAACACCCTGATATTGTTCGGCAGATTTATAGCATTCCCGTAGAATTTCTGGAGAGGAAGCGCAAGGAGTGGCTGTGGATCTCCCCTCGCCATGCTGGACCGAGCTCCATCTTGAGCGGTGCTCAGCGGATGCTGGAGGTCTCTCTGGATTTATTACAGAAGCTGCGGCAGATAGCCGACGAGCACGCTGGAGCTTTTGCCTCGCAAGGCTTCCGCCGGTTTTTCTCTATGATTCAGCAGGAGCTGAGCGATACGTATCTGCGTACGGTGAGCAAGCATATCCAGGCGCTGCGTTTCCCCAAAGGCGTCTTGCTGAGCGCGGAGCTGGGCACCGGCAACGAGGGTACCAACTACACTCTCTGCAAGCCCCGCGATCCAGAACGGAGCTGGCTCAAGCGCATCTTCGCCGCACGATCGCCGATCTATTCTTTCTCCCTCCATCCCCGCGATGACCACGGGGCGCGAGTGCTCGGGGAATTGCGGGATCGAGGCTTGGCACGGGCAGCCAACTCGACCGCGCAGGCGGCCGAGCACATCGAGAGCTTTTTCAAAGTGCTGCGCTGGGAACTGGCGTTCTATATGGGGTGCTTGAACTTATATGAGCAACTTCAGCAGCTCAATGAGCCAATTGCGTTTCCTCAGGTCGCGCCAGCCAAGGAGCGCCGATTCTCCTGCACGGGCTTGTATGACATCTCTCTGGCGCTGACGATGAAGCGCACGGTCGTGGGCAACGACGTCACTGCCGATGGGAAAGATCTCGTCATCATTACCGGCCCCAACCAAGGAGGGAAGACCACGTTCTTGCGCAGCGTTGGTCTGGCGCAGCTGATGATGCAAGCTGGCATGTTCGTCCCTGCGGAATCGTTCTCGGGCACTGTCTGCTCAGGGGTCTTTACGCACTTCAAGCGAGAAGAAGACAGGACGCTAAGGAGCGGCAAGTTCGAAGAGGAGCTGAAGCGCATGAGCGCCGTGATTGATCTTATCAGGCCCAACGGTCTTGTCTTGCTCAACGAGTCCTTTGCCAGCACCAACGAGCGCGAAGGCGCGGAGATCGCAAGGGAAGTCGTGAGCGCCCTGCTGGAATCCGGCGTAAAGATTTTCTACGTCACGCACATGTACGAATTCGCCCGCCGTGTTCACGAGCAGCGAGCACAGAACGTTCTGTTCTTACGGGCGGAGAGGCTTGCGGACGGCACCCGGACCTTCAAGGTCAAGGAGGGCGAGCCCGTGGGGACGAGCTATGGAGCGGATCTGTACGAGAGAATATTCGTGGCAGGGGAGACAGAACGTGAGGGCATGAAGCTTGTGTAAATCTGTTGGGGCTTCTCTAAAACCAAGCAGATAGATTCCCCAGCGCGTGGATCACCACGCCAGGCCAGATCGATCCTGTCCGTTCCCTGAGGATGCCCAATGTGAGACCTCCAGCTAGGTGCAAGTAAGGCTTTAAGGAGTTCAGTGATGCTACCCATCTGATGGGGTTAGGGAAATGCCACAGGCTGAAGAGCAACGCGGAAAGCACTATTGCTGCTGTCAAGGGGAGACGTGGGAGCCATCTATAAGGACAAAGCAGGTCGAAGTACCGCTGCAGGAGGCCTCGGAAAAGGAACTCCTCCACAACCGGCGCTACCGCGACAGAGATTACCAAGGACAGGCTGAATTCTGGCAATTTCCAAGAGCCTTGCACAAAGAACCTAGGTAAGACATTGGGGGCCAGCCAGGCTAGCAAAATGAGAAAAATAGCCAGAGCCTCGGATCGCCATCTTCCAAGTCTCAGTAGCCCGTAATCAAGCCGCGGCCTCCATAGAACCACCCCCGCTCCAATTACCGACCATAATGTATAAAAGCTCAGTGCGGCGATCCCAGGCTGACCAAACCAACGGTTCACTATCCACAAGATTCCGGCCACTAGCACAAAGAGAGTGACCACTCCCCCAATAAAGACAACCACACAAGAGAGCCCAGCGCGCATATTGAAATTCTAGCATATGGTGGCCGCTGACGGCAACGAGGGTCACAGCGGTGTATAATATAGCTTATGCAGAACTGGCGTGAGCGTATCTCGATCAACCCAAACGTTTGCTTTGGCAAGCCCTGCATTAAGGGGACACGCATCTGGGTCTCTCTCATTGTGGACAATCTCGCCGCAGGTGCTACCGAAGAGGAGATTCTTGAGGCTTACCCGTCCCTGACCCGTGAGGATATCCGTGCCGCGCTGGCCTTTGCCGCTGAGATGGCTCGCGAGCGGTATGTGCCTATTCCCCTGACGACAGATTCATGAAGCTCAAGCTCGATGAAAATCTGGATGTACGCTTAGCGACGCTCCTTCAGCAAGCTGGACATGACGTGCTTACTGTACGTGATCAGGGCCTTCTCGGCATTGAGGATCAGGCGCTTTATGAGCAATGTATTCAGGAACAGCGTATATTGGTCTCCCTTGACAGGGATTTCTCCAACGTGTTACGCTTTCCCCCTCAAGGCACGCCAGGTCTTGTAGTCCTACGTGGACCGGATGATCTCTTCCCCACCATGCGCATCTTGGTGCACACGCTAGTCCAAGCCTTGGCCACCGATACCCCCAAAGGAAAGCTGTGGATCGTCGAGCCTGGCCGCCTGCGAATCCATGATTCTTCAGAAGAGAACGGATCTAGCGGAACTTGATTTGCCCAAAACTCTTTTGTAAACTGTAGTTGCGCAATCTTGGAACCTTGCGAGGTGCCCTATGAAAGCTGCTCACGTGCGCTTTCACAGCCCGTTCGAGCAGAGAGTCTATAGCTTCTTCGAGAAATTCCGCGAACTTGGGGAACTCCGTGGCGGCGCTGATCACTTCCTCTTCGGGCAACAGATCGATATCGCCTTCGATTATGAGAATTATCGCATTCTCGCCGAGTGCAAGGAGAAGGACGCCCCGGTCATCTCGCTCTTGGAACCCATCAGCAAGCTCGCGTCGGTCATCGCCGAGGCGCGCCGAACCGAACCCCACAAAACGCACTTCGGCGTGATCGTCGTCAATTTCGATTGGGCCCAGATCAAGCCCGAAGACGTCCAGAAAGCCAACTCCCAAGGGCTCAAGATCTGGACGGCTGAACGAGTGCGCTTTTATGACAAACTGATTGACGCGCTCAACCCGGAGCTCGCCCTGCTGTCGCTCTTGAAGGACGAGTTCGGCATCACCCGCGACACGGGCAAGACCATCTCCGTCCCGGCCATCAAGACGACACGCTTCGGCAAGGAGCTCTACACCTTCGAGCTTGAGGCCGCCAAGCTCATGCCCTTAGCATACGTCTTCCGGCTCACCGACCCCCACACCGAAGCCTACCAAAGAATGATCAATAAAGATCGCCTCATGGAGATCGCGGCAGAGCTTTCCAAAGAGAAGCTCGAGGTCAACTTCCCCAATAATATCATCGTGAGCTTTGAAGAGGGCGTGCGCTGGGAGCCCACCAACGGCAACGTGGGCATCCTGCACATCCCCGAACGCTACGGGATCGCCTGGGTCATTGATGGACAGCATAGACTCTATAGCTTCTGCAAGCTAGAGAACAGAGCGATCGCCGAGAATTTCAAGCTCATCGTCACCGCGTTTCAGAACCTCACCAAAGCCGAGCAAGCTACAGTCTTCCGCACCGTCAACAACAAACAGAAGAAGATCAACGCAAACTTAGTAGACTTCTTGCTGAGCAAAGAGATCGCCACGGACGATCCGCGCTCCATTGCCACGAGGGTCATCATTCGCTTCCACGAAGAGAAATTCTTTGACTACGATGTGGACTGCGGGTTCAACGGCGGGGCGCTGAAGCTCTCGAGCTTGTGTAGTGGGCTGGTGCGCCACGGCCTGATCGGCCGCCGCGGGCTCATCCAGAAAACCCCCAAAGACGAGTCCACGCCCTATCACGTGCTGAAGCAGTATCTGCTCGCCGTGAAAGAGACCTTCCCCACCAATTGGAAGAAGGAGAACTCGTTTTTGCAGAGCAACGTCGGGCTCAACATCTTCTTTGCGCTGCTCAAGAAGATCATCCGCCACATGGGGGTCTCCAAAGAGAAGTTAGACGAGCTGCGCCAGAGGGATTTTGAGAAGTATCTAGAGCCGTTGAAGCTGACTAAATTCACCGACGAGCTGAAGAAGTTCGCGGCGACGGAGTCGGGCCGCGCCGCGATCGTCAAGATGCTCTCCGGCAAGATCGAGCAGAAGTTCAAGGGCTTTGCTGAGCTGTGATGGACGAGCGGGCGCTGCTGCAGAGAGTATCTGAGCTTTTTGTCGCCGAGGGGCGGCTGATCGAGCTCGCTTCTTGCGGTCGTGCGGTCTTCGCCGGCGACACCCACGGGGATCTCGAGGCTTCTCAGATCGTGGTCGAGCGCTATCTCGACTCAGAGACGACGCTTGTCTTTCTGGGCGACTATGTAGATCGCGGGCCGTCATCCCTCGAAAATATTCTCTTTCTGCTGGAGCAAAAGCTGCGCCACCCCAAGAATATCATTCTGCTCCAGGGCAATCACGAGGGCTGGAAGTTCGGAGAATTTTATCCGGCAGATTTCTGGGAGGCACTCGACGAAGATCGCCGGAAAAATTTTGCGGAAGTGCTCGCGCAGCTCCCCTGGATGGTGAGCGCTCCCAATGGTGTGCTTGCGGCGCACGCGGGATTGCCCGATGTGCAGACTCTTCGCGAGATCAACGAGATCGAGCCAGGATCAGAGCGATGGCGCGCGATCACCTGGGGGGACTGGCAAGAAGTCTCTGGGTACTATCTTGGGGACTGGGGGAGTCGGCCCCAGTACGGCGAGGCGTACTTCCGCGAGATCATGCGACGGTTAGACAAAAAAATCTTGATTCGCGGCCATCAGCCCCAGGCGCCGCGCTATCTCTTTGGGAAGCGATGTCTCACGCTCTTCACGTCGTCGGCCTATGCGGTGCCGCGCCTGGTGGCCATCGTAGACCTCGCCGAGCCGATCCAGAAGGCCGATCAGCTCACGCTGGAGATGATTTAAGTTTGCCTTCTAGCAGAGAGCCGCGGCTGGTATTGACGACAGCTGATCTTGATGTATAATTTAGATGTAAAGTCAGCCTCGAAAGGAGATGGTTAAGATGGGCAAAGCTCAGAAATATAGGACACAAGTGAACATTTCGGAACGGATCGTCCAGCAGATTGACGAAGCCGTCGGCCCTCGCAAGAGGAGCGAATTCCTAGAAAGAGCAGCTCTCGAGCTGCTGAGGAGGGAGGCTCTCAGAAGATGGATCAAGCTGGGGGAGAAGTTCCGGGGGCTGACCTTAGAAGATACTTACTACCCTTCTAAGGAGGAGCTAGAAGCCCGTGGGGAATAAGCTCATCGTTGATGCCTCCGTGGTGATTGCGAGCTTGCTGCCCGATGAGCCATATAGAGATGCTGCGCTGAGCGTGCTGACCCAATTCTCAGATACTTTGGAGCTACTCACCGTCCCATTGCTGCGATACGAGGTGGCTAACGCCGTTTGGAAAGCTCTCAAGGCCGGCAGGGTAAAGTTAGAAGACGCTTTGGAGGTACTCAGAGAATTTGAGGCCTTGAACATCCCCGAGGGTGAGGTCTCCAGCGTTGAGGCCCTCAAGTTAGCTCATACTTACAACCGCTCGGCTTATGACTCAGCTTACTTAGCTTTAGCGCAAGCCGAACAGGCCCCCCTGATCACTGCGGATAAGAGGCTCTACAACGCCCTGAAAGACAAGTTCAGCCAGCTCTTGTGGGTAGAGGATTTCCAAACACGTCCTCACTAAACACTGAAGCTATCAAACAGCCTTCAAGTACTCTAAGACCCTCTCCAGCTCCACCTGCCAGGTCGTCCACGTCAATTCGATTCACAAAAGCAAGATATGCTTCGAAGTCTGAAGGACGAGCAGCCTGTGGGTCAAAAGTTTTGATCTCAGTCATAGCTCTGCTTATCGTAGCGCACGGGGGATACGCTTGCAATCCTGTCCAAGCGCAGTCTTGCCCCTGATCCCGATCATAGCAGCCGCCGTGCATTTCGGGGAAAATACTCTTGTCATGGAAGGTCAAGATTTGGGCAAGCTCTTGCCCTTGTGGTACGCGCTCCCCTTTGGATTGATGTTGCTCTCGATTGCCATCCTGCCCCTCGTAGCCCCGCACTTCTGGGAGAAGAACCGCAATAAAGCCCTGATCAGCGCGCTCTTCGGCGTTCCCGTCGCGCTCTATTTAGCAACGTGGGTCAGCCCGGAGCTCGCCAGCTTCGCGCAGAACTGCCTCAATATCGGGGTTCCAGTCTGCGTCAACGGCGCGGGCGTCGAGGTCATCATGAGCACAGCCTTGGAGTATCTCTCGTTCACACTGCTCTTAGGGGCGCTCTTTACGATCTCCGGGGGGATTGTGATTCGCGGGAGCTTCCCAGGTACCCCCGAAGTGAACACGATCTTTCTGGGGATCGGCGCGATCCTGGCAAGCTTCATCGGCACGACCGGGGCTTCGATGTTGCTCATTCGGCCCCTCTTGCGCGCCAACGCCGTCCGACAGCGCAAGGCTCATATCGTCATATTCTTTATCTTTCTGGTGAGCAACGTTGGGGGACTGCTCACCCCGCTGGGCGATCCTCCGTTGTTTTTGGGCTTTCTCAACGGCGTCCCCTTCGAGTGGACGCTCTCGCTCCTCCCTCAGTGGCTCGTGGTCGTGGGCACGCTGCTTGTCGTCTTTTATATCTGGGATTCCGTCGTCTTTCGTTCTGAAGATATTCGGCGACCGGGGGACTTAGACGAGCTGGTGCTCAAGCACCAGCCGTTCCAGATCGTCGGGGCACGCAATATAATTTTCTTAGGCGGGGTGGTGCTCACGATCTATCTGGCCGGGACGTTCCATCTGCCCCACGGGGTGCATGAGCTGACCCTCAGTGGAGCTATGGTCTTCTTCGCCATGCTGAGCTGGAAGCTCTCCGAAGAGAGCTGGCGCAGGGAGAATCACTTCAGCTGGGGGCCGATCATCGAAGTCGCGGTCGTCTTCGCAGGGGTCTTTGCCACGATGATCCCCGCGCTCTTACTCTTAAATGCGCGTGGGCCGGAGCTGGGCTTGAAGGAGCCGTGGCAGTTCTTCTGGGCCACCGGGGCGCTGTCGAGCTTCTTGGACAACGCCCCGACGTACCTGACGATGTCGGCGACGGCCGCGGGGTTGCTGGGGGTCGGGGTTGACGTCCCGCACTACCTCCATAAGCTGATCGAGACTGGCGCCGGGGCGACGTTCTTAGCGGCTGTTTCGTGCGGGGCCGTCTTCATGGGAGCCAACACCTACATCGGCAACGGTCCCAACTTCATGGTGAAAGCGATCGCCGAGCATGAGGGCATCAAGATGCCCAGCTTCTTCGGATATATGCTCTACTCCGGCACCATCCTCCTGCCGATCTTTGTGCTGGTGACGTGGCTCTTTTTCCGAGCTTGACCAAGCTCATGGTCTAGAACATTGATCTAGGGTATCATTAAAGGCAAGGGAGGGAGTCATGAGGACCCTATGGTCTGAGCGGTATGCCCAGCGCACCCAACGCATCCAAAGCTCGGCGATCCGAGAGCTGCTCAAGCTCACGGAGCAGCCGGACGTGATCTCCTTCGCGGGCGGCCTGCCCGCGCCCGACGTCTTCCCCGTCAAAGAGTTCCAAGAGGCCTGTCAGAAAGTCTTGAGCGAGCACGGCCCCCAAGCCCTCCAATACAGCACGACCGAGGGCTACCGCCCTCTCCGTGAGATGATCGCGCGCCATACGGCACGCTACGGGATCACCGTTGGCCCGGAAAATATCTTAATTACGAGCGGCTCCCAGCAAGCGTTGGACTTGATCGGCAAGGTCTTCATCAACCCTGGGGATCGCATCCTCGTCGAGAATCCCACCTATCTGGGCGCACTCCAAGCCTGGAACGCCTACCAAGCGGAGTACGTCACCGTCCCGTTGGATGACGAGGGGATGCAGACGGAGAAGCTCGAAGCCGCGTTGCGCGCCGGCCCGAAGTTCCTCTACGTCCTGCCCAATTTCCACAATCCCGCAGGGGTCACGCTCTCACTAGAGCGCCGCAAGAGATTAATAGAGCTCGCTGATCACTACGGCGTCCCCATCATCGAGGACGACCCCTATGGGCAGCTGCGCTACGAGGGGGATCATCTGCCGTCGTTAGTGGTGCTCGACAACGAGTTTCAGGGACACAACGGCGCGCCCTACAGCGGGAACGTCATCTATCTGAGCACGTTCTCCAAGACGCTCGCCCCAGGGCTGCGCTTGGGGTGGATCATCGCGCCTGAAGAAGTCATCAGAAAGTTAGTGCAAGCTAAACAAGGGGCTGACCTGCACACGAGCACCTTCACCCAGATGGTCGCCTACGAAGTGGCGCGTGGGGGCTTTTTAGACAGACACGTGCGGTTCATTAGAAACGTCTACCGTGAGCGGCGCGACGCGATGCTCAATGCGCTAGAGCGATACTTCCCCGAAGGGGTGCGCTGGACGCGCCCGGCGGGCGGGCTCTTCTTGTGGGTCATCTTGCCGGAGCATCTCAACACCACGGAGCTTCTTGCGGAAGCTATCGCGGAGAGAGTCGCGTTTGTGCCAGGGGCGCCGTTCCACCCTGACGGCTCCGGGCAGAACACGATGCGCCTCAACTTCTCCTATATGCCCCCGGAGAAGATCGAGGAGGGCATCAAGAGGCTAGGGCGGGTGCTCTCCAAAGCTTTAAGACGAGAGACAGTAGTTGTGAAATAACCGTTGCATTCCCTGCGATACGCAGACGCAAACGCCGCGTGTGATAAAGATCAATTTCTCTTGTGATCGAGCCCATCTTGAAAGGTGAGCACGCTCATAACAGCCCCCCGCTTCGCTGAGTACTATAAGCGTATGGTCAGAGCGCAAGAACTCAGTCATTGGCTGAGCTCTCTGGAGCCGGCCGCGCGCGAGGCCGTGATGGCCAGGGCTCACATGCTCGCCCTCCCGCCGCACACGAAGATCTACGCCCAGGGCGATCCCGCTGATGGAATATATATAGTTTTAGAAGGCGCAGTCAAGGAGCTTGCGGCTGATGAGGGCTGCCTGCGGCTGGTGCGGCTGGCCGGCCCCGGTTCGGTGCTGGGAGCCGGCGAGCCGTTGAGCGCATCGCTCCAGACCATGTCCGCGGTGACGCTGCGCCCGACGCGGCTCGCTCTGCTGCGCCAGAGCGACCTCCACGCGATGTTTGTAGAGCATCCCAGCGTCTTGCTCTGGGTGATGCAGCAGCTCTCGGCCAAGCTGAAAGACCTTCGCCGCGCGCTCGTGGAGACGGGCTACGTCGAGAGCGCGGCGCGGCTCGCCCGCAAGCTCGTGGAGGTCGCCGAGCGCTTCGGCGAGCGCACCCCCACCGGCGTGCTCATCCCCATCAAGCTCTCGCGCGACGAGTGGGCAGCGTTGGCGGGCATGGCCCCGGAGACGGTCAGCCGGGTCTTGCACGACTTCGAACGCCGCGGCTGGATCGCCCTCGAAGGACGACAGATTCGGCTTTTAGAAGAAGAGAAGCTCTCTTTGACATAGCTCAACCACTTGCATGATGCACCGCACAGGGCTACAATAGAGATGCTATGGCCAAGAACGTGGCGATCCCGGCCGGACGCCCCAAAAGCCCGCCGATCTGCGGGGTCGAGGGCTGTGCAGGGTGTTCGTGGATCTTCAGCGGGCTGGAGAGAGAGGGCCAACAAGAGCTGCGCAAGCTGATGCGTTCGGTCGAATACGGGGCCGATGAGGCGATCTTTCACGAGGGGACGCCGGCGTTCGGGTTCTTTATCGTCTGTAGTGGGAAGGTCAAGCTCATCAAGCAGGGGCCAGGGGGGAAGCGCCAGATCCTCAAGATCGTCGGGCCGGGGGAGCTGCTGGGCGAGGAGAATCTCTTCGATGGGGGAACGCATACGGCTTCGGCGCGCACGATCGAGCCCACCCGGGCGCGGTTCATCAAGCGCGAGGACTTTTTGGATTTTCTGGTGCGCCATCCCATGATCGCGCTGCAGCTTGCCGAGAAGGTGGCGCGCGAGTTACAATCCTTCCAAGCGAAGCTCATCGAAACAGCTTACGAGAGCTGTCGGGCGCGCTTGGCGCGGCTCTTGCTTGCTCTTGCGGAGAGATACGGGACAGTCGAGGGAGCGATCCAAGCTCAGATAAGCCGCACCGATCTGGCCGAGATGGCCGGGATCTCCATGGAGACGGCCATTCGCACGTTGGGGGAGTTTGAGGAGCGCGGGCTGATTGCGCTCAAGCGCCGCAAGATCATGATCGTGAACCGGGCGGGCCTCGAAGAGATAGCCGCGCCCTTGGCGGCAGAACCCCTTGAGAATTTACTCTAGGAGGAAGACAGAGATGTTCAAGAGAATTTTGGTGCCCACGGACGGGTCGCGCGGGGTAGAGAAGGCGATCAACTGCGCGACGACGATCGCGTTGGCATTTGAGTCGAAGATCTATCTGCTCTTTGTGGCCGAGCCGCCGGCGTTGCTCTTTGAGTATGCGAACATCGCTGAGAAGAATATTCTCGAGGCGTTGCATCAAGAGGGCCAACGGATCTTGGAGAAGACCGCCGACGTGATCCGCAAGTCCGGGGTCGAAGAGGTGGAGACGGTGCTGAAGACGGGCACCCCGGCCAAGGCGATCTTAGACTTCGTGGACGAAGCGAAGATCGATCTCATCGTGATGGGGACGCACGGGCGGCGGGGGTTGGATCGGGTGCTCTTGGGCAGTGTGACGGAGGAAGTCGTGCGGTTATCACGAGTTCCCGTGATGACGGTGCGCATGGGGCCATAACAGTTGACAGTTCTGAATTTT
>Ga0209143_1000793_pt1 | contig 15224 bp, 18 predicted proteins | sample FaiFalFF_MnMetaG_3_FD_184739 | JGI IMG/M metagenome (GOLD analysis project Ga0209143, IMG submission 184739) | Freshwater microbial communities from Yellowstone National Park, Wyoming, USA - Fairy Falls B (FF_Mn_B) MetaG (SPAdes) (version 3) | ecosystem: Environmental > Aquatic > Freshwater >...
GGTTTGCAGCTGCATAGCCAGCTGGACGGGGTGGTGAAGCTGACATGTCACAGATGCTTCACTTACCCAATTACCCCTTCGCACGTATGTCCCTCAAATAAGGGTGGTCCGAATGGGCGGTGACGAAATGATCAAGGAGTGGGTGTGGGCAATAGGGCATTATTACAAGAGGGAAGCGGTCATCGAATACTCGCACGAAATTAAAGGTGCAGATGGACTCCTGATTGTCGTAGAACGCGAGTCGTACTCCGTTTTCATTAGGATGGAAAGGGCCCTGCTGGAATGCGGCGCCCTATTTTTCACGAAATTATTCGGGGAAGTGGTCAGGCGATGAGCAGGTCCGTTTTCATTATACTGACTAAGGGCAAACCCGAGGAAAAAGAGGCTATGCTGAACTCCCTTCTCAACGTTGAGGGGGTAAAGGAAGTGCACCTGTTTAAGAAAGCCGTAACACTCAAAATTGCCCGGGACGTGGATTTTTCGGTAACGATCGGACCTAACAAACCAAGCGCTGTCTATAGGCTTGTGAAGATGTCCGTAATGACTGGAGTGCAAGCAGGTCAGACAGGGAGGCCGAGGAGGTCGTCGTTAGGGTCTTCGCTTACCTGGAGTGCGGGAAATTAATCGGGAAATCGGGTCGTCGCCAACGCTACATCGTTGTTGAAATTCTGCCCTCGATGCCGACCAAGTTTATCAAATCCATCTCGATAAGGCCGTCAGAATTATATGTGGATGTTGGATCAGGGAAGGCCGTCGTCCTTGAGAGGATTTGGGGTCAAAAGGCGAGGACGACCACCGTCGGAATTTCGACTATAACGATTTTGAACAAGGATGTGGATGTAGAGGGTCTGTGTCACCTCTTGGACTGGTTGATCTACAAACCTTTCTCTCAAATTCGCTCATATAAAATGCAAGAGGTCGGAACGAAGAGTGAAGTCACTTCAAGGCGTCCTGGCATCTATATCCCTGTCGACATGAATCTGACCTTCCATGTGGAAAGAGACGACAGGGATCACGGAGGTTATACCATCTGCGCGTCAGACGGTTCCGTGATTTATAAGTATTCTTCGTATAGAGTCTTCTCGGCTCTCAATTACGTCATCAATTATTTGCAGGACAAGAAGACCATCAGGAAATGTTCTATTCCGATAGACCAGCTTGCTGTCCACCCATTCAACCTCAGGTACATACCAGTGGAGGGGATATACCATTTACGGTTCTCTCAGCTGATCAGATGGGCTGAGACCGGTCAGCCGATAAATCCCTTAATAGTGACGCCCGTAGATCCTGAAGTTGTCAGCATATTCAGGGTCATATTGGATATCGCAAGAAAGCTGGGCCTCAATGTCGAGGACATTCTGGCCGGAATGATGTGGAGGAAGGTTAGGTTGGAAGGTGACTGGCTCGTGGCGCGGGAGGACGATGAAGTCTACTCGGCGACCTTAAGATATTGCGGTAAAAATGAGGATGATAGGAAACCCGATGGGAAGATCAGATACTTGATAGTTGACGGGTATCTAAGATATGTCGCCACCTTTATAGCGGCCCTGAAAAATGTTAACTCATGGAAGGTGATCCTGAGGTCGACGCTGTTGTCCTAGGGGTAGGCACCGACGAAGTTTTCGGCTTAGACGTCCTATCAGCTACTTACCTCTCGAAGATGGTTAACGCGTTTGACAAAAATGTTGCCACTGACATGGAGGCCATTACAGCTTTTGTGAAGCTTTTCCGAGTGGGTGATGCCTTATTGGAGCTGGGAAATGTCATGGGTCTCACGAGTCTCATAAAGGCAGGTGAAGAAATGAAGGCACTGGAGAACCTTGAGATTCCAAGAATAAGTCCTACGAGGATAAAATATCACATAGGCCTCATAAAGACAAAGTTAGAGCGAGACGCAGACGTGGGAGTGGATTGGATCCAAAAGGTCGAGGAGATGAGGGGAAAAGGAAAGAGGAGTCGGTTTAAAGACCCGTGGATAAACCCGTGGAGTCGCCCTAAACTCGTATACCGCTGGCATTGGTCCGGATATCAGTACAGGACGTCAAGTAGGAGCATTTAGGAGAGTTTCAGAACAAACGACCTTACAACGCTAGAACTCTGAACTCTATTATAGGATATCATCGGTCCCGAGGACACACGAACATATATTTCGGGAACAGCAATCTGCTTGGAGCATAATAATAATGCGGTTCTCTCACAGGTAGCGGGTGATGAGAGCGATAGATAGAGGCCGAAGGGTAACATCGTCTTAATCCGATCCGAGGGACTTAGCATCAAGGTCGCTGAAGCTAAGACGAAGTTTTCCGACTACCTTCCTGTTCTTCAGAAAGGAAAGAAAAGAAAGGGTGGTAAAGATTTCTAACCGCAGGTCGCTGGTGACGCTATGCCGAAGGTCAACTACTAGTCATTCAGGGAAAGGATTCGATAGTCATGAATCTCAAGAAACCCATTACCATCACCTTTCTCTACGGATTCGTTCCGCTCAGCATGTTTCATCCCTTTTTGAGTGGGATTGTGGTTCTCATTTTGACAAACCCGAATAGTGACACCATTCCCTCCAAGCCGACTCTTTATCAGAACTTGCTCGCAACTTCGCTTCAGTGGCAATGACGGCCGGCTTCGGCCCCTTCGATCTAATTCGTTTCGGAGAAGCTCAGGAAGAAGCCCAAGAAAGAGATCAGAAGCCTGATGTTCTGACGGAATGTATGAGACATGAAGAATATGTCCGCTTCGTTGAGCAGATACGCGAGACCATATTCGCTTCAGAACCGGAACTCGATGCCAATCTCATGAAGTGAGGATGAAGCACTCTGAGGTACGGCCCGCATAGGCATCCTCCGCTGCCGGGAAACGTATCCCTCAGATAGGCCCCTGAGGAGGGAGGAAATGACGCTACAGTAGAGTTCAGGGTGATAGTATCAGAGGACCTAGGAAGCTCAGGGAAGACTAACTGAGGGGCTTTGGGGCCGAAAAAGTAAAAGGAAGTGCTGGTGATCACCTTAGCTGGCGCGATGTTTTTCGAGTCTCATGAGGCTTCTGTCCTTTTCGACATTGCCTAAACCGAGGTTAAGGTCATAAAGCTCGAGACGCTCTTCGACGATCGAGCACCATTCCATCAAATAATTCCATGAGGTTTAGGGCCTCGAGCGGGTTCAAAAAATTCCAGCAAAAGACCCTTGCGAATACCTGCTGACTCCAGGGAGATGTAAGGCGAGTCGGCGATGAAGACAGCGTCCCTGAAGTTTAACTTCCACACCTACACTATCTCGGCGATGGCGAGACACCTAAAGAACTCGTGGGATGAAGTTGCAACCTCAAGGGTGAAAAGCCCTGGTCGAACCTTCGCGCAAATACGGGAGTACTCTACATTCTGGATTGAAGCTTCATAGGAGGACCCTCGAGGGCTGGTTCGTGGACATCTCGAGGGGTAACGGGTCTAAGAATGCTCAAATATCATGAGAAGGTTATTTTAGTAGACCTATGATAATAAATGGAGGTGATCGGGGAGTGGAGGTAGAAGGGCTGATAGAGGAGATATTCAGGAACAGGGAAGAGATCTACTCGGCATCGAAGACCTTCCTCAAGGACAGCCTCTCGCAGGAGGACTATCTGCCAGAGCTGGTGCGGTTCTGGAGAGCACAGTACGAGGCCTTTGACAGGTTCTACTCGCAAGTGAAGAAGCTCAACCCAATAGACATGGCTAAAATGGTGAACAGGGTGCGCGCTGACCCCCGATTGGCAAGCCTCTACCACATCGCCCAGGAGGTCAAGAGGAAGCTCTCGAAGACGGACAGGAGGCTGGGCGAGTGGGCCGCTATGGTCCTGATGGAAAGGCTGAAGGAGGCGGTGGAGCCGCCCGTGCCCATAACTCCGAGGAAGGCGCCAGCGGAGCTCAAACCTGCGGCCGGACCTGAGGTTGTTGTGAGGCAGAAGCCCATCACGTTGTCGCCGCCTGAGGCACCGAAAGCTGAGGTGCCTCTCGCGCCGCAGCCGCAGGTGCAGACGCCTAGGAAGGAGATCGATAAGGCCGCGATCATCACGGCCGTCGACAGGGTCGTAGTGAAGGTCAGGGCGAAGAGGAGTCCCATGGAGGTCTTCAGGGACCTCGACGGCCTCCTCAACGGGGACCTCAACGGGCCGGAGCAGCAGCTAGTCTTCCTGTGCAGGCTCATGATGTCCTACCTCCTCGGAGCGGTCAATTACGAAGACCTGAAGGAGCTCTCGGAGGAGTACATCGAACAGCTCAAACCGTCGAGGAGCTCCGTCGTAAGACCTGAGGTCAGGAGGCTTGCTATAGAGGCTGCAAAGCTTGCGGAGGAGAGGGAGGAGCTGAAGCCTATGGCCTCCTTCGTCCAGCTCTACTTATCGGAGGCGAGAGAGGAAGTCGAAGCGAAGGAAGAGGTTAAGGTCTACTCTTTTGACTCGTGGCTTAAAATCTATTGTTATCCTGACGGTTACCGCGAGATTGAGATAGACGGAGAGAAGGCCCCAGAGAGGGCGATCGTCCAGCTCGGAGACGGAAAGAGGCGCGAGGCGCCTCCGAGGTTCGAGGTCAGATCAACAACAATGGAGGTTTACCCAATCGACAAGCTGAAAGGGAGGAAGGCCCTGAGGAAAGACTCGGTCGTCCTACTCGCTAAGCACGGCTACGGGAATAAAATGGGGAGAGAATACGAGGACAGGCTCATGAATCTACTTGAGAGAAGCAAAGGAAAGTTGGTCGTGGTTGGCCTCCTCGACGATGACCTCGTGAATGCCCTGAGGAGGAAGGGAATAGAGATTGTTAACGTCCATCCGGTAATCAGGGAGCAGGCTGAGAAGGGAGTCAAAAGGCTGCTGGGAGATGGCGCCGACCGCCAATTATCCGAAGCCCTTACCGTTCTCCTGATGCTTTTCCCGAAGATAGCGGGGGCAAAGGGAAGGACGAGGAGCGAGGTAGCAGAAGACGCCTCGAGGATCCTCCGCGACCTCCTAAGGGACGCGGACGACAAAGGGTACTTCTTCCTAGCCGATGTCGTCAAGGTGATGATAGAGGAAGGAAGGATTCCTGGGGAGAAGATACCCGACAGGATGAGGAGGGTGGCAGAGACCCTTGAGCTCAGGGTACAGAAGGATCAACATCGAAGGGCGCAACGGACTCGTCCTCGTCGGCCGAGTGGTCACAACTCTTTTTCCTAGTTCGTGAAGGCGACTAAGACCGTGCCAGACGGGCCCTTCGAGACCTATACCGCCTCGACCACCACCCTGTTCCACACGGTGTATATCACCTAAATCCCTGAGCCTACAGAGCAAAAGCCGGTCATAACTGCCCCATGGGTCACAATTTGGATAATAATAAGAAGTGCCGAGAACATTTCTTAAAGCAATAATTCGAGGATGGGCACCAGATCCTTCCAATGCTGCTAAGTCGCTTTAACAGGTTCACGAGCTTCTCTCCTATGAGAGGATCTCCGCTTCCCCCATGCGTAGCTAACCCCTGAGCCTCGAATCGATCGCCAAGACCTTTTCCGTGAACCTTATCACGGCTTCCACCACTACTATGCATTCGCCAGGCTCCAATGACCAGAGGTTGCATATAGGCACCCCTATCACCTGCTCTTTTGAGTAGATTATGACTAGGGGATAAAATCGTTGTTATAGTAGAGGTTTCTTCTCCCTGAGTGCCTTTACGATGCTCTCGGCATGCTCCATATATTTCTGGCTATTCTTAAACTACCAGCCAGACCTCATCAACTTGTTTGAACCTAGAAGTCGGGGACGTAAATCGGACCGTAAGGCACGTCCTGGAAGCATGTAGCTTTAACCGACGCGACGTCAATCCTAAGGAAATCAAAATCCTTATCCATGATTATTGGCGTCTGTGAGACGGAGCTCTCACACTTCTTATATTACGACATCTAGTCATGCTAGCCAGACGATTTTTTAAGAAATTTCAGTAGCGATTCACAGAAATCACAGAAATGTACGCGGTTAGGATTGTGAAAAGTGTCGTGTACTTTGATACGATGGTGAAGAGGTTGAGGAGCACACACTCGGAGCATTCTGGACACCGGATGTCTGACCAGGTGATCGTCGAGCTGTGGAAGCACAACTGCAACGACGAGTGATATGTTTTCACTATCTACAGCCAGGATGAGAGGTTACCCCAGCTCGCAACATATGTCATGGTCACCTACGGCCTCAAGATCGTCAAGGACATAGACCAGTATGTGGAGAAGGAAAAAGGGCCGATCAGGAGGGAGGTTTTCGGGCGGAAGAGGCTGCGCGCGTAGAAGCCTTCCCCTGCCCCCTTCTCAGGAAGTGAAAGCCTGATGGATATCGAGCTCACCCTAGTCTCCCTTCCGTCCTTCCCCTTGAGCCGCTCTGTCCCGAAGTCCGTGTGCTGCACCTCCACGCCCTTCATGAGGCCTTCCCTCAGCATCTGGACGACGCCTATCGCCTTATCCATGGCCCTCTCCCTCGCCCTGGCCTCGACGCTCCCGTTCTGCTGGAGAGCGTGGAGACAGGCTAAGAAGTAGCTCGAAATCGGCTTCCTTCCGACCATGACTGTTGGAGCGCTCATATCTCCAGGTCCTCCGATTCTCCCTCCTCTTCCCTCCTTCCGTTGACCTCCTCGAGGGCCGAGACTAGCGCGTCGAGGTTCCTGTCGTTTATCAGCTTCCTGTACTCCTCCAGATCCCTCCTGCTCCTTATGTATAGGCCCCTCCTCTTGGTCGGCATGTTGTTCTCGTCGACAGGGTTTAATTCGATCAGGAGGGACGGCGGATTCCTCTTAGTCCCAGGGGCCTTGACCACGAATATCCCGGGAGAGGACCTGACAGGGACCCTCTGCCAGTCCCTCGCCTTCTCCAGGATCTCTCTGAGCCTTGACTCCAGCTCCTGTACCCTGCTCACGTCCTGCTATTTGCCAACCAGTTATAAAAGAGTTAGGGCCTGATAGCCGAGAGGAGGATCAGCCAAGTAAGGACTGTCACCACGGCAACCTTAGCCAGAAGCGCTCCGTGCCTGGTCTTGTGCCTGAAGGCGAAGGCCCCAGCGAGGATCCCTAGCCCTCCTCCCGTCAAAGCGTACCACTCTATCGCCCTCTCGCTCAGCCTCCAGCCCTCCACAACCGCCTGGGACTTGTCTACCTTCATCGCAAGGAAGCCCAGTGAAGAGCTGAGCAGCGCCATTATGGGGACCGCTGGCATCGTTACCTGCACTGTTCTAACTGCGTGGTCGAAGAGGAAGGACAGGAGGTTGACGACGGGCAACAGGGCAGCGACGACGAAATCCGCTATCATGTTGCCTGTAGAGGGAAGGACTGAGAGAGCTGATTCGAGCCCTATACCGCGGCCGAGGAACCTGACTGCGCCGTAGAGGATCCCGGAAAACAGGGCTACGGCTATTCCCAGCCCTGCGAAGAACCGCATGAGCTGGACGGCCATGTAGATGGAGATGAAGAAGAGCAGAGCCGCAAAGGCGACCGCCTTCACGACGACTACTGCGGTCGGCTGGGAGAACATCAGGTGGAGTCCGCTGGAGAGCGCCTGGAGCGGGCTGGACATGAGCCTCGAGGAGAACCCCATGAGCCTGAACGCAAGGGTAAGGACGTAAGCAAGAATGAACAGGGCAGCTATCCATTTGGGCACGGGGTCGAAGAAATGCTTCACTAGGGCCTCCAGCACTCTGAACTTGAATCCATAGCCAGCAACGTGGGACCCGCGCGCCTCCGGTCCTGTGCGTGCAGAGGCCCTTGAGGTCATCATGTCGTATAATGCGTCGTATTCGGCCCTCTTAACAGGGTCCGAGAGGACCTGGTAGGCCTCGTTGATGAGCTTGAACATCTCCTCAGCTTCTGGAGAGGGGTTCTTGTCGGGGTGATATTCCTTGGCGAGCCTCCAGTAGGCCTCCTTGATCTGCTCCGGAGTAGCGTTTCTGGGGACTCCGAGGATAGCATAGAAGTCCTTGAGGCGCGCCAAACCGTAAGAACGATTCGGAAAGCTTACTTAAGCGATCTGATTGAGAACAATCAAGGCCTGGAGTCCTGAAATAATAGCCTAGAATCACAATAGGTGTGAGCGCGGCAACATTGAAGCAAGCAAGAACGATGGGCGGTGTGGGCTCGATCCTCGTGCTGCTCTCCTTCGTGCCCTACGTCGGGTTCATACTGGGGTTAGCGGGCTTCGTCATGGTCCTATTGGCAGTCAAGCAGATCTCAGAAGTGGTGAAGGATAAGGAGATCTTCCACAACGTTCTGATGGCTGTAATTTTCCAAATAGTTGGCAGCGCGATCTCCGTATTCGTCGTGATAGGCTCCTTCTTCGCCTTCGTCGGCAGCCAGGTCATGATGGCCCCGTTCGGACCGTCCTTCGACGGCTTCGGAGGCCCAGGCATCCTCGGCGCAGGTGCAGTCATGGCTGTCCTCGGCTCCCTCCTAGCCGGGCTGATCGCGATGTGGATCGTACTGATCATAGCGGCGAGGTTCCTCAGGAAGGGCTACGAGGGGATAGCGGACAAGACCGGCACAGAGACGTTCAGATCGGTGGGACGCTGGTACTACTACGGCGCGTGGCTGGCGATAGTCCTGGTCGGGTTCATCCTGATCCTGGTCGCCGCAATCCTCCAGATCGTGGCGTTCTTCTCTCTACCCGAGTCCCCACCAGCCCAACCGGCAGCACAAGTTCAGACAATCTGACCTCAAAGGAGTCTTAAGGCCACGCTTTCTTATAACATCGTGACCGTAGAAAGACAGTGTGAGCGGGGCCGGCTGGAAGAGCCTCGTGGTAGGGCTGGTCGCGATAACGGTAGCAGTTTCAGCCTTCTACTGGGTTCTGACATTCAACCCCCGTCAGGTCACGGCGACGGTGACCGTCACCGCTCCTCCCCTCGACGGAGGAGGGCTCGGAAGGGTCCTGGACGTCTGCTTCTCGTGGTCGAGGAGGTGCGACGAGACGGTGGCGCGCCTGATCGACTCGGCCAGGAGCAAAATCTTCGTTGCCGCCTATTCGTTCAAGAACAGATGGGTAGCTGAAGCCCTGATGAGGGCCCACAGGAGGGGGGTCGAGGTCAAGGTGGTTCTGGACGCGTCGCAGGCCCGCGCAGGAGGGTCCCAGTACTGGAACCTGTGGCTTTCCGGGATCGACGTCAGAACTCTTTGGGACGTCCGTCCGATGCGTTACGGTTTCGCCGTGATAGACGATGATATTGTGGTTGCCGGGAGCTACAGCTTTTCGCGGGCGGAAGAGGGGTACGAGAGCGTCGTGGTCCTTCAGGGAGAAGCGGTGAGACGTTATTCGGAAGAGTTCGAAAGGCTGTGGGCTGACGCCAAATAAGCAACCATCGGTTACCCTGCTCTAAAGGGAAGGACGGTGGCCGGAAAGAGATGGTCTTGTAGAAGATAGATCGACAGGACCAAGGCTAGGAACCCCAGCGAGCCGACGAGCAGACCCCCAGCAGGCCCCAGGTCGAGGGAGTACTTCTCATCGAGGGGCCAGAACCAAGGGACGCCCTCAAATGTCACGAAGTCCAGCATCAGGTGAGAGAAGTATCCGGCCGCGAGGGCGACGGCGTAGAGCACCGCGAGGCCTTGATCGACGAAGTAGCCGGAGATGAGGAAGGCGACGAGAGCGAAGATGGTGAGGGACGGCAGGGAGTGGCCGAAGCCCCTGTGGCCCGGACGGTCTCCGAAGTCGATCCAGTCAGGGATCCTCGAGCCGATAAGGCAGGCCACAAGGGTGAACCCGAAGGTCATCAGGAGGGATTGCATGGAGCTGATGAAGCCCCAGAGGCCCTGACTCCTATCAAAGGACGGGAGCTGAAGATCGTACATCCTGACGATGGTCGCGTACGCCAGGAGGGCGAAGGAGTTGTGGGCGAAGCGGTCTACAGCGGCCCCCATTCCTTATTTAGGAATGACGCATTTTATATGAGCGCTACCGCCAAATAGCGAGGCTTTCTTAAAAACTATTAGTCATTAAAAATCCGAATATCTTGAGTTGGTCGGACCGGGCAGAAGGAAAAGGAAGAGGCCCGCTCACAAAAAGCCCCACCGCACCAACTGGCGGCTGATACTGGGGGCCCTGGCCGGAGGCCCCATGACCGTGGCCGACCTCAACAAGGCCACCGGACTCCCTAACCACATTTTGTATCCCACGCTTCTGGTGCTGACTTCAAAGGGATACGTCATCAAGGAGGAGGGAAACCTGTACCGCATCACGCCGGAGGGCGAAGCGGCCTTGAGGGGATTGGAAGAGGGCGAGAGGATCCTGAGAGAGGAGGTTATACCTCAGCTCAAGAGGGCCATCGAGCTGGGGTTCAGCGCCGACTACATCGTGCAGATGATCCACCAGAAGGTCTGGAGGGCGATAGGAAGGAAGGTGAAGGGATGACCGGGAAGAAGGGGCGTCCGCTGAGGCCGAGCGATTACGCCGTCCTCAACGCCCTGAGGTTTCTGGGACCGATGAGCTACCAAGAGATCAAGCGGCTCACGAACCTTCCGAGGGGCAAGCTCTACGATGCGCTCCTGAGGCTGAGGGACAGCGGCCTCATTAGCTTCGAGCTGAGGGGAAGGTCGAAGATCTACCACCTGACTGAGGCTGGAAGGGTCGCCCTGGAGAAAGGGGTCATCGTGTCCGGACTCCCGCAGATTGAGAGGAAGCTCAGCACAGAAGAGCTGATCAGGGTCCTAACGCCGAGCGACGCGGCAGTCCTCAAGGCCCTAATCGAAGGTCCCAAGAGCACCCAGGAGCTCAAGGAGGCTACTGGCCTCAAGGGTCAACATGTCAACCTTGCCCTCCAGAGGCTCAGGTCCTTCGGGCTCGTCGTCACGGAGCGGAAGGGCCTCATGCAGTATCACAGCCTGACGGAAGAAGGAAAGACCATAACGGAAAGTGCCGTGAAGGCAGTAGAAGCGAGGCTGGAGGCGGAGAGGATAGTCGAGGGCGTCCTCGACAGGATCGTCGAGGCGGTCAGGTTGGGAGTTACACTGGGCGCGATAAAGAGGGAGCTGAAGCGATACGAGCTCGAGCTGAAGGAAAGAAAGAATCAAGAAATCGCGAAGAATTAAATGACGCAGAACCGAAAGACTGTGGGCCATGAACCGCAAGCCTCTGTGGGCCAAGTTCTACATCAAGCTCGAGAGCCCCGAGGAGCTCTTCAGGCTGGCAAGGGCGGCCGGCTGGACCCTGATCTTCCTGTACCCGAAGAAGCGGACGCTGTTCATGACCGACAAAGCCGGCTACATGTACTACGTCAGGTTGAGCGACGATTCGCCTTGGATGAGCGCCAGGTACGCCGTAATCAACGAGTTCAAGGGCGAGGTGAGGCCTTCACACATGCCCTCGACCGAAGCAAACGACATAAACATCGCGATCATCAGATTAGCCAGGATCTTCCCGGCCAAGAGAAAGAAAGGAGAACAGAAGGTTGCCAGCATGAAGGTCGGTTCAGATTGAGGACGAAACCAGAAAAGGAAGATCCGGGCCCGAGCGTCACTTCACAACCTTCGGCATCCTCTCCTTCAGGAACGAGTGGATCAGCTCGGCCCTCCTCTCGCAGAACTCCTCGAACCTGTCCTTCCCCCAGAGCTCCCTTTCCCCCGGTATGAAGTGCTTCCTCAGCTCCTCTCCGTACTGATGGAGGTACTCGACAGGGGGCCTGTCGGAGAGCTCGGAGTTCAGGGAAGGCGATATCAGGGTGATGTTCCCTATCCCGGATATGAGGCCCTCCTCCTCGCCGACCGTCCTGAAGAGACTCCTCGGGAACAAGTGGTGCCTCGCGAGCGATTCCGATCCGAGCTCCCTGATCAAGGTCCCCTCCCAGTCGGATGCACCGCTCAGGCAGAGCGCAGTATAGAGGACGAAGAGGTAGGGCTGGCCGGACCTCCTCAGCAGGTCTGCATCGATGCCCCTCAATATGTGGGAGGCAGTTATTGCTGTCGCGCCTCCCCTGGTCTCCTTGACGTTGGAGACCAGGTCCTCGAAGGGGAAGGGGCCGCTCGAACCCTTGACCGTCTCTATGTCCTTCTGGAGCCTGCCGGAAGGGTTGGCGGAGTAGTATCCGTGGAAGTTCACCAGGACGAGCCAGTCCCTTATGGCCTCGACGTCAGCCTCCGGGGCCTTTCCCGGATCCCTGTACGCTCTGGAGCGCATGTAGGCCGCGAGGACCACCAAAGAGAGCTGTGTCGTGAGGAAGTAGGGCGCTGCGATCCCTATGCACCTCCTGACCAACCCTATCGCGGACCTGAGGAAGGGGATGCTCTCCTCGAGGCCCCTGGCGAGGACGCTCCTCCCAGTCAAATCCACCTGCGTCGCGAGGCCCCTGACAGCAGACCTGAACCTCTCCACATCGTCTATCTGCCTCTGCTTGAGATCCAAACCGACGCCGAAGGAATACCTGATCAGGGCGTTAGAGTCGAGCTCTTTGAACTCCGCCTGAAGCTCATCGTACGAGCGCCTTATGATGGAAGAGGCCTCAGGTATGAGGGCTCCGGAGACGTAGGAGAGCATCAGCTCGACGTTGGTTATCCTCTGGCCTGCCCTGTTGGCAAGGATGAAGATCTCTGAGGCCCTTTCAAGGGGGCTCTTCTCGTCGTCAAGGTCCATGAAGTAGACAGGGATCCTGTAGGAGGCTATCCTCTCGCAGAGGCCGAGGAGCCTATCGACATATTCACTCGCATACTTCCTCTTCAGAGCGTCCACATCCTCGAGACCGAGATGGGCCCTCATCCCCTCAGAGAGGTCGAGACCCCTCTTTCCCACCTCAAGGACCTGCTTCTTGGGGTTGAACGATATCGGCTGCCTGGTGTACTCCATGTCGCCGACCTTAACGTGCCATCCGTTCAGAAGAAGGAGGAGCGAGAGGACCCTCTGTTGGCCGTCTACTATCAGGAAGTTCTCTGAGCTCTTAATCTCTCCAATGAGGACCCTGAGGGCGAAGGGGTCCGAGTTTTCGGGGTTCTTCGACTTCCAGAGCAGGAGTATCCCTACTGGGTTTCCCTTTAAGAGAGAATCGAGGAATGCCTTGACGTCAACAGAGTCCCAGACGAACCTCCTCTGGAAGGAAGGGAGCCAGAGGGACCAATCGCCGGAATGGGCCTTCAAGAGCAAGTCCTTGACGGAGACCAGGCCGGGTTCGACCCTCATCTGCCCTCGAAGACGTGAGTGGGGATATTTAGCTCCGGCAGGCCCTAGCGAACGGCCGGCCGCGGCTTGAGACGCGCCTTACCACATCGGAGACCCTCGTGGACACGGGCCTATCGAAGATATCACCTCCCAAAAAGCCTTAAGTAAAATACGGAACTCATTATACGAGATGAAGCTGCTGATCAGGTATCTCCTGACAATTATGATCGTTCTTTTGCTAATGTCACAGGTAATAATTGGGGCGGGTCTGGGGCAGGCAACCAGCTCGACAGGCGGGCGAGGTTGGCAGGATTTTACAGTAATAGGAGATGCCTTTACTGGCATGCCGTTCTATCCACAGATGCTGGGACAGCTTAAGGAAGAGTATAGGCTCGAGGCACTGCACAACACCGTTGGAGCGTGGATGGACTACAGAGAGTGGTCGAGGTTTCCCGCTGAGTGGGATGTTAACATAGCCCGCCTAATTAGAGAAGCTCATAACGTAGGTCTACCAATAGGGGTAACATATGGGTATCATGTTGGTGATTCGGTTGACGCTCGCTATGATGAAAGCGTGGGGTTCCTCCACTATTACCGTCAACTCATCCCATATGAGCAAAAGTGGCGTTACCCCAACGGAACAGTGGCTTTAGACCCTTATAGCGTTGGATCCTCCCGCTCATTCACCGGAGCTTATGTGGTGCGGATCTTTGGTGACCCAATGGACATAGAACGATATAAGAGGCTAGATCTTTACTCGACGATGCAACCGCAGAACCCATACTGGAAGGAGTTCTTCATAGATTGGGGTAAGAAGGCGATCGAACGTGGTTCAGACTCATTCTTCATCGACAGCCCGGATGGCATATTCACCTTTTGGTATGGAGGAGGATGGGGGTGTACCGATACTTGGGAAGGTAAAGGGCTGGCAGAATATCTGAGAGCCAAACTAGGCGATTCAACCTTGAGAGCTATGGGTGTGGAGTCCCCAGAAAGCTTTTGCCTCAAAGACTACCTAGTTAAGAAGTATGGTCCTCCAAGAATTTTCTCTAACTACGTCTATTTCAGGGAGAAGTTCAAGACTTCGTGGCCTATTGAACATGTTGCCTTCAGCGATGTCGAAAGCATTCTAAGAGATCCTATATTTAAAGAGAGCCTACTTTACTGGTACAGGTCAGCCATAGATTTCGTCAGGGATGTGGCAGCCCAGTACAAGCTGTACGCATATCAAAGAGGAAGAGACATCATCCTAACCAGTAACAATTTTTTCGCTTGGGCACCTCATATCACGATCGCACCCTACATGGACGCCTTGTATTTGGAGACAAATCAAATTCATCCCCCGCCCTATGTGACCCGCCCAGCTGTTTGTAAGCTGGGGCAGGCCTCGGTGAATGGTTCAAAGCCTGCATGGATCGGTGAGTGGATCCTGAACTTTGTAAATCCTTACGAGCCATCTCCCCCACCAAGAGATATTTCTAACTTGGTTAGGTTGAGGGTGGCTGAAGCTTATGCGTCTGGCTGCATAATGCTAGTTCCTTTCGGGACGGGACACCCTAGTGAGGGATGGCCACCGAAGAGGCTTGTTCTGGGCAGCGAAAGGCCCCATGCAGCCGCCTACTACCGTTTCATCTCTGAAAATCGGGACCTGTTTAAAGGTGTTAAAACAATGGCTGATGTTGCGTTACTGGTCTCTGTTCCGACGATGGTATGGTACTTCGTACCAGCACTTGGACTTTTTAGTGGCATGCCTGATGGCGGTTATCAAAAGGATGTATTCGGCTGGGCTAGGGCCATCGAGTCTATGGGGATCCCCTATGACATCCTGCTACTAGGAATGGACGGAATACTTTCAACCGATTCCCATACTAGGCTCAAATCCTACTCCCTAATCATAGCGCCTGAGCTATCCCACATATCTGATATTCACCTCCAGGCCGTACTCGATTTCTTGAAGGCAGGAGGTAGGCTGATAGTAGATTCCAGCTTTGGCATCTATGATGAAATGCATAATCCAAGACCCTCAACCAAGCTCTCTGCAATATTTTCGCATCCAAATGTTCTGCGGACAGAGCAATGGCTTGGCAGAGACTATCAGGTTACGCTGGATAACCTCACACC
>Ga0209143_1000795_pt1 | contig 15215 bp, 9 predicted proteins | sample FaiFalFF_MnMetaG_3_FD_184739 | JGI IMG/M metagenome (GOLD analysis project Ga0209143, IMG submission 184739) | Freshwater microbial communities from Yellowstone National Park, Wyoming, USA - Fairy Falls B (FF_Mn_B) MetaG (SPAdes) (version 3) | ecosystem: Environmental > Aquatic > Freshwater >...
CGTCGGGAGTGAGCTCGATTTTGATAGCTCTCTCCCAATATTTTTGTAAGATGGGCAATCCACTGGCATCGCCACAGAGCTGCGCAAATTCCCCAAAGAGCTCTCGGGGGATCGCCACCGGGCGCCCTGGAAGCCCTCGATAGATGGGAAAGCACAGTGTGTGCGCGCGTAGAAAAGCTTGGACGACTCGTGCGATCAGCGCTGGGGTCACGAGCGGCATATCGCCCAGGAACACTACTGCGCCGGGGGCGTGCGCGGGCACAGCAGCTAGTCCAAGCTTGAGCGATTCCGCCCGACCCTGCGCCCAGTGAGAATTTTTGAGCACACGGAGCTTGGGAGAGCCTCTGAGTTCTTCGAGGGCCTGGAGGGCTTTGTCGCTCTCATATCCTAGGACGAGTATCACGGGATCGAGCGGGGCGGTGAGGGCTGCTTGGAGGGCGTGATAGAGCACGGCATGCCCACTAAGTGGGATGAGCAATTTATTCTGTCCGAAGCGGTGGCTGGCGCCAGCTGCCAGGACGATCCCAGGGATAGCCATTGCTTTATTATACCAGAGGGGGGCTTGACAGTGGGGGGCCCTTTATGCTAAGATTTCCGTGAACAGGAGCGCATGAGACCTTAAAAAAGTGGCTATGGGCCGAAAGAATGCAAGGAGGTTCTGCGCCTATGGGGTCTGTTCTGTCTCAATGAAGGAGGTGGGAACAGAAGATTGTAGAATCAGTCTCACATCTATACGCTCAAACTTTAAACTCTCGCGCGAGGTGATCAGCAGTGAAGTCTTTGAAGTGGTCTAGCATCGTGGTTATTGTAGCGCTGTTGGTTGTATGGGGCAGCCAGGCGCAGCCAGCTTGGAACATTCAGTCAGTGGCTCAGGGACCCGACACAAGCAAGCAGCGGGTTGCGGAACCGGACGTAGCAGTAGCGCCTAATGGTACTGTCTATGTCAGCTATATTGATCAGAAGGCAAACGCTGTCAAACTCATTAAAGTTGGGGGAGCGACGGCCGAGCTTGTACGCGATACAGGCCGGGTAATTGGGACGACGGTCGCAGCTACAGATAATCTTGTGTGTGTCTCATGGGAGGAGCTCAGCGACTCGTCTGGGGTGCACGAGGTCTGGCAGACCTGCTGGAACGCTGATCTTTCACCAGCTGGTGCTCCCCTGCGCTTGTCTAGTGAAGGGGTTATCGCCGGTCAAGCCAGCGGGGCTGGCTGGGAGGAGTTCGGCTTCAACTTCGATAACACCTTCGCTCCTGATGGTACGCTCTATGCCGTCTGGACGGAGGACTACAGCAAGCTTGTAGCGGCCAAGTACGCTGGTGGCAATGTTCAAGCTTGTGGCGAGTTCCCGGCTCTGCCCATCTCCGATGCTCCCAACCGCTATCCCACGGTCTATGTAGACAAGGATGGTGGGGTGTGGGTGGCTGTCGCCGATGTCTCCTATCCGCCTGGGCCGAACGTCTGGGTCTATTACTCCAGCGATCAGTGCGCTAGCTGGAAGGGCCCCGTGGACATGACCCCGACGGGCCTCTACAGCGATATGGGCGGGATCGTGCGCTTGGGCGATAAGATCTACGTGGTGTACGATGAGGACGAGGGTGCGGCTCCTGGCACTGCGGACATCAATGTCACCACCTGTGCTGTTGCTAAAGATAGCGAGGGTAAAGTTATCGGCGTGGATCCGGCGACCTGCGTGCGCGGCATTGTCCATCGGGACGGCGGCTTCCCCCACATCGCCACCGATGGCAAGGGGCTCTACGTTGCTTCCTATGATGGCAATGCCAACGCAGTGCGGTTCAGCTACTCCTGCAATGCGGGGGAGCAGTGGAACCCGTTGGATATCCCCAACAAGTGGAATAGCGGCTACAGAGATCCGGACTTTGGCGCGGTCCTCTCGCGCTTCCGCGTGGCGACGAGCGCGGGATCGCCCAATGTCTATGTGGTGTGGTTCTGGCGCAGCGAGGGCAAGAGCAACATCATGCTCGGCACCTTGCCCAAGCCCTGTCAGTAGACCAAAACTCATGACTGCTGAGGGGCTAAGCTTGAGGGCTTAGCCCCTCTCTTCTTTTTTCCTGAGGAGGTGACTATGAGCTCTCTCTGGAAGTGGGCAGCTGTGATCGCTTTGCTTCTACCCGCTACTTTCGTCTTCAGTACCCTCTCCAGCGGTTTAGCCCAAGACCAAGCCCAATGGACAACAATGACCATCGGCCAAGCCGGAGCGAAGGCCGGCAGTTGGTGGTTCTCGAGCGACTTCGCGTTCTCCGAGCGCAATGCAGCGACCGCTGACGACGACTCTCTCTACGTCGCGAGCACGGCCCTGCTCGGCCAAGATTGGTTCGTCTTTCTGCACGTCTCCAAGGACGGCGGCGCGACATGGACAAAGTATAGCATTAAGCAAGCCGGCGATATCGTGATCGGGGCGCGCGTCAAGGTCGCCAGCTACAAAGACGGCGACGTCGTCTGCGTCGGCTGGCAAGACTGGGAAGTCGGAGAAGGCCTTCCAGAGATTTTAGCCCAGTGCTTCTGGGCCCCGAAGCCCACCGTCGAGGGTCTGCCCGATAATCCTCCCAACATGCCAGCGCGGGGGCACTCTCGCCCGCAGAACAGATCCAACAGAACGATCCCTACGCTCCCGATCCCGCGCCTCAAGCGATCATCCCGCTGGCGGCTGAGCCGACGAATCTGTCTAACACCCCCGAGAGCTCTGGGGTGCACGACATCGGCACGGGGGATTACGTGGGGCAGTGGGACCTGGGGATCAACGCACACAGCCAGTGCGCCACGAATGGGTTCCCGTTGATCTGGGCCGTCTGGTCTGAAGACTACTCTAAGCTCCTCTACAGTCGCTCTCAGGACGGCGTCAGCTGGGAACCCGCGCAAGCGTTCAAGGACGCCAACGGCCAAGATGTCTTCCCAAGCGACTACACGCGCTTCCCCTCAACATACGTTGATAAAGATGGCGTGATGTACGCCGCGACGGCCCAAGCTGTCCGACCGCCGGACGTCTTCGTGAGCGCCTCCACGGACTGTGGGAAGACCTGGGGAGAGCTGGCGAACTTGAGCCAGAACCCCGGGTTCTCCGATGGCCCCTTTGTCGCCGTTACCGAAGATGGAGCTATCCATACGGTCAACGACGACGACACGACCAACCCGGACAATGCTGACATTCACTATAATCGCTGCACGCGCGATGGGAATAAAGTGACGTGTGCGGAGGGGAGCAAACCCATCGCGAAAGACGGCGGCTTCCCATATATCGCGACTGACGGCAAGCAAGCCCTCTATGTCACATACTCGTCCTCGCCGGGGGGCAAGGCTGGTGGCATTGGCTTCACGTGCTCGGTAGATGGAGGCAAGACGTGGAAGCCTCAAGAAGATCTTCCCGACTCGACGATCGGCGCGCCGACGATCCGCTTCACGGATCTTGGGGCACTCCACTGGCAGGAGAAGATATCAGTCAGTGCTCAGAATACGCTCTATCTGGTCTGGGTGCAGTGGATTCGCGGCCAGGCGATTAAGCTCCAGCTGAGCAAGCGCACCGGCTGCTAGTTTTTGAATCACGGAAGACACAGAAGAACCACGGAGAGCACGGAAAGAGTCTTCTTCCGTGCTTTCCGTGGCTTCTTTCAGTGCTTTCCGTGATTCAATTTCCTCGACAGTCCGCCCCGCGTACCCACAAGTCTATAATCTTTATCATCATCTCGTCACTGATGGGCTGGGGGATCTCCGGCCCAACCCGGCTCTGCGCGATCCATAAGTTCAGAGCGATCACGATCTCTTGATCGTCAATCGTGAAGTCAGGACTTCGCAGCCTCGCAATCAAGCACGGGATGGTGCGCGGGGACTCTTGGGCCACCAGCAGCACCGCACTGGAAGAGCAAGCGAGTAAGCCGAACACTACCGCATAAGCGACATAGTTACGCATAGAGCCCCCTGGCGCGCGCTGCCCTTGCCACTCGGTCTATAGCGACCATATACGCGGCCGTGCGGAGATCCGTCCTCTCTCGTTGCCCCATCTCCCACACGCGATCGAACGCGCTCTTCATAAAGCGCCGCAGGCGCCGGTCAACACGCTCCGCGCTCCAGAAATAGAACGCTCGGTCCTGCACCCACTCGAAATAGCTGACTATCACCCCTCCGCAGTTCGCCAGGATGTCGGGCACCACGAGGATGCCCCGATCGTGGAGGATTCTGTCGGCTTCTAAGGTCGTGGGACCGTTGGCCAGCTCGATGACCACCTTGGCGCGAATCTTGGAGGCGTTAGCAGTGGTGATCTGGTTCTCGATCGCGGCGGGGATTAAGATGTCGCAGTCGAGCTCGAACAACTCTTGGTTAGTGATGGGCTCTGTCTCGCGGAAGCGCGCGACGGAGCCGGTCCTGCGCTCGTGCTCCTTGAGGGCGATGGGGTCGATGCCGTTGGGGTTGTAGACGCCGCCCTTGATGTCGCTGACGGCGATGATCTTTGCCCCGGCCTCGGCGCAGAAGCGCGCCATGCTCGAACCGACGTTGCCAAAGCCCTGAATGGCGATGCGCGCCCCCTCGAGCTTCATATTGAGACGCTTGAGCGTCTCGGCGAGCACGAAGAACCCGCCTCGCCCGGTCGCGGTATCGCGCCCCTCCGAGCCCCCCAGCACCTTGGGCTTGCCCGTCACCAGCCCCGGCATGAACATGCCGTTATGGTGCATGCTGATCGTGTCCACGATCCAGGCCATCTCGCGCTCCCCGGTGAAGACATCCGGGGCGGGGATATCTATATCTGGGCCGATGATGGGCGCGATCTCCGCGGCGTAGCGCCGCGTGAGCCGCTCCAGCTCCCCGGTGGAAAGCTCTAGCGGGTTGCAGCGCACCCCGCCCTTGGCACCCCCAAAGGGAATCTGCGCCACCGCGCACTTCCACGTCATCAGAATAGCCAGCGCTTCCACTTCCTCGAGGGTGACGTTGGGGTGGTAGCGGATGCCGCCCTTGGTCGGCCCCACCACCAAGTGATGCTGCACCCGGTAGCCCTCAAAGTGCTGGACGCTCCCATCGTCCATGACCACCGGGAAGACGACGATGAGCTTGCGCTTGGGGTGACGCAGCAGGGTGCGCAGGGACGGTTCCAGCCCCAGGCGATTGGCGGCCTCATCAAAGAAGTGATGGGCCATCTCCAACATGCTCATCTCCGACCTTCGTTTGAGTTCTTCGGACATGGTTATTCCTCCTCCTCGTGGGTAGCTTCTAAGTTCTTCTGGATCTCTTGAAGGCGGGCCTCCACGCGCGCATACAGCGTCCCTTCGGGGAATTTCCCCTCAGGGCCGCGCTCGCCCGCCGGCAAGCCCGTGAGCAGTTCCAACCCCTCCTCGACGGTCCGGATCGCGTAGATGTGAAACCTCTTCTCCCGCACCGCGTCAATGATCTCTTGGCGCAGCATTAAGTTATCTACGTTCTGTTCGGGGATGATGACCCCTTGGTCGCCGGTCAGCCCCTGAATCTTACAGATCTTAAAGAATCCATCAATCTTCTCGTTGACGCTGCCGATGGGCTGGATCTCGCCCTTCTGATTGACCGATCCCGTCACGGCTATCCCCTGCTTGAGGGGAACGCCAGCGAGCGCCGAGATGAGCGCGTATAGCTCAGCGCTCGAAGCGGAGTCGCCGTCAATCTTCGTGTAGCTCTGCTCAAACGTGATGCTCGCAGAAAGACTCAACGGGCGCTCGATGGCGAACTTCTCGCCCAGCCAGCCCTTCAAGATCAAGACCCCCTTGCTGTGGATCTTCCCCGACAGGGCGGCCTCGCGCTCCACGTTGAGCACGCCCTCCTTGCCCGTGAACACGTTGGCGGTGATGCGCGTGGGCCGCCCAAACGAAAAGTCTGTCAACTGCAGCACAGAGAGACCGTTCACGCAGCCGATGCGCTCCCCGTGCGTGTCCACTAAGATATCCCCGCGGGCGATGAGCTCGTGGATCTTCTCCTCGATGAGATTGTTGCGGTAGTATTTCTCTTCGATGGCGCGCTCGACGTGCTCGGCCTTGACAAAACGGGCCCCCTCGCGCTCGGCCCAGTAGGACGCCTCGCGGATGATCGTCATGAGATCGCTAAAGCGCGCCGAGAGCTTCTGCTGGTCACCCGTGAGCTCGGCCGCGTATTCCACGAGCCGAGCGAGAGCCGTCTTGTGGAAGTGCTTCAGCCCAGGGCGCTCCTTCACCCGCGCGGCCACAAACGGCCCCAACTGTTTGATATATTTCTCGTCCCAGGGCATCTCATCGTCGAAGTCGGCCTTCACCGCAAAGAGCTGAGCGAAGTCTTCGTCGAGCGTCTCTAGCAGATAGTAGAGCTCTGGGCTCCCGATGAGAATGACTTTCACGGAGAGGGGCACGGGTTCGGGCTTGAGGCTCTCTGTCGTGGTGAACCCCATCATGGTGGCGGGGTCTTCGATCTGGATGCGCCCGCTGCGCAGGGCGATCTTGAGCGCCTCCCAGCTGATCTCGTACTTTAAGAGATTGTGGGCATTTAAGACTAAGTATCCTCCGTTGGCCTCGTGGAGCGAGCCCGGCTTGATCATCGTGAAGTCCGCGGTCATCACCCCAAACTGCACGCGGCGCTCGATCTTGCCAAAGAGATTCGTATACGTCGCGTTCTCTTGCACGATCACGGGTGCCCCTTTGGTCTTGCTGTGGTCTACTAAGACGTTCACTTTATATCGTGTGAACAGCTCGATCATGCCCGTGGGCAGGGGCACGCCCTGGCCTTCGCCCTCGGGGGTCTTTGGGGTGGGTTCCGCGAACTCTTGGATGTTCTGTAAGATATCTTTTTCGACGTCCTCAAGAAACTCGAGCACGCGCGGATGCTCTTGATAGCGGTTTTGCAGGCGCTGTATGAGCGGCTTGACGGTGTAGAGCGCGATATCCCTGTCGAGTTCTTCGATAGCTTTGAGGCGCTGCTCCTCGATGCCTTCCAGCTGAGTCATAGCTTCTTGGATGATCTCTTGGAGCTCTTCGCGGTAGCGGGTGATCTTGTGGCGTTCGCGTTCGGGGAGCTTTTCGAAGATCTCTTCGGTGAGGGGTTGGCCGTTGAGCAGAGGGGTAGCTTGGAAGCCCAAGGCCGACAGCTGGAAGAGAAAGCCGCGGCGCTGCGCCTCCTGCTCGACGTGGGTCGTCACCTTCGTGCGCAGCTCATTGAACTGTTCGTCGAGGCTCTGGCGTTTCTTTCTGTACTCTTCGCTGTGGTAGGCCGCGGGGATGCGCTCGCGCAGCTTCTCTATGAGATCGTCCATATCGGCGGCGAGCTTGCGGCCTAGTCCTGCGGGCAGCAGAATATATCGAGGGCAGTAGGGGTCATCGAAATTATGAACATAGCAGAGATCTTGGGGAGGGGGCTCTCTGAGGCTGATCTTTCTGAGAAATGCCTGGACAATGGAGTTCTTTCCCGTGCCGGGGCTGCCCGCAACATAAATATTATAGCGAAAGTCTTTGATCCCCAGGCCCAATTCGAGGGCGCGCAGGGCGCGCTCTTGCCCGATGACATCATCGAGGGGCTTACACTCGGCTGTGGTCTCGACGCCGAAGATCTCAGGGTCGCAGCGACGACGGAGCTCTTCCGGCTGCAAACGGCGTGCCATCGCTCTCCCTTCTCTAGGGGATCGCCCACGCGGTCAGGCGTGAGCGCCTATGAGGTCTTTAAGAATACACAATAGCCAGGGGGAGAGCAAGATGGCCGGATCTATGGGGGCTTGGCGCTACCGCGCCACGCGGATCTCGCTGTCCCCCACCACAGCTACGGCGAGCCGTGGGGAGAAGCTCGTCAAGAGCCCCTTGAGCGCAAACGTGCTCGCCGGGGCAGTGGGGGGCACGAACAGATCATAGATCACGGCGACGATCTGGCCGGGGGAGAAGCGCTGCGTCCAGAGCCATTGGAGCTCGGATTTCTTCAAGATCGCGCCGCCGTTTTGGACTTCTTTGACCGTCCAGCCCGTGGGGGGATCTTCGTCAAGCCCCAGCCCATTCATAGTTTGATTGATGCGCAGCGTGATGACGACGCGCACGGTCGAGCCAGGGGCGGCGGAGCCGCTTGGGGGTAGAAGGAGCGCGCGTCGGATCGTCACCGGGGCTTCGGTGACTTTGACGATCTTGCTGATTGCGCCTGTGGCGCCGCGGTTGTCGGTCACTCTCAGATTGACGCGCCACTCCCCGGCGCGATCAAAGAGCCTCGTCGTAGTTGGGGTCGTCTTGGTTTCGTCGAATTTCCCATCGCCGTTGAAGTCCCACTCGTATTTTACGATAGTGCCGTCGGGGTCGCGAGAGCTTGACGCGTCGAAGGTGATGATGGTGTTCGTATCGGGGTTTTGTGGGCTGAAGCGGAAGTCGGCGCGCGGGGGAGCGTTGCTCTGGGCATAAGCGACTGTGAGTGCTCCCAGCATCGCAAGCAGTATCAGTGTTTTGGCAGAGACTCTCATCGCACAGACCTCCCCTAGACTTCGCGAGCTTCGCTCGCCAGACTTCGTCTGGACTGTACACCTTGCCGCCTTCGGCGGCAAGACGAACGGTCCAGGCGGAGCCTGGGGCGAAGCCTGGTTACGGCAGCGGCCCGAAGACCGATGCCCCTGTCAGCCAGTACGCGACTAGGATCTGTAAAGTTTTTATGTCGATCCTCCCGAAATCCACCTTGCCATCAGGCCTGTTCTTCACAGACTCATTGTTCAGCCAGAACTTCGAGACCGCGACTTGCATCTGCTCAAAGCTGATAGTGTTCGTCTCGAGCCAGAGATTGACCTTGGGGTTGGCAGGGTCGCTCACGTCCATGCGCGCGAAGATCACCGGGAAGGGAAGCTTGGTGACGACGCGGATCTCCGTCTCGCCCGTGGTGGTGAGCTCGAACGCTGGCGCGGCGCTGCTGATCGAGCCGGAGAGCTTGATCACCCTGGGCTCAGGATTCTCAGGGATGGTCAGCTCATACTCGAGGGTGCGCGTCGTGCCCGGCTCAAGGGCAAGGGTCTCTAAGAAGACCCAGAGCACTTCCCCTGGGCCCGGTCGGGCAGTGCCGCTCTCGGTCGAGACGAGCTTAAATGTGAGATCGCTGGGGAATCGCTCCACAACGACTAAGCCGTTGATGCGATCGAGCGCTTGGATGGTGATCTTGACCTTCACGCGCTCGCCGGGGAGGGTCTCGTCGTTGGGGAGATTGGTGTCAATAGTTCGGGTCGCGATCGCTCGCGGCGTGAAGACCTTGACGGTCTTGGTGGCGCTCGCGCGCTCGCCGTCGGTGTCGGTGACGGTCAGCGTGACTGAATAGCTTCCGTCAGCGCGGTAGCGATGGACAGGGTTCTGCTCGCTTGCGCTTGTCCCGTCGCCAAAGTTCCACTCCCACGCGACAATCCCAACGTCATCCGTCGAACGATCTATGAACGTAATGGGCTCGTTGGCTTTGGGCTCAGCGGGGAGAAATTCGAAATTCACTGTCGGCGGGCGGTTGCGATCCCGCACTATCAGAGAGAGCTCTTTCACTGGGGGGCTGACGAGCCTGCCGCGCGCGTCGAGGAAGCTCAAGCTTGGTCTGAGCACTGCTGTGCCCGGCTGAGAGCCGCTCACGGTGAAGCTCGCTTCGAAAGTCTCCCCGGCGGCAAGGCCGTCAATCTCCCAGACGATCGTCGTCGTATTGTCGGGGTTCTTCGTGACGCGATTGGGCGCGTTGAACGTGGCGATGCCGTAATTTACGAACGCCGGCAGCACAAGGGTGATCTTGATCTGCCGCGCGACGATCTTCTTCCCTAGCGCTTGGGCGATCTGTTGTGGGACGGTCTCGGTGAATTGTTCAAAGAACTGCCCCTGGGTGAGCCGGGCCAGCTCGCGCAGGAGCGTTCTGTCGGGGTTGCGCCCCGTCGCGACCGTGAAGATCGCCACGCCGCTCTCGGCAGCGCGCTGCGCTTGGGAGAGGGGCGTGCGCCCGGTGTTGAAGCGCCCGTCGCTGAGCAAGATCATCGCCCACGAGGCTTCCTCGCGCCCGTTGATGACGAGCGTATCGAGCGCTTTGGCGATCCCCTCGCCCACGGCGGTCTTGCCCAGGGGCTTTAGGAGCTTCAATCCCGTTCGGACCGCCTCGTGATCGAACGTCAAGGGGACATCCACGCGGGCATCTGTCCCAAAAGAGACCAAGCCCACGCGATCTTGCGGCGAGAGCGCTTCAATGATCGCCGAGCCGATCTTCTCGATCTCGCGGACGTTGACGGTCGCCGAGCGATCTACGACTAAAAACAGATCAGCCGGAGGGCGCGCGCCAGCTTCACCCGCAGAGATCTTGATAGTGATCGTGCCCTCTTGGTTGACAAAGAGCGATGATGGAGAAGCGCTCAGCGTCAGGGAGACCAGCGGCGCGGCCACTTGGGCCAGCCCCGCCAGCGCTATGAAGCTGAGCACGCCCACTCCGAAGAGCACTCGTCTCATAATTATTTCGTTGCTGCCGGCAGCGGCCGATCTACCGGCGTGTCCGTCAGCCAGTACGAGATCAACGTTTGCAACATTCGAAAGTCTATAGTCTTCCCGCAGGTCCCGACGACTTCCTCGTCCTCAAGCCACAGGGCGATAGCCGTCTGAATCTGAGCGAAGCTGATCTTGCTCGACAGCGAGACGTCAATCGCGTTCTGCTCCACGTTGAGATGCGAGATCGCTACAGGGATATCTAAGCATTCGACGACGTTGACTGTCTGGTCTTGGCCGACTTCGCTCTCAAAGCGCGGCAGGAACGATTCGATCAGCCCTTGGATCGTATACGGGCTGATGATCTCGTCGGTGGGAACAGTCACTTCATAGAGGATGCTGCGGCGCGCGCCCGCGGGGATCTTCTCGGTAAAGATCCAGGTGTTGGCAGACTGCTTGAACGCGGCGCTGGTGCCGCTCTCCAGGGGCTTCACCTCCCAGCGTTCGGGCAGCTTCTCCGTGAGCGTCAGCCCGAAGAGATCTTTTTCGGCTCGCACTTCGACCCTCACGCGGAAGATGTTGCCCCCCGGCGCGCGCAGATAGACTTGATAGAACGGCAGCGGCGTCAGGATCGCGCGCGTCGCCGCGCCGCCGACTGACGCATCTTCGGGAAGGGCCCGGTCTACTGGTACATTCGCCAAGTGATGCGCTACGATCTGTTTCAGAGACTCTAAATCTAACGGGGCGTCGCACGTCCCCGGCACGGGCGTGTCCTCTTGCCAGAACGCGACCGCCCGCTGCATCTGGTCGAACGTGATCTCCTCAGACATCCGCAGGTCAATAGTGTTTGTGGCCGTGTCCAAGTGCGCGATCGCCACAGGCGCGGGCAAGCACGTCACAATAGAGACGCGCGAGAAGGGCTCGTTGGTCTCGCCCAGCACTGGGATCTCTTTGATATCGGGCACAGTGCTGGAGATTCTCCCGACGATATCGAAGTCTTGGGGCAGCGGCCCGCCGATCAACTGATCGGTCTTGGGGATGGTGACGTCGTAGACGATGCGGCGGGTCTCGCCGCTGCGCACGATCGTGGGGAAGATCCACTGGGTCGTAGCGGCCTTGAAGGTCGCTCCGGCGCTGTCGATGGGGGTGACCTCCCAGTTCGCCGGGAGATCCTCGTCGAGCCCAAGGCCACTCATAGATGTTCTGACGCTGATCGTGACCGTCACGCGGAAGGTCGTCCCCGGCGCGGCATGGGTCGTGGAGAGGGTGCGCGTGGCGAACGCAATCTCCTTCTCAACCGTGATGGTCTTCGTGATCTGGCCGATAGCCCCCTTGTCATCAGTGACTCTGAGGGTCACTTTCACTTCCCCAATCTGGGTGAACGTCCACTGGACGGTGGGCTTGTCCGTGGAGATCTCGAAGATGCCGTCCGAGTTAAAATCCCACTCGTACTTGACGATCTTGCCATCGGCAACGGTGCTCGCACGGGCGTCGAACGTGACCGGGACGTTGACGCTCACGACGGAGGGCGAGTACGTGAAGTCGGCTTTCGGGGGAGCGCGGCGCAACGCCCTCAGGACCAAGGGCTCTGTGAGGCTAGGCAGCTGAAAGCGCTCTGGGGAGGCGGGGTTGCCGCTGAGCACCTGCCAGCCATCGATGCCCCGGATGAACGTAGGGGTGATGACGATCTCGAACTCATCGGGCAGCCCACTGATCACGACGCCGTCGGCGCGTTCAGGCAGCCAGCGCCAGGTCATCGTGGCCGTGGGAGGGCTGAACTCATACGTATCGGCGGGGTCATCGCGCAGGGCGATCTGCGCGGTAGGGGGGAGCCCATCGAAGCGCAGCGTGGCCTCCCCGCCGCCGACGTTGCCCGGCTTGCTCAAGATAATTATTAAGCTCAGCTCGCGGGTATTCGCATCGCGATAGAGAAAGACGATCGCTTGGTTGGCGACCTCTAAGCCCGTGTTGGGCTGGTCGTTGGCATAGCGATAAAAGTCTACGGCCGAGCCCGGCTGAGTGAGCGGGGTGATCGGGGTAGAGAACGCCCCTTGACGCGCGAGGAAGAACGAACTCGTCTGCTCTAAGACTGTCTCTTGGCCAGCTCCGGTTATGGCGATCAGGGCCAATACGATGAGCCCACAGAGTCGTACGACACGCATCGTGGCCTCCTTCTGTATCATACCTGTCTCAGTATAGCGTGCGATCCCCCCTGAGACAGTGATTCACATTACCCACTGCGCCCACTGGCCTCTTGACTGAGCATAGCACAGCGTGCGCCCTGCTGCAAGCGGGCGTCATGGCGATGACAGTCTAGGAAGATTTGCGGGGGCTTTCGAGGTCTGGGGACAGAATCAAAGAGGGCGTTTGTCTTGGGAGTGAGTGCGCTTTGTCCCACAGTGCGGAATTCTACAAGGCGAAGAGTTGGGCCCCATGCCGTGTGACAGGAGGGTCGAGGCTTTGTTCGCGGCAATCTGGCGGGCCAGATTGACGATGGCTTCGGATGGGGCCCAACTCAGCTCTCTCAGTATCGGTGATGGCCACGGCTCCAGTCAATGAGTTTTATCAAGAAGAAACCTGAAGTTCATCAGAATATAGCCGTGCCCCGCAGCCCACTGGCTCAGTGGAGCTCCTGGTACAGATCGAGGTCGCCGTTCTTGGCGATCTGCTTCTCTTCGTAGGGGGCGCCCAAACGACGATAGAACTCATCGGCAATATTGTGAAAGACGCCCGTTACCATCGCGATGAGCCAGTAGCGCAAGCCACCAAACTGCAATTTGATGACTTTGAGGGCCAGGCGGGTGCACGCATAGTTTAACAGCCCAGCGAACGCCGCATCATAGTTTTGCGCTTTGGCTTGAGCGACGATCTGCTGCGCCAACTGATCGATGAGCGGATCGAGGGGACGGCGGTCTTGGGGAGCGATGTAGGGCATAAGGACCTCCTTGGTAGCGTGTTCGCTCATGATATTGTACAATACACAAATCAAGCTATCAGCTAAAGGAGGTTGAAGCGATGATCGTCAAGCTGCCCGACGGACGGATCGTTGAGCACCCTGGCCCAGCGGCTCTGAAGGATGTGCTCGCCACGACGAACAAGGAGCTTCTTGCGACCACCGTCGGCGCCAAGCTTGACGGTGAGATCGTGGACTTTCATCGGGTGCTGCCGGAGGGGGCTCAGGTTGAGCTCATCCCCGTGGATTCCCTCGAGGGGGCTGCGATCTATCGCCATAGCTATGCGCACATCATGGCCCAAGCGGTGCGCCGGCTCTTCCCCGGGGTCAAATTAGCGATTGGCCCAGCCATCGAAGATGGCTTCTACTACGACTTCGACTACGAGCGCTCCTTCACCCCCGAAGATTTGGAGAAGATCGAAGCGGAGATGAAGAAGATCGTCCAGGAGGACTATCCGTTTGAGCGCTTCGAGGTCTCCAAGGCCCAAGCGCGCGCCATGCTCCAGGACGAGCCATATAAGCTTGAGCTGTTGGAAGAGATCCCTGAGGAGACGGTCTCGTTCTATCGCGATGGGGATTTTGTTGATCTCTGTCGTGGCCCGCATATGCTGAGCACCGGGCAAGTGAAGCACTTTAAGCTCCTCAGCGTGGCCGGGGCCTACTGGCGCGGCGACGAGAAGAACAAGATGCTCCAGCGCATCTACGGCACGGCGTTTGCCACCAAGGAAGCGCTCGAGCGACACTTACAGATGCTGGAGGAGGCCAAGAAGCGCGACCATAGAAAGCTTGGCAGGGAGCTTGAGCTCTTCTTCTTCGATGAGGAGGTTGGCCCAGGGCTGCCCCTGTGGCTCCCCAAGGGCGCGATCATCATCGAAGAGCTCGAGAAATTAGCCAAGGAGACCGAAGCCAAAGCTGGGTATCTCCGGGTGCGCACGCCCCACATCTGCAAAGAGTCTATGTATCTGCGCAGCGGGCATCTGCCGTACTATCAAGATTCGATGTATCCGCCGATGGAGCTGGAGGGCGTCAAATATTACTTAAAGCCCATGAACTGCCCGCATCACCATAAGATCTTTGCGGCGCAGCCCAGGAGCTATCGCGATCTCCCTTTGCGATTAGCCGAGTACGGCACGTGTTATCGCTACGAGAAATCCGGGGAGCTCTTCGGGCTGATGCGCGTGCGCAGCATGCAGATGAACGACGCCCATATCTATTGCACCCTCGAGCAATTCGAAGAAGAGTTTCTTTCGGTCTGCCGCATGTACTTGGAGTACTTTAAGCTCTTTGGCATCGAGAAGTATCTCATGCGCTTCAGCACGCACGACCCCAAAGAGCTGGGCAAGAAGTACGTCAACGAGCCCGAGCTGTGGAAACAGACCGAGGAGATGGTGCGCCGCGCCCTGAAGAACGGGGGGATTCAGTACGTGGAGGTCCCCGGCGAGGCCGCGTTCTACGGCCCCAAGATCGATGTGCAAGTGTGGAGCGCTATCGGCAAAGAGTTCACGTTGGCCACAAACCAAGTGGACTTTGCCGTGCCCCGGCGCTTCGGGCTCGTGTACAAGAACGCCCAGGGGCAAGACGAGACCCCCATCTGCATCCATCGGGCGCCGCTGGGCACTCATGAGCGCTTGATCGGCTTCTTGATCGAGCACTATGCGGGGGCGTTTCCGGTGTGGCTCTCCCCCGTGCAAGCGGTCGTCCTCCCCATCACTGACCGCCAGCACGAGTACGCTCAGAAAGTCTTCAAGAGACTCAGAGACGCGAACATCCGCGCGGAGCTGGACGGCAGCAGCCATACCCTCAATTATCGCATTCGGCACCATCAATCGCAGAAGGTCCCCTATCTCTTGATTGTGGGAGAGCGCGAGGCGGCGA
>Ga0209143_1000812_pt1 | contig 14997 bp, 13 predicted proteins | sample FaiFalFF_MnMetaG_3_FD_184739 | JGI IMG/M metagenome (GOLD analysis project Ga0209143, IMG submission 184739) | Freshwater microbial communities from Yellowstone National Park, Wyoming, USA - Fairy Falls B (FF_Mn_B) MetaG (SPAdes) (version 3) | ecosystem: Environmental > Aquatic > Freshwater >...
GCGGTAGAACGCTTGCTGCACGGCCTCCGGCACCAGCGCGGCGACCGCCCAGCCGGTGATGACCTCAGTGGCGAGAGTGGCAAACGCCGCGGCAGCCTCCGCCTCTGCTCCCTGCAACAGGGCGCCGTCCAGGACAGCATAAAAGATGACCTCAGCCAGCATGGGATCATGCAGGTCCCGAGGGCGCTCCACATCCTGAGCAGACAGCTCGCCCGGAGGAAAAGGAAGAAGATGTTCCAGCAACTCCTTCAGATCCATCACTCCCTTGCCTCCTTATCAGCTCCTGCTGTCAGTGCAGCTGAGTGTTGCCTTTCTGCCATCGTAGACACGTCAGCGGGTGAGAGCCAGCAGCGATGCCAGGCCCCGGGCGGCAACGGGTCTGGCAGCAAACGCGGTGCCGCCCCTGGCGTGGGGGCGCACGAAGGTGTGGCCCGGCGGGAGGACGATGCCATATGAGGAGGCGGCTGCCTGGGCGCTCGCGGAGGGGTGCTGTCCCTCTCGCAGGCGTCGCAGGTGGCCCCGCACCAGGGTCACGGCCTGGCGGATGGCCCTGCGGTCAGCTGCCGATGCCCACACGCGCAGCCTCCGCTCCACAGGACGAGGACGAACGGGAGAGGGGAGAGACCGTGCTGTGGCGGAGGCGTTCTGCCCTGATGGAGGGAGATGACCTGCTGCTGACACCGGCAGCCGGGAGCGGGCAGGTGTTGCCTCCTCGCCGCCCACCACCAGGTCGCGCCAGAGGGCAGAGAGGAGGAGCGTCACGGCTGGCGCCGTCTCCGGGGGGACAGAAGGCCCCAGCTCGCCAGTGGCAGTATCCCACGAGCAGGGTGCGGTGACAGCGCCGTCCGGTCGAAGGAAGCTCGCCCACAACAGACGGCGCTCCGCCCATATGAGGATCTGCCGCACGCCATAGGCCTGTGCCACATCCCGTGGGACTATCACCCGGTACCCGCCCTCCAGGACGTACCGCGTCTTTGCAGATGCTTCCTCCAGAAGCGCCCGAGCAAAAGAGAGGCATGTATCCGGGTCGAGCGTTGCGCTGGCGCCAGGGAAGTCGCTGTCGAGCGACAGGGAACGTGTTCCCACCAGATGACGCCATGCCCGGTCGGGCAGTCCAGTCCCGACGGCCTCGGCGAAGGCAGTCCAGGCCCGTGCCTCATGGCCAGAGGGCACCGTCAGCTGAGAGCGCCCCCAGGCGACCCGCTCGATGCCCCACATCTCGGCGCCGGTGGCAGCCAGTTGCTCCAGGAGGCGCCAGCGCCCGTGAGAGCGCCAGGCTCTGCGAGAGAGACGAGCGCCGTCCTCGTGCCAGAGGAGACGGGAGATGCGCGTCAGCGCTCTGGCCACGGCGCTGGCACTGCCAGGGTCGGGCGGCGCTGCGCCAGCGGCGATGGCCTCCATCAGCGTGTGAGCCATCTTCGGTTCATCCCCACGCGTGTGGGGACTACTGTCTGTCATCGCTCTCCCTCCTTCATCCTGTCCGGTTCATCCCCACGCGTGTGGGGACTACGCTATAATGCAATTGCACCATCGCGCACCTCCGGTTCATCCCCACGCGTGTGGGGACTACGTAATTCCAGGCTCGCGGGCATAGGCCCATAACGGTTCATCCCCACGCGTGTGGGGACTACGCCGGTTCAAATGGGTGGGCGACGAAGATTAGGTTCATCCCCACGCGTGTGGGGACTACACGGTCGAAGATGGCGGTGACCGCATGTTCTATCGGTTCATCCCCACGCGTGTGGGGACTACGTTACCCCAATCCTGGACCCACTGGACCAGCATCGGTTCATCCCCACGCGTGTGGGGACTACGTGGGGTAATAGCCCTGCTGGGCGCGGTAGGCCGGTTCATCCCCACGCGTGTGGGGACTACGCTCAGCCCCTCGAACTGCCCCCCACACACAGCGGTTCATCCCCACGCGTGTGGGGACTACGCTCAGCCCCTCGAACTGCCCCCCACACACAGCGGTTCATCCCCACGCGTGTGGGGACTACGAAAATGGCGATGCGGTTCACCTCTTCAAGTCCGGTTCATCCCCACGCGTGTGGGGACTATGCTAATCACCTCCTGCGTGAATTTGCTGAATCGGTTCATCCCCACGCGTGTGGGGACTACGGAACGGGCGATGGTCGCGGCAGGCAGCCCCCGCGGTTCATCCCCACGCGTGTGGGGACTACGTAGCCCTCTTCGTCCTCGGGCTTCTTCTTGGCCGGTTCATCCCCACGCGTGTGGGGACTACATTCTCCTTGCGACTCACAGCCACGACCTTTACGGTTCATCCCCACGCGTGTGGGGACTACGTTCCTCAGGTCGCCAGGCTGTATCCTGTCAACGGTTCATCCCCACGCGTGTGGGGACTACGCTGCGATGAGACGGGCAGCACAGACCCCCACCGGTTCATCCCCACGCGTGTGGGGACTACGCTGAGACTGGGCGCAGTGGTGTCCTGCGACTCGGTTCATCCCCACGCGTGTGGGGACTACGAGATAGCCGAACGCTTCGGCCAGTTCCAGGACGGTTCATCCCCACGCGTGTGGGGACTACCCCCCTCCTAGGCCCTTGACAGACTCGGTAATCGGTTCATCCCCACGCGTGTGGGGACTACGAGGTCCTATCCCTTTCGAACTTACGTTCACTACGGTTCATCCCCACGCGTGTGGGGACTACATCTACCGCTTCCGCACGGGCGCCGTAGTGCACGGTTCATCCCCACGCGTGTGGGGACTACGCCGGCGGCTCGCAGCTCTCGTGCCGGATCCACGGTTCATCCCCACGCGTGTGGGGACTACGATACGGGGATATTCAGCTGGTATTTTGAGAACGGTTCATCCCCACGCGTGTGGGGACTACGGCAGTATAAACGGGGCGAACATGCCCTCGCCGAACGGTTCATCCCCACGCGTGTGGGGACTACGGAGCTGCGCAGGGACGGCGAGCCCTTCTGGAGGTTCATCCCCACGCGTGTGGGGACTACGAGGGTGGTCCACCCCTCGTGCAGCACGTACCGCGGTTCATCCCCACGCGTGTGGGGACTACGAGGTGACGGCGGCGGTGGCAGCTCCATATCCTCGGTTCATCCCCACGCGTGTGGGGACTACAGCAGATCCTCAAACCTAGCCGCCCCTGACCACGGTTCATCCCCACGCGTGTGGGGACTACGTACGCGCTCCACCCCGCGATGCTCACCTCTGCGGTTCATCCCCACGCGTGTGGGGACTACACTAGCGCCCGTCTGGACGATGGGCAGCCTCGACGGTTCATCCCCACGCGTGTGGGGACTACTGAACTCGCCCAGGAAGAACATGCGGAACTTCCACGGTTCATCCCCACGCGTGTGGGGACTACGCGCTGGGGCAAATGAGAGTGGCCCCGGATGCCGGTTCATCCCCACGCGTGTGGGGACTACGCCCTGTCACCATATTGAGGCGGTTGATGAATAGCGGTTCATCCCCACGCGTGTGGGGACTACGCATGACTGCATGGGCTACACTAGCTGGGGGCTCGGTTCATCCCCACGCGTGTGGGGACTACTCCGTCCAGTAAATCTCCATCAGATACCCCCACGGTTCATCCCCACGCGTGTGGGGACTACACTAAAAAGGATGCGTCGCCCCTGCGGCCTGGCGTTGCCCGAAGGCTCCCCCTTTCAGCTCCCTTATTCGCTTGTTAAGGTGCGATGCCTGGCTATCTCCCTTGCCTTGCGTAGCGACTCAGCGTTATTAAACACCACCAGCTGCAGCCCGTCAAAGTCCCGGACGCTGCGGTCGGGGTACCCCTCCATGCGGATGGCGAACCCCTGCTCGTTGTTGGTGTTGTAGACCATGCAGCAGCGGCCCTCCCCCCGCTTCTGCAGGCATTTCTGCCACAGCAGCTCCCGCACGGCCGCGCTGACCTTCCCTACGAACACACCCGTGTCCACCTCCACCAGCCAGCGGGTCAGTTCGCCGCGCAGAGACCTAGGAACTCTCTCCAGGATAAGTATCATCATATGCGACTCCCCCTGGGACATCGCCCTCCGGATCCCAGAGGCGAACTGGTCTAGCGGGATCCTCGTCGTAGTCGGCTTGCTCGCCGGGTTCGTCGGGCCAGAGCCCCGTGAACAGGCGGTGGAGGTCATCCACCGCCCGCTCCAGCAGCCGCACCTCCTGCAGTCGCTGCCTGAGGACGCGGCGCACCCGTGTCTCCACGCCTTGGGGGGATTCGGCGACGGTGAGGAACGCTGCTGGCACCACTGTCTCCGTTTTGTAGAGGTCGGCCAGGTCGTAGACGAAGGAGAGCTGCTTGCCGGTGTGGATAAAGCCCAGGCCGGGGCTGTAGCCGGCGGAGATGATGGCTGCGTGGCAAAGGCCATACAGAAAGGCTGCTCCTGCCGATAGGGCGCGGTTGACAGGGTCGGCAGCCTGCCACTGGCCCCGGTCGTAGCTGCGTCCGGTCCACGGGACGCCGGTGCGTCGGCTCCAGTAGGCGTAACAGTCGCGCACGCGTCGCCCCTCCAGGCCCCGCAGCTGACGCAGGTTGAGCCCCTCGGGCAGCGAGGCGGGAAAGCGAAAGCGGTAGAGCCTGTGCACCACCTCCAGGTGGGCAACCGGGTCCGCCCATGCCCGTGCCTGGCGCAGCAGGTTGGCAGCGCTGCGCGTCTCGCCTATCCCGGCCGCGTAGAAGCGTCCCATGCCTTCACCTACCCACAGCACCGTGCAGCCGTTGTCCGCCAGGGCACGGATGGCAGCGTGGGTGATGCGCGTGCCGGGGCCGAGGAGGAGGACTCCCAGGGCAGCGGCGGGCACCAGGGTGACCCCCTCCTGGTCGTAAAGGGCGACCCCCTTTGCCTCCTGCTCGATGACGGCGTGCTCGACATACAGGTAGGAGAGACCGTCCCGGAACTTGGGCAGCTCCTTCAGGTTGCGCGAGGGGCGGACAGGGGGCATCGGTCACCTCGCCGGGGCTATCGACAGCAGGCCGCAGCCCAGGGCCTTGCCGTGGCCGATGCCCTGAGCGATGGCCCTCTTGAGGAGATAAGGTTCCCGGACCTGGAGGTAGCCATCGAAGCGGACAGCCACCAGCACGATGGGGGCTCCTCCACTGCGCTTACGGAAGCTACGACGCTCAATGCGGCTGACCGTGGCCGCGAGCACGTCAAATCCGTGGCGCTGGGCCTGGCGGTGCAGCCATGCCAGCTGCTCGTCGACCCGGCGGAGGCCGTGACGCTTGCCCCGCCTGGTCACGGTGGGATTGGCCTCTAACCGAAAGCGTAGGACCTGTCCCTCGACCAACCCATCGGGTAGGTGGTAGGGCTTGCTTTGAGGGGGACAGGCGAAATAGCCCTCGTACCCGTTCGTGGTCAGCAGGCGACCGAAGTCTGGCGGCTGGGTGCTCTGGAGCAGGACGGTGGGTGGGTTCATGCTCTCCAGCCGCCAGAGGGGCCGCGCTGCCTTGGGGTCGTCGAAGAGGCGCAGGAGGGTGGAGTGCATCTCATGTGGGTTGGCCACGTCGCGCCGGGCCCAGCGATGACGGAGGTTGAGTACCAACCTAGAGAGGTACATGGGGCACTTTCCCCCTCTCGGCGACCACAATCCACACGTAGCGGTCGCCGAATCGCCGCTGGGCGAAGGGTCCCAGGGGCTGATCAGAACGGCGGATGCGGGTACCCAAGGCCGTTGCCGGCACCACCGCCCCCGCCGGCTCCTCCAGGGCATAGCGGTAGCGTTGCGGCGCCGGCTGGCTCAGGGGCGGGTAGTGGGCCAATGCCTCCTCTAGGGGGGCGTCCACCAGACCGTCCGGGAGCCATACCGGCGGGCTGGGCAGATAACCCTTGCGACCCAGGTAGAGGGGCCAGCGGGGGTTGGCAAGGGCCATTTGCAGCTCCTCCAGCATCGCACGTTGGGGACCTTCGAGGCCCACCAGGAATACGGCATCGGCCAGATAGTAGCGCCAGCTCTGAACGGTGCTCTTGCGGGGGTCTCGCTCCCGGCTGCCGTCCGCCCTGAGGACGCCCATGGCCGTCTGATAGTCGTAGCGGAGCACCCCCTCTCGGTCAACCCGTACGCCCATACGTAGGGCGGCCAAGTCGTCAATAGGCTGGTGGCGGTCGCGCCCCAGGGCCGCGCAGAGCAGGCCCAGCACCCCGCTCTTAGAGGGTTCCAGCCCGGTATCGCGGTGGTCGAAGCGGCTGGCCGTCCCCCAGGACTGCATCGGCCCCTGTAACCGAAGGAGAAGTGTGGGCATCATGTCACCCCCAACAGTTCCCGCACGCCTTCCATGGCCACCTGCAGGGCATCCTCCAGGGAGCCCTTAACCTTGTCGGCATGGTAGGGGTGATGGCCGTCGGAAAGGTTGAGGATGGCCACCCACTCCTGCGAAGGCCTGCCATAGGCCTCGTCTAGCCTCTGCCAGTAGTCCATGAGGGCCTCCACCGAGGCCCCGCTAATGCTCTTGTCATCGCGGGGGAAGACCGGCCTCTCGAAGGCCGCAGCCAGGTTGCGCGGCATGGAGTCCCGACGCACCAGGAAGGCCACGAACTGGGGCAAGCTGTGGGCAGCGAAGGTGTTCTGCTTGCCCGAGGGCAGGGTCAGGACGAAGGCACGCAGGAAGGCCTCCACCGCCCGACTCGCGAGATCAGCGTCGCCCTCCAGGTTGGCCAGAAGCAGGCCCAGGTTGATGTCGGCGTAGCGGTAGAAGGTGGCTGTGTAGTACTCCACGTCGCCCATCATGCCGGCGCCGCTCGCTTCGCGCGGCTGCAGCTCGTCCACTGCCGTGTAGAAGTCGAACTCCCGGTCTACCCGGTGGGTGCTGATGGCGTGGGCAACCTGGCAGGCGGCATCCTTGCCCCACTCCGGCCGGTCGGCGAGCATGCGGCCGAAGAGGGCAATGTCGACTGCCCTACCGCCATCGAGGACGGCTGCCAGGGCATCACTGATGGCTTTAGGGGCCGCCTTGGCGAAGCTTTGCTTCCGCTGCTTGGTGGTGGCCTTTTCCTCGGTGTCCTGCATGGGTGACACTAGGGACCGTAAGTCGTCCCAGTGCTCATGGAGCTTTTGAGCGAGCCTATCTATCTCACGCTGGCCGAGGAAGAGCAGGTACTGGGTGCAGTCCTTCTCCTCCTCGACCTCTAATCCCAGGCTGCGCAGGGCAGCGATGACGACAGCCCGTGTCTCCTCTGCTGGCCGCTCGGGGAAGCGCCGTACCAGCTCGTGCACTAGTAGTCTGGTGCGCACCGCTCGCTCCTCGGGGCGCAGCAGGGACAGGCCGGAGAAGAACTGGCGCACGGCCCGCTTCTGGGACTGACTGCTGATACGGGCCCGCCGCACCCCACCGAAGAGGGCGTCCTTTGGGCTGCCAGTGTCGTCTCGGTTGAGATTGGCCGGCGGGACAGACTGAATTAGATGGACCTCCACCAGGTTCATGTTTCCACCTCCGTAGGAGCCTCACTCTCTACGCGCTGCTGAAATGTGCGATAGAACTCCCGCGCCCAGCGCTGCTGGACCCGGCGGTCCGGTCGACGCCATTGCAGGAGGTCGCTGAGGAGACGCTGGTAGTCAAGGCCCTTGTTCTTGGAGCGCAGGTAAGCGACCACTCGCCGCAGCCGGTCGGGGAGCTGGTCGGCGTCGCTGTCCAGGAGGGCCAGGAAGCGTCTCTCGGTGCTGGGCCGCTGGTTGTCCTGCCGCCAGATGTCGGACAGGGCCTCAGGCAGCGTTTGCTCGCTCTGCTGCGGGTGGAGGGCAAACAGGCCGGCTACCAGATAGTACATGGCCCGCTGCCACTCGATTTCCTCTTCGACGAATGGCTCCACGTAGCGATAGGCACGGGCATCCACGGGCTGCCCAGGCTCGGAGGCGAGGATACGGCGCAGGGCCGCCATGGCGCCCCGATCTTCCTTGAGCTCCTGCAGGTGGCTGATGAAACGCTCCGGCTTGCTGTGGGTCATGCTGCCCTCCCTGCCAGCCAGCGCCTGAGGACCCCTTCGGCCTCGGCGAGGGCCCTCAGATGGCGCGGGCCGGTGCCCACGGCCTGGGCGGTCCTGGCCCAGGCGCTGCGCGCCGCCTGAACGACGGCGGCATTCCAGCCCTCTAGCGCCGGGCGCGGCCCTATTTCCACAAGCTCGGTCAGGAACTGGGGGAAGCGCCTCTCCAGGGCCGACCAGTAGAGCGTGGACAGGGGAAGGCTCTCCACGAAGCGCCGCATGTCCTCCGCCAGCGCCTGTCCAGCCCCCGGGGAGAGCAGATGGGAGGCCAGTACCCACGCCGCGCGGCGTAACACGTCGCCCGTTTCCCTGACCGATTTTAATGCCTGACGTATGTACGAGGCTGACTCTGGCTCCAGGGTGCGGGCTGCCAGAGGATAGACCTCCCGGCGCACGTTGACTACCTTGGCCCGGTCGGTGACCTGGCCGGCTACCACCAGTGGAAACAGCATGGACATCCGACCGAGATCGGAAAGGACCTTTGCAGCGTGGTCTAAGACCCCAGGTGGCCGCCAGTCGTCCTGCCCTGGGAGCAACGACTCGAAGTCCCGCCAGAAGGAGCGCTCCAGCGGCAGCTGGTAGGGCGTGAGCTGGCCATCTCCTCTCCTATAAGCACACATGGGGTCCAGGTCTGGGGCTGCCATGGGCTGGACGCCAGGGCCGTAAGCGATGAAGCGCACCCGGCCGTCCCTCTCAGGGAGCAACCGCACGGCCCGCGACATCCAGGTATAGATACGGGTTCGGCCCGAGAGCATGGCCTGCGCCCTGCCGCTGTCCACGTCCACCCTCAGATACGGCTCCCGCTCCCAGATGGGCTGGTCGCCTTCCCCACTGTAAGGGCACAGATTTAGCAGGAGGGTCTCGAACAGGGTGGATCCCTGGGGCAAGAAGACGGCGGCTCCAGCCAGAGGCCCGGCCTTGCCCGAGGTGACCCCCAGCTGCCTGATGAGGCCCCCTGGGGTGAAGGACTGGTGGACAAGCAAGGCCAGGGCTGCCTCAGCTGGAGTGGCAGACGGAGGGCTATCATCGAGGGTATGGTCGAAGAGAGTGGGGTTGTGGCCGCTGGCAAACTCGGGAAGGAGCCTAGTCCAGGGCGACGGCCTATCTGTAGGGAGATCGGGTACCTGGTAGAAAGGGTGTGTGGGGTGGAAGAGGTCAAAGCGGTGTTCCCAACTCTCCAAATAGGACTGGATAGGATTCTCAGGTAGCTGCCCTGCCTCGTAGATCTCAACTGCCTCTATGGTGTCCCGTGGACCGTCCAGAGCGCGATGCAGCACGGCCAGCAACAGCCGATGGATGGCCACCTCGGCAAGAGGCGAGGCGACAAGAACCCGTTCTACGCGGTGGGCATTAAGCAGGGCGTCACGGATACCTACGGAGCTGGTAGTGCCGTCAACATGCACGACCGGTATCCAGGGAGTGGACACAAGGTTGAAGGAGATCAACCTAGCCCCTCCGTGCAAGGCTATTACCGGCAAATAGCGTATTCCCTGCCGGAGGGGGGGTGTCAAGTGTCTATGTAGTGTGCATCCCCGCGTCTGGGTCCATCCCCGCGTCTGCTCGACCTCGGCGGGGACCTCATCGATCGCCGTCCTCATCGCCATGGTAGACCATCCCCAGCTCCGCATCCAGTTCCAGCGTGCGGCCTCCGACGGTGGCTTTTCCTTCTTCCAGCTCCAGCAGTCGCAGGTGTCGCAATAGCGGCTGCCTCCGCCAGGCCTCTGGCGGTTCCCGCTCCCTAAGGGCCTCAAAGAGCCACCGCCCTGTCAGCCGCAGCGACCGCTTAAAGATCCGCTCCGCCTCATCGCCCCTCGGTGGCCTGTTCAGGTCTATCAGCTCCTTCCCTTCCGCATCCAGGCATAGGCCACGTCCTGTGCGATGCAGTGGCACGACGGTGACCGATGGCTCGCCGTAGCGGGTAAGAGGAATCTGAGCTTCCTGGTCTTCGTCATCTTCCAATCGCAACCCACTGACCACGTCGCCCCCGCTCGCTAGGAGGCCCTTCCCATCCCGCACCGCCACCCCTCTCGCCCACACCTCCTGCTGTTCCATCTCCCTCTGGTGCTCTCGGCTCAACTCTTCCAGCCTCGGGCGCAGCTCGTACGGGATGTCGCTCGGCTCCCGCTCGTACACCAGCTCGATGAGACCTTCCATGTCCCCTGGCAACGTCACCTCGCGCCGGCCCCGCAGCACGAGCCACGTCCGCAGCAGAATGTAGGCCGAGTAAACTTGGTCCCACCCTCGAAGATCCGGCACGTCTGGGCTGAGGCCGGCCACCGCTAAGCGGGGTGTCCGATGAGGGAGTGGTCGCTCCCAACGCCACTCCGCGAGCATCTCTGTAGCGAAGCGATGCAGGCGCCCCGCCCGCTGCAGTATGAGGTCCACAGGTGCCAGGTCGCTGATCATGGCATCGAAGTCCAGGTCCAGGCTCTGCTCCACCACCTGGGTGGCTACAAGGATGGCACGGCGCGGCCTGCAACCGCTTTCGTAGCCTTCCTTGCCGAATAGCCGGAGCGCCAGCTCCTCCCGCAGGCGTCGCTCGTCGGACGGGTAGCGGGCATGGAACAGGTACACCTTCAGGTCACCTGCCCATCGGCCCACCGGCTGCCCATCATGGACTACGACATCGCTGGCGCCCAGGCGTTGGCAGATGCTTCGGTAGAGGCGCTGCGCCCTTTCCACCGTGTTGACGATACAGACCACACACCCGCCCCCATCGGCCAGGCGAAGGGCTTCCTGGGCAATTGCGTCGAGCTCTTTGGGGATACCGTGGAGATGCACTACCCGTTCCGGCCCAGAGGGAACGTGTACGGAGCAGGCAGGGTTTCCTCGGCTGGCGACCGTCAGCCTGGGGTATGGCTCCTCTCGCCCGGGCATGGAAGCGCCATAAGCGCGAATGAGGCGCTCCCGCCGGCTACGGGGAAGGGTAGCGCTCATGATGATGACCGAAGACCCCATGCGGCCCAGCCACGCTATTAGGGTCTCGATGAGCGAAGAGGTATAGGTATCATAGGCGTGGACTTCGTCCAGAACCACAGTTCGGTTGGCCAGGCCCCACAAGCGCACGAAGTGGTGCCTCACTCGCAGCACCCCTAGCAGGGCCTGGTCTATCGTCCCCACCCCGTATTCGCTGAGCATGGCGTGTTTCTTGGGTGTGAACCACTCATGGGCGGATACCACATCGTCGGTGTTATCCTCCCCAACCTCGCTCGGCCGCAACTGCAGGTACTCCCGATTGAGGATCGCTGTCCCGTGCTGCAGTTGCAGGTCTAGCGGCCTGGTCCCCACTGCCTGTAAGAAGGCCTTGACCCTCGGGAACATACCATTGCCGCTGGCCATGGTGGGCAGCGCCACATAGAGACCTCGGTGTCGGGCTGCACGCTGCAGGTAGAGATGGGCATATAGGGCGGCCTCGGTCTTGCCCGCCCCCATGGGTGCCTCCACCACCAGCAAGGTCGGCCCGGAAGCGCTGGTGACGATATCCATCACCCTTCGTTGCAGGTTGTTGGGCACCTTCGCAAAAACGTCTTGAAAGCTCACCGCCTGTCCCTCCATAAGCGGGGTGCGCGGATGCCAGCCGATGCTTTCCAGGGCCTTTCGGGCCAGACCACTGGCCTCCTCCAGATACCGCCGGAGGTCGGTGATCTGCCGACCGTAAGGGAAGTGCTCGGCGCTGGAGGCTATCCAATCTGCGAAGCTGGTGAGAGCCATCATGGTAACGCACACATAGTCCGGTACTTCCTTCAGATGGGTGGGCAGCTTTGCATCAAGGGCCCCGAAGAGGCAGTCGAGCAGGGACTCTCGCGCCTCTGCCCAGGCTGCATCTCCCACCACGAGGGGGTCTTGACAGAGACTCACGTGGTGCTCCATCTCTACGAAGCCGTGATGGGCGCCGATGGCCGCAGCAATGGCGCTTCGCACTCGAGGCAGCACACCTCGCGAAACCAGCCATCCCCTCATCAGTCCCTCGGTCAGGGCACCATGGGGGACGTTGCTGGAAGTGGAGGTAGGTGGAAACGGAAAGCCCGCCCCTTCCACTGTCTGGCGCCCTGGCAGCCACCGCGCCTGGAATACAGGGGTAGCCTTCCCCAGGTCGTGAGCACCTGCGAGGGCCGCCAAAAGCCGGGCTGCCTGGTCTCCGCTCATCTGAAGGCCCTGCGCCAGGTGATCCAGGGTCGTTGGCGGCTCCCGCCCAAGCACCTCCAGCACCACAGCCGCGGTGTCCAGCATGTGGCCCAGGAGGCAATGGGGCGGATCTCCGCTCTTGGCCCACAGAGAGCAGAGGCGCTGCAAGTCTACCAAGCTAGGAGCCATTGCAAAACCTCATCAGGGATGATGAGGAGGCCGGCCATGGTGAGGAAGAGATGGTAGAGCACGGAGAGCCGTTCCCACCGCACCCACAGACGGCGGAAGTTGCCTGGCCAGGTGAAGGTCCGTTCTATCTTCCCACGGCTACGGTAGCCCGAGATGTCCGCCCTCCGCGCCAGGCGGGGCCTCTCGGCTCGCCGCTCACCTAGCAGGGCCTCATGCCCCAGCGCGGCAGCCCCTCCTGAAAGGGTCTCCATCCCCTCTCCACCGGGTCAACCTCTGGCATCGTCAATACAAGAATGTTGCAAATGCTTGCCGAGACCCCTGATCGCAGTAGAGGAGAATGGGATGCGAGGTACACGTGTCGCCGCAGGTTGGCCTCCTCTTAGACCTGCGCCCCAGCTCGCGGGCCTCAAGCGCCCGACGAACGTGAATCTTCCAATCAGGCGGCACACAGGAAGGCCTGGAGAGGACAGAGTCGTCATCACAGTAGCGCCTGCTCCGCTTCTTTCCTGGCCACCCGGGCCGGTTGCCCAGACACACCTCGGCCATCGCTCTTACACCCCCCACCAGCCCCCCATTCTAGCCCTCGCCTGGGCGCTTTTCTACAGAGCCAATGGGCATCACAGGCGTCACTCCCGCCTGTCCACGATGATGGCCCCAAGGCTCCCACCGGTCCATTTGCTTGCCATGGGCCGTGCCGGCAACGGCAGTATGTCTGGCATCCCTTAATCGTCACAGGCTTACGGCCGCGGAGGCAGGCGCAGGACGAGGCCGTAGGAGCTGGCCAAGGTGGCTTATACGACAGAACGGAGGTCCCAGGTGCCCGCGCCGGCGAGCCGTAAGGCCAGCATACCCGAGAACCCAAGACGCCGCAGCGCTCCAGTCGTGGTCAACCTTCTCGACCTCTCAGGCAACCTATCAGGTGGCCAGGGCGGCGGAGCGCTTCTTCGCCTGGCTCAAGGGCGGGTTCCGCAGGCTGGCCCTGCGCTACGAACGGCTCTTAAGCACCTTCGCCGCCATGGTCTACCTGGTCTCCTTCCTCACAACGCTTGGAGGCTTTTGAGATGAATCCACTAATGGGCGGCAGGGCAAAAAAGAGAGGGACGTCTCCTGCCATTTGGGGAAAGGCTGCCAGCAACGAAGGAGGCTGCTGGGTAGATGATCCCCCTCTGATCCGGGGCCGGTGAGTGGATGGGCTCACGTCCCTTCTCCCGGCCGGGCAACCGGGTGATCCTGCCAGCCAGCCTGTAAATGATAGCACATTGCGCCAGCGCTGCTACTGTCATGAGGGGGTGGCCTTCCTGGTGGTGGGGTGATGAGTGTGAGTTTACATCAGTGATCGCACTGAGGAAATGCTATAATGGGGGGCAGGAGGTGACCTGATGGTGAGGCCAGGCGACTTCAGGATGAAGAGGATGGCGGTGATGGCAGGCGTGATAGGAGGGGTGGCCCTGCTGCTGGCTGCCTGCGGCGGCAGTGGAGGCGGCGGTGAGAGGGTCGTGCAGGCGCCTCCAGAGGTTGCCGTCACGCCATCGCCCAGCGCCACCAGCGAGTGCAACCTGCCCCCGGTGCCCGAGCATCTTGCCCGCTGGGCCCAGATGAAAAGCACCTGGGAGCCCATGATTGTGGTGAGCGAGTCGCCGTTGCCGTTGCCCCGTCGGCCCTGGCCCATCTACTGGGCAACTGGACGGCTGTCGGAGCAGGACCTGAGAGCCATCGCCCATGCTCTGTATTGCCTTGACCAGGGCTGGAACGTGGCTGCTCTCCTGGGCGACCATACGGTGCTGGAGAAGGCAGGCATCGGCTCCCCGACCTACGTCGGGGATGTTGTCAGGCGGGGCATCGAGGAGATGAAGAAGGAGGGCGAGGCACAGGTGGTGGTCGGTCATTTCCGGCCTTCCCTTGCCTACCTGGAGGAGAAGCCCGCCGACCATTGGCACCCCGATGAGAGGGGAAGGCTGGTGGCGACGGTGGAGCTGTGTTGGCGCTACACCGTTTACCACGTGGATCCAGCAACAGGGGAGGAGCGGCGCACGGAGAACTACAACAAGAAGGGGGTGGCAAGTGTCGTCCGCTGGGACGATGGTTCCTGGCGCATCAGCGGCTTCAACGATGTGCCGACTCCCTGTTTCTATGACCAGGACAAGGGGGACAGGGTACCAGTAAGAGCTTAGCAGGAGAGGGAGAGGAGGTGAAGGCCGGCGCAGCCGGCTGTGGCTATGGGAGGGCAAGAGACCAGTGGTGTGAGAAGTTCTGTGACGGTCGGAAGGCGAGAGCGGCGGCCCCTGCTGGCGAGAACACTCCTCGCCATGGCCCTTGCTGCTATCGGGGGAGGCCTCGTCGCCTTCATGGAGGCACAGCAGGCAGATGCCGATTGGGGAGGGTGGAAGTGCGCAACTGTCGCGGGGCCTGGATATGGAGGTTATGGGTGCAATACAGAGCGCGGCTTCGAGGCCGGCGTCTACATCGTGGGGTATAATCCGCCCACCAGCAACCCCGGTTCTCCAGGCTTCTACAGGCCACCGCAGCCTATCGACTGCTCCTCGGTAGGCAACGTTCCTACACTCACCAACTACTGGCTGTTCAACTACTGCCACGGAACCAACTGGCAGTACTCGCCCAGCACCGGGCTACTCGTGCCCTGCCCTGATGCCGGGCTGGGACTCTCAGTTGGCCCATCCACCGGGACTTACGCCCTCGCCCTCGGGGAGGCATGCATGCCCCGC
>Ga0209143_1000813_pt1 | contig 14996 bp, 12 predicted proteins | sample FaiFalFF_MnMetaG_3_FD_184739 | JGI IMG/M metagenome (GOLD analysis project Ga0209143, IMG submission 184739) | Freshwater microbial communities from Yellowstone National Park, Wyoming, USA - Fairy Falls B (FF_Mn_B) MetaG (SPAdes) (version 3) | ecosystem: Environmental > Aquatic > Freshwater >...
CGCTTTGAAATGCTATAACCTTTCTCACCCTTGGAGAAGTAATAAAACTGATAAAACCCAGGGATCAGCATGTTATAACGATGTCCTTCAACATGAGAGACGAGAAGGTTAAACTTTTCGCTGTCAGGTTTAAATTCATAAATGTTTTCATCACCTATCTTCGCAATGTTAAAAAGCTCAAGTCGGGTAAATCTAAAATCGCCCTTTTCAAATCTTTCAATGTCTAAATATGATGTATCCTTCAAAGGGAAATACAAAGATACACCTTCAAAAGATAACTGCGGAAAATAAACGATAAAGTGATTCTCAACTTTACACATTTTCTCAGCTTCTTTTAAATACTCAAAAACACGCTCAAATGTCACCTCCCTGGGCAAATCCCCGACCCTCAATGCTGGAACAGAACCGACTTCCATCTCAACAACCTTTCTTCTCTCCCCACAACCAATGACAAGAAGAAAGACCAACAAGAATAAAAAGCTTACAATGAAAAATTTTCCTCGCCACATAACCGACCTATTTTTTATTTTTCAATTACCCTGTATTTCACAACCGATTGGACATCAAGCTCAAGCATTCAATTTATTTTATCTTCCTTTCAATGAAAACTTGTCAAAGTAAGAGTAAACCACCGGGATGACAAAAAGAGTGAAAAGAGTTGAGGCGATCAATCCGCCGATCACGGGATAGCTTATCGCAACTGCAAGTTCAAGACCTTTCCCGAACCCGAAGACAAGCGGAATTATACCAAGTATAGTAGTAAGCGTCGTCATCACTATCGGTCTAAACCTTTTCGTCATGCCATCAAGGATTGCTTCTTCAAGTTTCATCCCGTTTCTTCGGTTTGATATAATCAAATCAACAGCTATCACAGCATCGTTGTCAATTGCCCCAAGCATTATGACAAGTCCGACGATTGACATGACATTATAACTTTGACCAGCAAGATACATCATAATAAAAGCTCCAACAAGCGCAAGGGGGCTTGTGATTAAAATGACAAGTGGATAAACGATTGATTCATACTCAGATGCAAGTATCATATAAACCAGAAAAATTGAAAGCAAAATTATTATCAAAAGCCCACGATATGACTCGTAAATTTCTTCTATCTTTCCACCGAGCTTAACAGAAAAACTCGGATGCGACTTTTCAACATCGTTTAAAATTTTCCCGATTTCACCGCTCAAACTTAGAATGTTTTTCCCACTTGCACTTGCAAGGACGACAACAGCCCTGTTCCCATTTTCACGATAAATTTCGCTTAAGCCCCTCTCCCTTCCAACCTTAACAATTGAACGGACGGGAATTGAAGCAACATAATTTCCTCTGTCCATCTTCAAACTGTAATTCAAAAGGGAAATTAAAACATCCTCATCATCTGACTTGTTTGCGATCACCCGTATCGGTATCCTATCGCTAAATGTATTAAAATGAGTCGCTATCTTCCCCTTGAGATAACCCTCTATTTCGGATAGTATCCGAGAGTTGTTAAATCCATATTTTGCGATTTCGTCTTTGTCAACTAAAATTTTTATCTGAGGATTTCCGGGCTCTGGTATGATTCTAATATCTGAAACGCCACCTATTTTTTCAATTTTTTCAGCAACCTTTCTCGCCACTAAAATCGCTGAATCCAGAGAAGTCACCCCAACCTGCTTACTAACGATTTTAATCGCTATATCGCTTTCGGCACTTTGAAGGATTCTCTCAAATGTAGTCGTTCTCCTCTGAAAAACAACCTCAGCGCCGATCGCCTCAAACTTCTTGAACAACCCGCTTTCAATCATGTCTTGACGAACCTTTTTCATAACATCATCAACGCTGAACTCCGGCTTAACCTTAACATAAATCTTCGCTTTATTTAAACTTGCAAACAAAATGCTGAAATAATCCTCTTGCGATGATATCCCGATATCGGACACAACAGCTGAAACCTCTTTCATATTTAACAATTGTTTCTCAATCATTTCAACGGCGCTTGACACCGCTTCAAGCGTTGAACCGTAAGGCATGTTCACTTCAATTGTAAATCTACTTTGGTCAATGTCTGGTGCTTGCTCCGCCCTTATCAAAAAAGCTAACCCAAGCGAAATCAATGTCAAAAGTATCGTGGCAAAAATAACAACACCTCTATTTTTAAGCGACCACTTCAAAAACTTAATGTATGAGTTCATAAATCCATCGTAAAATCTCTTGAAAAATGTCGTTTTAGCGGTTTGTTTTATGTCTTGCTCTTTTAATCTTGATAAAATCCCTGGAACGAGCATAACCGCAACGAGAAGCGATGAAAGAAGGGAAAATGTCATTGTCAATCCCATATCAAGGAAAAGTTTTTGCGCAACTCCCTTTACAAGGACGACGGGCAAAAAAATCGCAACATTTGTAAATGTCGCAGCAGAAACCGCAAGGTTTATCTCCTTCGCACCTTCCAGAACAGCTTCTCTAACGCTTAAACCCTTCTCCCTCAACCTCGTGAAATTCTCAACTATTATCACCGCATTATCCCCTATCATACCAATCCCAAGCGCAAGCCCGGTCAAAGAAATTATGTTGAAATTTATACCAGCAAGATACATCATCACAACTGTGGCAAGTATTGAAAACGGCGTCGCAATACCAATGACCAACGGATACCTGAAATCGCGAAGGAAAATAAAAAGAGACAAAAAAGCAAACAACGCTCCCCAAAATATCGCCTGCTCAATATCCGAAATTGACTTCCTGATAAATTCCGCCTGATCAAAAACAATCTCAATTTTAACATCTGGATAATCCCTCACCAACTCATCAACTACACCTCTGACTTTTTTGCTAACATTGATTGAATTAGCCCCTGACTCTTTCTTGACAAAAATTAAAATCGCCTCACTTCCATTCAACCGCGTAAGCCCTTGCCTTTCCACAAAATCAAATCTAACCTCAGCTATATCAGACAAACGAACACCCTTATCCCAGCCCGTCTTTATGATGACATTTTCTATGTCCTTTAAATTTCTGAATTCTGAAGCAACTCTAAAAGGATATCTGAAAACGCCCTGTTTAATCGTTCCACCAACCAAACTCAAATTTGAACTTTTCAAGGCGTTTGAGATATCTTCAAGTGTGAGATTGAACGACCTCATTTTAGAAACATCAACCAGGACATGCACCTCTCTATCATACCCACCAGCCACAACCGCTTGTGAAACTCCTTCAATCTGTTCAAGGCGTCTTTTAACAAGCGCCTGGGCAAATTCCTTTAAGCTTGCCATGTCCCCCTTTTGCATAACCCCATATGAATAAGTCAAGGCAATCGTCATTATGGATTCAGAAGAAGGATCAATTTTAACTATCGTGGGTCTTTGTGCATCTTCTGGAAGCGAACCCCGTATGGCGTCAAGTTTCTCCCGGACCTCAAGCATTGCATAATCTATATCTGTCCCCCAATAAAACTGCAATCGCACAAGCGATAATCCCTCTCGCGAAATTGAAATTACCCTTTTTACACCTTTGACCGTGTTAAGCATTGACTCAATGGGTTCACTTATCTGCCTTTCAACTTCCTCTGGCGAAGCGCCAACATAAATTGTCTGAACGAGTAGCTCCGGAATCTGAACCGACGGAAGGTAATCAACGCTTATATACGATACCGCTATAACCCCGATGATGGCAATTCCTATAAAAAACATAGCAGTAGTAACAGGGCGATTTACTGATACCTCGGTCAAAGACATCCCTAATTCCACGCTTTATTTCAAAACCTTCTATCAATTATAACGCAAAACCCAAGGACTTGTTTCTGCTCCAAAAATCGCCTCACTCAAACCTTGTTTTACTTCTCTCTGAAAATTTAAAACTTATAAAAAATTTTCACTTTTTTCTCAACCTATAACGGAAAATTCTCGCCTCTGTCAAACTCGTCCCCTTCAACTCCCCAGGAACCGCCTCAAGAACAACTCCATCCCCAGGAAACAACAATATCCCGTTATGAGGCGCCCTCAAACCAGCCCCAATCACCCTCCCCGATGTTGAAACTAAATTAAAATAAAACTCATCCTCAAACCCTATACTACCCCCAGTAGTCCTGTAATACTGAACCACAAACAAGGTATCATTTAAAAATCCCGCCATACGCGGATGTGAGTAACTCTGCCAAAATTTCACATGCTCTTTTGTTACATCATAGGGCGACAAATTCCTCGGAAACTCCCCAGGCGGACAACCAAAATAATCCTTTAAATCCTTGCCCGGAACATACCTCCTTATCAAATTCAAACTTGAATCATAAACAAATATGTTACAAAGAAATCGGGTCTGCAAAATATAAATTCCCACCCCCATTAAGCCAAAGACAACCGGAAACAGTCCGCGCAGTAAATAATTTCAAATTTTTATCCTTGGGACTTAAAAAACTTTTCACAACAACACCATCTGGTGAAATTTCCCCAAGTAAGGAATCAGTATACAAACTATAAATCACAAGCCTCCCTGCATGATTGCGAACCGCCCCTATAACAGCAGTCCCAACGCGAATTTCATCGTACTGATTATAATCTGGATACTTGAAAATTAACAATTTAAAGGACGCCAAGTCAATAACTATTATGTTCTTTCCTGCATCAACAGAAAAATTTAAAATTCTATTGAATTCTCCCGGTCCTTTACCACCTCTACCAATGAATCTTAAAAATTTACCTATGCTATCAAACTTCAAAATTTTTTTCCCATCTTCAGCCACAACAAAATAGTTCCCATCAATAAGACGTATCTCTTCCCTATAAAACATGTTCTTACCCACTTCCCCCTTTGGATATTTAAGCTTTAACTCACCCTCATAAACAAAAATTGAATCAAAATTGCTGACCTTTGATTCAGCATAGGTTAAAGTTACTACATTAACATTTTGTTTAACCTCCCTCCCTTTACAACCAACTACAACAAAAGCGAATAACGCTACAAAAATAAAACGACCTTTCATTTTTTCATTCCTCCTTTTTTAAACTTTCAAGTCCTTGTTCTAACCAATCTTTAAAAAGAGAGGTATCACCAACAGACGCAAAAAAAGAAAATTTTGAATCCTTTCCAAGTATTCTATACATAGGAAAATAAAGACCACCTGACTTACCAACTTTACCAAATGAAGCGGTAAAATTTGAATCTGGGATCGGAAAAACACCAACCCAATTAAATTCCTTAAACTTGTTAAGCATGGCTATCTGGTCTTTCATGTCACGATAGGGAAACACAAAAAATACAGCCCCTATCTTACCATCACTTAAATATCTTCGCAAGATTAATAATTCATCACCAACACACTTAAAACAAGATGATTCTGTAACTTGACCAATTACAATAGGAAGCGAATCTATTTTAAAGTAAGAAAGTGAACGAGGGAAAAAGTATGTCCCAAAGCCATTTAATGTCAATAGCATATTATAATAAATCTCAGCACTCCTGCTCGCTAAACTATATCGCTGACTTATAACATAATGATCAACAACAATGCCTATACTAACTCCAACTAAAAATAGAAGAAGAAAAGTTGTAAGACGCATTTATTTCAAGTTTATTATTTTTTAAACTTGGCGGGCACAAAAAGCCCGCCAATTATTTTAATTACTGTGGCTGTGTAGGACAGCAAAGAAAAGGACCACGACCATAACAAATGATATAATCCCTGGTGCATATAGTGGTCTCCCAAGTTGGAACATCAGAATAGCTTTTCTTACCAAACAATGTAAAAGAACCAATCAAGATGCTTAAAACAGCCAATAAAATTAAAAATCCTGCCTTTACTTTTGAAATGAATCTTATCATGGCAACCTCCATAATTTAATTTTTTAAACTTACCTCACCCAAAATTTAAACTGAAAAAATTTCCTTGTCAAGACCTTGAAGGCAACTTTTCGTTGAACAAACTGCAAAATTGAAAATGATAAAATCCTACCGGGAAGAAACTTGATGAACAAAATAATTAAAATAACAGGGATAGAATTGAAATTCTTGACACCGAAAATTTTTACCCCATAAAATAGAAAAATTCATACTTTAATTATCTCTTATCCTCAACCTATACACACCTATTCTTCTTTTCCCGGGCTCGTTGCTTTCATATATGTAAATGTTACCATCTTCATCTACATCAAGTATTCGCCCAGGCAATTCTATATCAGATGGAATATAATTCCCATCCAAATCATACACCTTCAAATAATAGCGATGATAAAACGGATTCCGCTTTTGTATACCTTCCTTGGTTAAATTTACATATTGAAAACAGATAATTGAATCAACAACACGAAGAAGGGAAGCGTCTGAAAATTTCAAATATAGTTCGTTTATCTTATGTATCGGTAAATTCCAAAGTATATCCTCACTTAAAGGTCTAAACTTGCCCTGAACACCAAAAACCTTGACAAGTTTATAATCCTTGTCATATTTGTAAATCTTATAAGTTCCCCCATGTTGTGCTATATAAATGTTCCCAAAACTATCAAAATCAAGTAAAACTTGAACTGGGTGAACCTTAAATTTCTTGAATATCTCATCTGAATTTCCAAATAATCTTAATACATTACCTTGAGTGTCAATTATAGCAACACGCCTTGATTTGTAAAGATCTGATTGATTGTAAAATCTACTTTCAATTACTCCAGCATAAATCCAGCCATTGTTCACCCTTATTTTCCTAATTGGACCAACTAATTTGTCTTCGTTTTTAAACTTAAATAAATTAACAAACTTACCGCTTGTATCAAAGATGGAAAATCTCATATTTCCCATATCAAAAATATAAATCAAACCATCTTCCCCAACATCAAAATCCATTATCTCTCTTATTTCACCAGGACCCCATCCTTTCTTTTCACCTACAAACCTCTCTATCAAACCTTCTCTATTCAATACAACAATGACATGCTGAGTTCTATCGGAAACAAAAATTTTACCAAATTTCACCCTTGACCATAAAATTTCGCCTATAAATTTATCCTTTGTTTCAATAATATTAATCTCGGACACCTTATTCAAAACACACGATTTATTAGCTAAAACAAAATCATGAACCCTTATCTCATCAGATTTCTTGCACGATAAAAACATAAGAATGAATATATAACAGAGGGCTCGTAATATTCTCATGGGCTGAAAGTAGAGTTTTTTAACAAAGCGAGGGGGGAATGGCCCCCCATTAAAAAATATCATTTCGGTGGCTCAATTATAATATCATCAAAACAATCTCTTGCTGGTGGCTCACATATTCCGGGGTTTGGTATCCATGTCCTCGTAGGCGTGCTTTGAGCACGTGAATAACTAACAAATGCAAAAATGAGGCTAACAACCAAAGCGAGAACAAACGCCACGATTTTAATCCTTTCAATCATATTTCCCTCCATTATTTTGTTTTAGGAATTTTTTTACGGCTGACATTAACTTTGTTATGTGAGCCCTCGTCGGTCTCACACTCTCAACCTTATAATAAACCCTACCAAAACCATCAACAAGAACCTCAACCGGTGTCCATACAAAAGAACCCTCACCCCTCAAACTCAAAACCCTAAACCTAAAACCATACCTATCCTTCAAATAATCAACCAACCTATCATCAACATTGTAAAAAATCCCAACTACCTCTATCCCCTCAAACTCATCTATACTATTCCAAACTGGCGTCATACCCTCAAAACAATATCCACAATCCGAATGAGAAAGAAATAAAAGCAAGTAATTCTTACCCCTATCTAAACCAACCGAACTCAAATCAAAAAAACCCAAATCTTGCCCCCTAACACTTAACCCCACGAATACAAGTAAAATTGAAAACAAAACAACCGCAGAAAAAATCAAATTCCTAACACGATGCAAATTGCCAACAATAATGTAAACTAAAACGAAAGTGAAAATAAAAATCGTCTTAATAACATTTAACAAGGGATTCCTGAACTCAATCAACTTCCCAAAACATCCACAACTTTCAAAACCAAGATAGAAAACACCATATATCAAAACGAAAAGAAATAAAAGTGATAGTAAAAATAACCCCAAACTCGCTACCCTTACCAATATCCCAAACAAAAGCATCAAACCGAAAACAAACTCAAGAAATGAGACAAGAAAAGAAAAAGGCAAAACTAAAAAATCGGGCAAAACTCCATAAGAGGAAACAACTCCCGAAAACCACCCCAAATCAATAATCTTAACAAAACCTGAAAACACGAAAACCAAACCAAGCAAATGCCTTAAAATTGTAACGAAATTTAAACGCATAAATCAGCTTTAACTTTTTTCTCTCACTCAAAATTTAAAACAGGAAAACTTTTCTGTCAAGACCCTGAAGGCAACTTTTTATTGAACAAATAGTTCAATTAATTAACACCCAATTTTAACCCCTTTTCCTTGACTTTGTCGCTTTTTTTTTTACATTAAAAATATAAAACAAAAACAAGGGCTTAAAAATGACTCTCGGGGAAGCATTAAAAGTTTACCGCATTAAAAACAAACTCCTTCAAAAACAAATGGCTTTCATGCTTGGAATTTCTAAAGAATACTACTGCAAAATTGAAAATGATAAAATCCTACCAGGAAGAAACTTGATGAACAAAATAATTAAAATAACAGGGATAGAACTGAAATTCTTGACACCGAGATTTAGAAGAAGTTTATAAGATTTAAATCTTTGCTTCCAATTCCTCAAATCGCCAGATGGTGGTGCCGTCCTTTCTATCTTCAAGCACAATGCCCAAACGCCTAAGTTCTTCCCTCACCCAATCGGCAAGTTCCCAATTTTTTTCAGCCCTTGCCTTCGCTCTTAACTTAAGTAAAATTTCTATCAGCTTACTTTCAATTCCGGTGCTAATTTTCCTCTCTTCAAATTCATCCGGAATCAAACCGAGTATTTTCCCCCCAAAGTCCCGGTAAAAGTCGTCAATTTCCTTCAGTGAATCGGAAGAATAAACCTCATTTGAATTCAAAATCTGATTGACCTCCCTTGAGAGGTCAAAAAGGACAGATATCGCAACGGGTGTGTTAAAATCGTCGTCCATCGCTTCAATGAATCTGCGCCTATACTCATCAAGGTTTATCCCGTGTTTTTTACCTGGTTGTGATTTGGAAATTTCATATCTGAGAAGTTTAACCGTATTGTGAAGTTTTTCAAGCCCTTTCTCCGCCGAGTCAAGCGCTTCATCTGTGTAATCAACGGGGCTTCTATAATGACTTGAAAGTATGAAAAATCTTATCGCTAAAGGATGATGTTTTTTAAAAGCATCTTTTAAAGTCACGACATTCCCAAGCGACTTGCTCATCTTAACACCATTTACGGTGACCATATTGTTATGCAACCAATATCTGACGAACTGTTTCCCCGTGGCTGATTCACTTTGCGCTATTTCGGAATCGTGATGTGGGAATTGATTTTCTATACCGCCACCGTGAATATCAAATGTCTCGCCGAGATACTTCATGCTCATAGCTGAGCATTCTATATGCCAACCCGGATAACCAATACCCCAAGGGCTTTTCCATTTCATTATGTGACCTGGTTCAGCTCTTTTCCAAAGTGCAAAATCAAGGGGATTCCTTTTTTCACTTCTCACTTCAACTCTCGCGCCAGCTATTAAATCCTCAATCTTCTTCCCCGAAAGCTTTCCATACTCAGGGAACTTCAACACATCAAAATAAACTGAGCCATTTACTTCATAAGCAAACCCCTTTGATAAAAGAATTTCTATCAGCTCAATCTGTTCGGGTATATGACCTGTCGCCCTTGGCGAAATATCAGGTCTTAAATTCCCAAGCCGATCCATATCCTCAAAATAACTTCTCATGTAAATCTCAACAAGCTCCATCGGCTCAAGTCGTTCTTTTCTCGCCTGAGCTATAATTTTATCCTCACCTTGATCGGCATTGTCAGTTAAATGTCCAACATCGGTTATATTTTGAACATACCTGACTTTGTAACCCAAAAATCTCAAATATCTCACTATGACATCAAACGAGACATAACTTTTAGCGTGCCCGAGGTGAGAATGTGCGTAAACAGTCGGACCGCAAACATACATCCTGACAAATCCTTCAATCTCAGGTTTAAATTCCTCCTTTCTCCTTGTCAGCGAATTGTATACTTTAAGTGCCATTTTATAAAGTTGAATTTATTTTGATTTTTTTAATCCCATCAACTCCTTTGCACTCTCAATTGACGCTTGCGTTACTTCCTCTCCACTCATCAGTTTTGCGATCTCCTTTATCCTTTCTTCAATTTCAAGTTTTCTGATCCTCGTCACAGCTCTTCCATCTTGGATGACCTTTTCAGCGAGGAAATGAGTATCAGCGAAACTTGCAATTTGTGGGAGATGAGTTATGGCGATTATTTGATGATACTTTGATAAATTTTTCAAACTTTGACCGACCTTTTGAGCAATTCTCCCGCTTATACCCGTGTCTATTTCGTCAAATACAAGAAGTGGCAATCGTTCCGATTTAGCAAGGACGCTTTTCAAAGCAAGCATTATTCTTGAAATTTCACCTCCCGATGCAACCTTAACAAGTGGTTTCGGGTCCTCACCGATGTTAGTTGAAATATAAAACTCAACAAAATCAATCCCGCGATTTGTCACCTCGTAACTTTCATCCCCAAGCTTAACATAACACCTGCCAGAGCGTTTGGGTCTGTTCTCAATTTTGACCTCAAATTGTGCGTTCTCTATCCCAAGTTCCTTAAGCACAGAAACAATTGCCTCACTTACACCTTCAGCAACCTCTCTCCTCTTTGATGATAATCTCTCCGCTATCTCAGAACAAACCTTTATTTGCTCATCTATTCTCTTTTCAATCCTTGCGATTTCCTCCTCAAAATTTTCAGCTATTTCAAGCTCCCGTTTAATTTTATCTTTATATTCAATCACCTTTTCAATTGTCCCGCCATATTTTTTGCTCAATCTGTTAAGTGCGTGCAATCTCTCTCGTATATATTCAAGTCGTTCGGGATTGAACTCTATCCTTGAATTATAACTTTGAACGAAGTTCGTTATCTCGCCGATTATCACTTGCGCTGACCTTGCTTCTTCAACGAAGGGTTGAAATCTCTTGTCAATCGCCGACAAATCTTCAAGTTGATTCCTAACTATGACAAGCAAATCGTGTATTGATGTTTCAGAGCCGTAAAGCATAGAATAAAGACGGGAAGTCGCCTCATAAAGTTTTTCAGCGTTTTCAAGGAGTTTGAGTTCGCTTTCAAGCTCTTCAACTTCCCCAATCTGTGGATTTATCGCCTCAATCTCGCGAAGTTGAAACTCGTAAAGTTCCCTTTTCTCCTTGAGCAGACCTTCCCTGTGCTTTAAATCGTCAAGCTCTTTATAATAACTTTCAAGCTTGTTAAGCTCCTTTCTGAATTCCTCAACCATCCCTATAAGCCCACCGAAATCGTCAAGAAGTTCTATATGCGTTTCAACCCTAAGTAATGATTGATGTTCATGCTGTCCGTGAAGGTCAACTAGATGATTCCCTATCTCCTTCATTACTGAAAGAGGTATCGGCGTATCGTTTGCAAAACATCTGCTTTGTCCTTTAGCTGAAACTTCCCTCCTTAAAATCAGCTCATCAGAAAATTCAACATCGTTTTCTTCAAGTATTTTCTTGATCTTTTTGTTCCCCCCGACATAAAAAACGCCCTCAACCACAGTTTTATCAGCCCCTTTGCGGACCACCTCGCTACTTGCCCTTTCGCCAAGTATCAACCCCAACGCATCAATTAAAATTGATTTCCCGGCTCCCGTTTCGCCCGTGATTATGTTCAAACCGCTCTCAAATTCAACCTCTATCTCCTCAATCAACGCATAATTTCTAACATATAAACTGCGAAGCATAACCCTTGGTAAAGATTATTTTGTCTTTTGATTTAATTTAAAAAAATTCATTTTAAACTTGCAACGAACTCGGCTATCCTATCCGCAACCTTAAAGACCACTTCATCCGGAACGCCATCAAATGCCTTTGATTTCAACCTCATATCACACATCTCATTGACATAATCAACGGGGACAAATTTCCTTTCCCCATCCCGATAGGTGATTGCTATTTCGCTTGAGAAAAAATCAAGCTTACAAATAGAATAAATTTTCCCCATCAAATCTTCAACCTCCCCAAGCTCATATCTTTCAATCTCGTCCTCTTCAACTTCCTGATAAACCTTTAAGTCATTATCCCACCAGCACATCAACACCTCACCCAGAATATAAAAAATTCTAAACCATCCTTTCCTATCCCCGAGCGTAGCCGGATGTATTATCTCTTGCACAAGATATTTATCATGGGGAAATTCCTTTCTGGCTTCAATTATGTCTTCAATTGAGTTTCCAATTTTTACGCCCATTCCACCGCCGGTCTCGCTTGATGGCTTTATGATAAAAGGACGACCGATTACTTCAAGTGAATTTTCATCAATTCCAACGGATGGGTTTTCATCGTATGGTTGGATGATTAAGGTATAAGGAAGGTGAACGCCTGAACTTAACAGTTCAAGATGCATCGTTGCTTTATCAGATGCCTTCAACATATACTCGTATCTATTTATCATCCTCACACCTGATTTTTCAAGCAAAAGATTTAACTCTAAAAAGTCGTCATCCACATCAAAAGCTCTATCAAAATAAACAAGGAAACTTAATTCCCCCCGTTTGATCTTATTGTAAGCATCTTCAAAATTCTCCGGGGTTATGAAATAAACTGTTAAATTTCTATCACGACACCTACGCTCTATCATTTCAACGAAATCAACATCATATTCCCACTCCCAAGCAACACCAAGGTCATAAAGCTTGAGCATCTTAATCTAAACTATACTCTGTCGGGTTATTTCTTTTTCTTTGGCAAACCTTTTTGGACGATCTCAAGCAATTTGTCGCGATATTTTTTTGCGACCCTCTTTCCCTTAATTATTTGCGAGACATACGACTCGGTGACGCCAAGCGCCTCCGCAAGGTCTTTCTGCTTTATACCTTTCTTCAAAAGCATCACTTTGATGTCCGTCGGTGTTAATTTCTTCATGATCGCCTCCTGACTAAGTTTATATGTTTTCAGGTATATAATAAAAAAATTCATTTTAAATGTCAAGTTGAAACCCGAACGCTTTCAGCTTAAATTCCAGAAAGAACTTCCCTTGGAAGCCACATATGAAAATTAAAAAATTTTAACTTGACTTTTAATCCCCCCAAAAGTTAAATTATTTGCGAATCAAAAATAAAGTTCAAGGAGAACTTCTATGAACTACCCAATCTGGGACATCCCACTAATTGGAGGAGGACTTTTAATCGGATTTGTAGCAATCATCCATGTTTTCGTTTCGCATTTCGCAGTTGGAGGCGGACTTTACCTTGCGTTAACGGAGAGAAAAGCCATCAAGGAAAACAACAAAGCACTAATTGATTACCTGAAAAAACATTCAAGATTTTTCCTTCTTTTAACGGTTGTCTTAGGGGCAGTTTCAGGCGTTGGAATTTGGTTCACGATCGGGCTCGTTCACCCGAGCGCTACATCTACTTTGATTCACAGCTATGTCTTTGGTTGGGCGATTGAATGGGTCTTTTTCATCGTTGAAATTTCGGCAATTTTAATCTACTATGCGACTTGGGACAAACTTGACCCAAAGACGCATAACATAATTGGATGGATTTACTTCGCCGGAGCGTATCTGAGCTTGGTGATCATCAACGGTATTTTAACCTTTATGTTGACAACCGGAAGTTGGGTCAATATCCCGTTCACTGAACCATCAAAGAAATTCTGGCTTGGCTTTTTCAATCCGTCTTACTTCCCATCGCTTTTCATAAGGACTGGCGTCGCATTAGCGCTGGCAGGTCTTTACTCTCTTTTAATCGCAACGAGATTGAAAGACGAAAATTTAAGAGCTGAGCTTGTTCAATACTCAGGGAAATGGCTCGTTCCAGCGTTTATACTTATCCCTGTGGCTGGCATTTGGTACATCTCCGTCATACCTCCGCTTGCGCGTGAAATATCAATGGGCGGAGCTCCTGCTGTAACGATATTTGCTGCCTTAAGCGTCGTTTTCTCCTTCATAATTGCATTGTTTGCATGGCTTGGTTCAATCAAAACACCAAGGCAAACTTCATTTGCTTTTGCACTCGGTCTTCTCGTAATTGGATTCATGGTTACGGCTGTAACTGAATGGGTCAGAGAAGCGGTGAGAAAACCTTATATCATTTATGAGTATATGTACTCAAATTCAATTTTAAAAGAAACAGCAGAGAAAATTAACTCACTTGGGACTTTAAATGTTGCAAAATGGGTGAGCGTTAAGGAAATCAACGATGAAAACATGCTCAAAGCCGGGGAGGAAATTTTCAAGGTTCAATGTCAAAGTTGCCACACGATTGACGGTTACAATGGGATAAAGAAACTCATCAGCGGTTGGAGCGAGACATACATTGATTTTCAGCTTCAACACCTTGATATGCTTAAAGGTTTTATGCCTCCATTTTACGGGACTGAGCAAGAAAGAAAAGCTCTTGCAAAATGGCTTTATAATTTGAACAAGTAAAAACAAAAATTGGGTTTTAAAAATGAACAGCCAAATAATTTTGCCCGAACCTGATCCAATCCCATTGCCAGCTCCATACTGGCTTTTGAAGTTCTTGCTTGTACTGACATTTATATTACACATTATTGCCATGAATTTTGCCCTCGGCGGTGGATTTATAGCTGGGATCACAGACCTCATCGGAAGGAAAAAGAGCAACCAATTTCATACGAATCTTTCATCCTCGCTCTCAAAAATGCTACCGATCGCAACCGCATTTACGATAACGCTTGGTATAGCGCCACTTCTATTTCTGCAGGTTTTATACGGTCAATACTTTTACACATCATCCATAATTATGGCTTGGCCTTGGCTTGCAGTCATACTTCTTTTGATAATTGGATACTACGGCTATTACATTTATCAATTTAACTTTGAAAAGTTATCCGGCATAAGGGCATGGATTGTCCTTGGAAGCGCTGTA
>Ga0209143_1000818_pt1 | contig 14957 bp, 17 predicted proteins | sample FaiFalFF_MnMetaG_3_FD_184739 | JGI IMG/M metagenome (GOLD analysis project Ga0209143, IMG submission 184739) | Freshwater microbial communities from Yellowstone National Park, Wyoming, USA - Fairy Falls B (FF_Mn_B) MetaG (SPAdes) (version 3) | ecosystem: Environmental > Aquatic > Freshwater >...
CAGATAGCAACCTCCCTAAATGATCTGCATCAACTATCACAACGTTAACGCCAACCTTTTCTAGAATATCACTGAGATATCTAACCAAAAATAAAGAATCATCACGCGAAAGCCAATTGTTTGGATAAGAAGGATCATAGTAAACATGAACGGTAGGGGCTGAAGAGCTGAATTGATAGGTAGTAGGATAGGTTGTGAGCACCGCCAGGAGCAACGCCAGGAACGGAGCCAAAAGCACGAGGATTGATCCCACACCGCCCATCGTTCTTGCCTGCTTTAATGTTGCCGCGCTCACACCCCTTGTAATCTTAGACTGTTATTTCAGGACTCCAGGCCCTGGTTGTTCCCGATCAGATCGCTTAAGTAAGCTTCCCGGATCGTTCTTACGGTTTGGCGCGCCTCAAGGACTACTACGCAATCCTAGGCGTCCCCAGACACGCTACTCCGGAGCAGATTAAGGAGGCCTACTGGAGTCTCGCCAAAGAATATCATCCCGATAAGAACCCGTCGCCAGAGGCTGAGGAGAGGTTCAAGCTCATCAACGAGGTCTACCAGGTCCTCTCAGACCCAGCTAAAAGGGCCGAATATGACGCATTGTACGACATGATGATGTCAAAGGCTTCTGCACCTACGGCATTGGAGGCGCGTGGGCCCCGCGTTGCTGGCTACGGATTCAGGCTTAGGATCCAAGAGGCCCTAGTGAGATACCTCTTCGACCCCGTGCCCAAATTGATTGCCGCCCTGTTCGCCCTAGCCTCCGTCCTTACATTTGCGTTCAGGCTCATGGGGTTCTCCTCGAGGCTCATATCCGACCCGATCCAGGCGCTCTCCAGCGGGCTCCACCTGATGTTCTCCCAGCCGACCGCGGTAGTCGTCGTGAAGGCGGTCGCCTTCGCGGCTCTGCTTTTCTTCATCTCAGTATACTTGGCCGTGATGAAAGGGTGGAGCTCGAGAAGGTTTACCCGGGATTCGCCGTGGTTCTTGTGGACGACAGGTTCAGGGCGAGGCTTGAGCCCTCTACCTACAACGGTCCCGGGGAGCTGATAAAGAGGGGTAGGAGGTTCAGGGCGAGGGCAACTGTAACGAAGTTGAACGGGAAGACTGCGATACTGATTCATGATGTGGTGGAGGCCATCTGAGCTTATTTATCGCGAACGAGGGAGTTATTGAATGAGCGTCGAGGATGAAGTCGAGGAGCTCAAGCACAGGGTAGAGGAGCTGGAGCAGCTTGTCGCGCTGGAAGTATTGGGAGGGAGAAGAAGCCTGGAAGGAAGACGAAGTGGTTCTACAGAAAGACGGAGAAGTTCGGAGAAAGAGTATCAATAATGGAGAGGAGCGAGGAGCACCAACGAACCTCAGCTAGCCCAAACTTCCGTTAGCATTTTTGATCAGAGCTGTCCTCTCCCCGGTCCTCTCTCAGGTCATCGACCTGGTAGACTGGGTAGGTTGATTCGGGGTCAATCATCCTTGTGAAATATGCGAGGGTGATAAGGTTGCCAAGGCCACCGTCAACCACTTGTTGTTTATATAACGCCTTATCGGGACATTATATGGACGTGTCATCTGCTGAGGATAAGGATGTAGAGAAAGATCTGGTAGAAAAAATTCGATCTGAACTACAGGAAGGGATAGCTCTTGCGAAGTGTAGAAGGTGTGGGTGCATGAAAGAAGCGTTGGAGAACCTGCGTTTTTCTCTTTCCCTTCTCAAGGGTAGGGGTTCTTCGGAACTGCTGTTAAATGTCGAGGGCTGGCTTCAACAGATGGAGTCTATAAAGTATGCTTGCCTGGGCTGTGAGCATTGCTTTCCGGCTGTCGCAATGAATATTTTTGCACAAGCTTTTCCCGAAGCAGCAGCTGTCCAACCCCTGGGTTGTGGTTTTGAGATTGAGGAGCAGGCATGGCCTCCTATTCCAGGAGAGTATTTCGTATTCTGTGATGGCCCGGGCTGTCCCGTCGCTGTCTCAACCCTTGGAAGCGTTGAGCTTGCTGAGGATTTGGCAAGAAACCGGCCGAGGGAGCTTTGCATTATCGGCAAGACCGAAACCGAGAATATCGGGGTTGAGAAGGTCGTCAAAAACATCATAACAAACCCCACCATCCGTTTCCTTCTATTGGTAGGCAGGGACCCGGAAGGACATCGTAGTGGTGCAACACTTCTTGCTCTGTGGGAAAACGGCGTCGATGATGGGATGAGGGTGATAGGCTCTCCTGGCAGGCGCCCTATTTTAAGAAATGTGACCAGAGGGGAGGTTGAAGCCTTCCGGAAGCAGGTACGTGTAGTAGACCTAATAGGCTGTGAGGACATCGCAGTGATAGTTGAGAAGATAAGGGAGCTTTCTAAAAGCCTCAATACATCTTATAGCTATTCGGAGCATTTTAGAACCAATTCTGTCGGGATCTTAACAGTCCCGGTTGTCAAGGCAAAAGAACCAGCAAAAATCGAGATGGATAGGGCGGGCTACTTTGTGAACATTCCGCATCCAAAGAAGAAAGTAATCATAGTGGAGCATTATTCCTACGACAACAGGCTTCTAAGAATAATTGAGGGAAAGGACGCGAGAAGCATATACCATACGATTATTGAAAACGGCTGGGTTACGCAGCTAAGCCATGCCGCCTACCTCGGGAAGGAACTGGCAAAAGCAGAACTCTCCCTAAAACTTGGGCTGAAATACAATCAGGACAGAGCATAAAACATTGCTAGGGATAAGAACACGACGCACCAATTCAGTGTCCATACATGGCTGAGCAGTATTGACCTAGTAACCTAATAAGCGGGTTCCTAATTGTTTAATGATCAAATCATGCTGATGTGTAGTGTGTTGACAGAACGTCAGTTATAGTTTGACGCGATGAGCGTGGTTAGGCCTTGGGATTATAGTCAATAGAAACCTAAACCCGCACCGCCTCGGGACGCCAGCCTGGAGCAGAAGCTCAGGGAATTCCTGAGGAGCGGGGAGGACTGGGAGAGGTCCAGGACGAGCATATCGGGAGTCTTCGTCGTCAAGCTTCCGGGCCGGGGATCGAGGGGGCCTGAGCTCGCGCTGGAGATAAACCCGGTGGACGGCCAGGGCCAGCCGAAGAAGAAGCGAGGGTACATGGTCAGGGGAAAGGCCGACCTGGAGGAGCTCACGAAGATAATATCCGATCCGAGGCTGGCAAGGCTCGCAGAGGCCCTCGAAGCCGTGAACCCTAAGGCAGTCAAGAGCAACTCGAGGATGATAGAGGTCTAAAGAAAGGTCCTCAAGGAAGACTCCTGTAGATCCTCACCCATAGACGTAGATTTGGTCGTTCCAACTCCAGGCAGGATTTCACAGTAGATCCGGCCTCGCTCTGTGAGGTCAACTGCGATCTCCCTCCTCCTTCCCTTTGAGAGCTTCACCATCCCAGCCCTTTCAAGCCTCCTCAGCCTCCTCCAGACCGTCGGTTTGGAGATCCCCAACCTTTCTGAAAGCGAGTCAAGCGTCCTAACCCTGCGGGCCAGCGATTCCATGATCCGCCTGTCTAATTCGTCGATCTCAGGGAGGCTCAGATCGTCGGTGCTGAAGGTGGCGAGAGCTTTCCCGTCCTCCGACTCGACCTCAACGGTCATCGATACCCTCGAGATCAGCATCCCCACACCAAACAACAAAGCCAACACGGGATTATGTGGAAGTTCCCGATCTGGCGAGGGGTACTGACAAGTTTTACTTAACGTCTTTTGAGTCTTTGGCCATGATGCATGTCATCGACGTCCTACTGGACTCATTCACCAGGCTCTTCAGACATCACAGGTACTCTCCTTTAGAGAAACTCTATTCTGTGATTCTATTCATTGCAGGATTGAGTCTGGCATTGGAGAGACTGGGGATAACTTACTTCCATGAGACCTTCGGAAATAGGAACAAAATAGAGAGGTGGTTCAGGGAATTGAAGGAGAGGACTAAGAGGTTCTACAATAATGTGAACGCGAAGACGTTGAAGAGCATAGAGGAGGTAGCAACGGCGGTAGTGATTGTGCATAACCTCGTAAGAACAGGAGGAGGGAGGTAATACCAACTTGACAGTACCGAAGATGGCGAAGAAGCTCCTAATCAATACGAAAGGGTTGGTCGACTCAATTCTGGAGCCCGTGCTGAATACCTATAATTAGCTTTGCGAGAAAATTTCTATGCGGTATTAGCAGTATTACGTGTTTACGTGTAGATGACGGTCTAGCCGCGTAGCTTGTCTGAGCCGGCCTTCAAGATGGTTATCTGGCTTAACCACCTAGATATTGCTTCTCTTGCGGATATGTCGCTACGTATCCCATAGGCGATGAGTAGGGTTGAAAATGCTAGCGGCGCCGCGTAACCTACCACGGGGCTTAACGCGTATAGTGTGAATGGCTTGGGCTCTTGAGGCAGTACTGAGAGCCACCAGTCGTAGTGGAGCGCGAGAGCTGGCATCCCGATAAGTATGGTCGAGGCGAGGACAACCATCGAGTAGATGCTACCTCCCGCTGCCCGCCACTCACTGCTGAATATGCACGAGCCCGCAACACCTATGCCGAGGCCGAAGACGAACCCTCCGAGGAGTATCTGTGACGCCCCGATCTGCGGTGGCGTAAGCTTGAATGGGACTCCGCCCAGCTGCTGGAGGAGGAATATCCCCGTGCTGAAGACTAGCACCGCTAGCCCGACAGCAACTACGTTAATCCCGCTGGAGTATCGTGGGGCCACTAAGTCCCTGTAGCAGCTTGCGAAGCAGATGGATGAGATCCAGCCGAGGGCTCCGAATGCGAGGCCTGCCAGCCACCAGACGGAGACTAGGGGCTTGAGGAGGAGCGCGATGCTTATGGCTACAACGACGAGTGCAGCTCCAAGAGTCCTCTGGAACCATCCAGGTGGAGCTACACTCATCTTTATTGGCCTCACCCTGGATGCAAAGACCGCCTCAGTTATCCTGAGACCTACGTATGTTCCTGGGAGAAGCGCGGCTGTGAATATGGCGGCGTGTACCCCTCCTGCTGCCCAGGCGCTGAGAAAGTTGCCTATGTTACAGCCCAGCGCGAGTCTAGCACCATAACCCAGCAGGAATCCACCCACTATGGCTTGGGCGAGCATCCAGCGGTCAGGCAGATGCTTCACGACGAAACTCCGGGTGATCAGCGACGCCGCCCCGCCGCCCACAAGGATAGCGAAGACGATGGCCTGTGTGGGGTCCTCCAATGGTAGAGCCAGCTTGAATTGCTTGAAATAGGCTAGTTGATCGGCCCTAAAACCTAAGCTTTGCCAGAAAAGTCCGCCCAGCTTCGACTCGCCCGTCGTTATCCCCCAGAGACTCCCAGACCCCGTGACAAGGTACACCGAGTAGCCTAGCAGCACCGACACAACCCCTATCAGCATCGCCGAGACGTACGTCAACCTTGTGCCCATTTACCCGTCACCACTCACCTTTTGGCAAATCTGTGCTATTTGGCTATTATTATCCAACACCAATATTGAAAAAATAGCAAAGTTAAATATAAGGGACCCAGGTAGGGAAGAGGACATGAGCCAGGGTATCCAGATCCCGGCAGGCCTCCTAAGACGCCTCGAGTCAAATCGATACCAGCTAGACCTACGAGGATACTCGTGCCCATACCCCCAGCTCTACACCGCCAAGGCCCTCAAGGAGATCGAGAAAGGAGCGATCCTCGAGATACTGATAGATAACCCGCCGTCCTGCGAGACCGTCCCAAGAACGATAAGAAACAACAAGCAGGAATACATTGGAACCGAGACGCTGGGCCCAGGAACTTGGAAAATACTTGCAAGAAAGATCGCCGACTAGGCTAGCTTTACAGGCGTTATCCCCCGTCCACCGAGCAGCCCAGGCATTTTTAGCCGCCTAACGTAAGGGTGACAATATTATCTCAAACCTCTCCTAGTTTTAGAGCCAACACCTCCTTTTTCATTTCCTCAATGTATTGTTTGAGCTTCAAAGCTATTTCAGGATATTTTATGCCAAGTATTCGAAGGGCGTAGAAGGCTGCATTCTTAGCGTTGCCGATTCCAACCGCAGCCACCGGCACTCCCGTAGGCATTTGGACTATCGAGAGAAGAGAATCGAACCCGAGTAGCTTTGAGGTTATTGGAACGCCTATCACAGGCAGCTGTGTTAACGCTGCTAACATACCCGGAAGGTGAGCGGCACCTCCAGCCCCAGCGATTATTACCTCTACTCCGCTGTTACTAACACTTTTAGCATATTCGTATAAAAATTCCGGCGTGCGATGAGCTGATATAATTTTTACTTCAACATCCACACCAAATTGTTTTAGAAGTTCGACAGCCCCCTTCATTTCCTCCCAATCACTTTTACTACCCATGATAACTGCCACTTTAGGCATGCTCAAACACCCCAACCTCATTCTTCAATATTAATGCATCAAATCTAACTAAGATGATGGTTATCATCAGATTAATCGTTCTTGCTCACCTTCTAATTCCTGTTGCTTAAAGACGCGTATGGCCTAGGTTAACCCTCAGAGGTGATAAAAAAGGAGACTTCTGAAGTTATCAACCCACGCTCTCCTCGAGTGGTTTTGTAGGCCAATACGCTCTCGCTTTTTAAAGTACTTTACATGTTTATGTCAAATTTATTTGATTGGTGAATCAAAATTTAAATAAAACTGTCAATGCGGACCTTACGAGACTATGGGTCCTCGAATAAATAACAATGACGAATGGTTGGTGGAGGCAGTGATAGAGCCTAAGCCTAGCTTGCGGGATCCTGAAGGGGAGACGATCCTTAAGGCTCTCGTCCACCGAGAAGGATGGGGCGAGGTTCTCGAGATTAGATCAGCAAAACTACTTAGGTTTAAGGTGAAAGCCATAAGTCCCGAGGAGGCTGAAAGGCTTGTAAAAAAGGTCTGTGATGATTTGAGACTCTACAATCCAGTTTCTTCTACTCTCAAAGTGAGGGCTTATGAGGGTTCTCGTGGTTAAGTTCCCAGGCACAAACTGCGACTACGATGTGTTTGAGGCGCTTCGCAAAGTGCCAGTGACCTATCCCGAGTTGATGTGGTATAGAGATGCTGAGCCTCGAGGATATGATGTCGTTGTTCTCCCGGGCGGTTTTTCCTACGCCGACAGGCTTAGAGCCGGGGCAATAGCTGCAAAGAGTCCCTTCGTGGAGCGGTTGCAAGACTATGTGGAAGACGGAGGCCTAGTCCTAGGAATTTGTAATGGATTTCAAATCCTAGTAGAGGCGGGGCTCTTACCTGGCTCCTTCCTAGTGAACGACTCGTTAAGATTTATCTGTAAATGGGTTAATCTCAGGGTTGAAAATGCATCAACACCCTTCACTTGCCTATTTACTGAGGGGCAAGTCATCAAAATGCCTATAGCCCATAAGGAGGGACGTTTCTACGCCGGAGAACTCTCGACAGATCTAGTGAAATCAAAGAGGGCGGTACTGCGCTACTGCACCGAAAACGGTTCAATCACAAATATAGCAAACCCGAACGGTTCTGATCACTCAATCGCTGCGCTTATTGACACGACTGGCAGGATCTTGGGAATCATGCCCCACCCTGAGAGGGCGGTCGACCCTCTCCTCTCCCCAGACGGTAGTGTGGACGGTCTACTGCTTTTCCTCTCCATCAAGGCCTGGCTAGGTGGGCAGGCATGAGGGCTGGTAGTTTAGCGCTCACCTCGCTCACGGCACATGAGGTGGAGGAGGTTAGAAGGAGGTTGGGGAGAGAACCTACAGAAGTTGAGTTGGCGATCTTCGAAGCAACATGGTCTGAACATTGTAGTTACAAGTCTTCGAAACGTCTCCTGACACTTCTCCCAACCTCGGGGCGAATAGTCGTGGTGGGTCCTGGATATGACGCAGGAGTCGTTGATGTTGGGGAGGGATATGTCGTCTCCATTCACATCGAGAGCCATAACCATCCCTCCGCTATAGACCCTTATGGCGGAGCGGCTACAGGTGTTGGAGGAGTAGTTAGAGACATATTGTCAGTAGGTACAAGACCGATAGCCCTGCTGAATTCTCTACGATTTGGAAGACTTGAAAATGCTCTCTCAAGATGGTTGTTCAGTAATGTTGTGAAAGGCATAGCAGATTATGGGAACTGCATTGGCGTGCCAACGGTTGCAGGTGAAGTGGAGTTTGATGAATCATTTGAAAGGAACTGCCTAGTTGATGTCGTCTGCATAGGGGTTGGGAGGCGTGAGGAACTTATTCTAGCGGAGGCAAAGGTGCCCGGTTCCGTAATCCTCATAGTGGGCAACTATACAGGGAGGGATGGCATACGAGGGGCCTCCTTCGCCTCTAGACCGCTTGACGGCGAGGATGACAGATCAGCTGTCCAGATACCCGACCCATTTCTAGAGAAGCTACTCATAGACGCAACGTTAGAGGCCGTTGAGAAGCGTTTACTCCTTGCCGTTAAGGACCTCGGAGGCGGCGGTTTAGCGACGGCACTTGCAGAAATTGCCTATAAGGGAGGAACCGGAATAGATGCCGACCTCTCAAAGGTTCACCTCAGAGAGCCTGACATGCAGCCTACCGAGGTGCTGCTTTCAGAGAGCCAAGAAAGGATGATCTTCGTGGTCAGGACAGAAGCTCTTAAGCAAGTTACTGGAATTTTGGAGAAATACGAGTTGCCATTCTCAATTATCGGTGTCGTCACCTCTGATGGAATACTGAGGCTCAGGTGGTACGGCAGGATTGTCGCCGAGGTGCCCGTTTGGGCCGCAGTCGAAGCACCTATCCAGGAAAGGGTTGTCCAGATGGTTCACCGGCTCAGCAACACTAACACTACGTTAAAACCACCAACTCCAGACCTGCATGAGGCATTCTTCAAGATTCTGTCCTCACCCAACGTGGCTTCGAAGAGGTATGTCTTCGAGCAGTACGATTATGAGGTCGGTGTCAGGACCGTCGTTAAACCGGGCGATGGTGATGCAGCTGTCCTAAAGCTCCCGAATGGTAAGTTTCTCTCCATCAAGGTAGACGGCGACCCACAGAAATGTCATCTTGACCCTTACATGGGTGCGATGAATGTTGCATCAGAAGCATGCAGGAACATAGTATGCAGCGGGGCGGAACCGATAGCTGCGGTCGACCATCTACAGTTTGGAAACCCCGACGACGAAGAGGTGTATTGGTCGTTCTACCAAACAATCAGAGGTCTAACCGACTACTTCAGCACAATAGGTGTCCCGATCGTTGGTGGGAAAGTGAGCTTCTATAACGAGGATAGTACCACTGGGAGAGCTATTAAGCCGACCCCCGTCATAGCTGCCATCGGGCTTGCTCTAACTCACGACTCGGTGACCACTATGTCTCTAAAGACCGAGGGCGACGCGCTCTTAGTTATAGGAGAGACTTCTGCAGAGTTGGGCGGCTCAGAATACTACAAGGTGGTTCACGGTATTGAGCAAGGCCAAGTGCCATTCGTAGACCCGAGGCTAGATCTTAGAATCTTCAGGGTTGTCCTGACTCTTGCGACAGTTGGGGCTCTAAAGGCAGCACATGACTGCTCTAAGGGAGGGTTCGGGGTTACGCTCGCCGAAATGTGTGTTTCAGGGAGCTTTGGTGCCAAAGTAGATCTTTCAAGTCTTCCCAGAGTTGGTGAGTTATGCCTTGACGAACTTTTATTCTCCGAAGGCAGAACCAGAATAGTAGTGGAGGTCCCCAAGAAACTAATCGGTCTCGTAACCTCAATTTTAGAGAGATATGGTGTCCCATATGGTCTTATTGGCACCGTTGGAGGGAGAACATTGAGAATATTATATGATGGCAGAACGATTATTGAGGCCAGTTTGGATGAATTGGAAAATGCCCTCGAAAAGCCAATTCCTAATATAATGGGTGATTAGGGATGTTTCGCGAGAAATGCGGGGTTGTGGCGGTCAGATCTTATGGGGACGCTCCAGCCGCATCGATAATTGTTAATTGCCTCAGGGCTCTTCAGCATAGGGGGCAGGAAGGGTGGGGGGTTTCTCTGTGGGGTTGGAGGATATTCAGGAGACCTGGTCTTGTCTCCGACTCTGCCCAACATTTCCTTGAATTAATCCGTAATCGGCCTTTCGATAGAGGGATAGGGCATGTCAGGTACTCGACTGTCGGTGGCCCACAATACCTTCAACCCTTAGAGATAAGGAACTTAAGAGTTGCCCATAACGGCACCGTGGTCAACTATTCCTCACTGCTCAGAGAGGTGGGCTTGTTGGAAGACGTGAAGAGCGATAGCATGGCCCTAGCTGCGAGGCTGGCAGTAGCCTTAGAAGACGAGCACCGGGATTGGGCGTCCGCTTTTGCCGAGTTGAGTAAATCTGTGGTTGGATCCTTCTGTCTCGTCGTCCAAGACGGCCGCGGGACCTTAGCAGCAGCCAGAGACCCACTAGGCTTCAGGCCACTCTGTGTCGGATATATCAAGGAGAACGACACATACATCGTTGCCTCAGAGAGCTGCGCCCTCGAGGCCGTTGGTGCCAGGCTTTTATGCGATGTTAAGCCTGGACAACTCGTAGTGTTGGACGAGGGCGGCCCCTCGTTCCAAACCTATGCAGAGTCCCGAGCGGAGAGGGCTTGTGCCTTCGAGTACGTCTACTTCGCGCATCCGAGCTCCGTCATAGACGGTGTTAGCGTCTACGAAGTAAGAAGGAGGGTCGGTAGACTTATGGCGGAGAGGTATCCACTAGAGGGGGACGTAGTCATCCCAGTCCCTGACTCGGCGAGACCGGCCGCGTTGGGCTACGCCGAGCGTCTTGGGATACCATTTGAGGAGGGCCTGCTGAAAGATCGTTACTCGAGGAAGGGTGGGTGGAGAAGTTTCATCGAGCCCGACGAGGAGTCTAGGCGAGAGATAAACCGATTGATTATTCCGATAAAGTCAACTGTGCAAGGGAAGAGAGTAATTCTCGTGGATGACAGTCTAGTCAGAGGGATCAGCGCTTCAGAGATTATCAGGATTCTGAAGAAAGCAGGAGCCGTCGAGGTCAACCTTGTCTTGACATTCCCCCCAATTCTCCATCCCTGTTTCATGGGAATAGACTTCCCTGAAAAGGAGGAGCTTGCAGCCTATAGGGCATCATTGATTTTTAAGTCTGGGAACATATGCGAGAAGGTCGCCAAGCTGATAGGGGCAGATAGAGTAGTCTACAATGACCCAAGGACGCTCGCCGAGGCAATTGGAAAAGATGTCAGCAGGTTGTGCTTCTCCTGCGTCACAGGGGACTACTACCCTCTCCCGCCGCCCCCAGCGTCCCTCAAAAGAGCTCTCCTGAAAGGTGGTTGAAATGACGGGTATCTTCGGGTTCTACTCGTTCGGCGAAGAAAGAGAAAGATGGAACGGGCTAAGATTCCTATATTATGGGTTACAGGCACTTCAAGGAAGGGGGTCTGAAAGCGTTAGCCTAGCGTGGCTCAGCCCCAACGGGTTCGAGACGTATTCGACTGAGGGTGACGTTGATGCCATCCGATATTTAGTGGAGAAGTCTCGGGGACATATCGCCATCGGCATGGTCTCATCCTATCGCGATGACTCAGTTGCCGTTATTGAGTCTCCTTTGAGACTTGCTCTAGTCGTCGATGGCATGCCTTCTCTGGGAAACTCCAGGAGTGAAGCCTTTACAAGGCTTGCCGAGACGATGTCCGAGCTGCTTGGGACCGGTCTCAGCCCTCTCGATGCTGGTTTACGTCTAATCTCGCAGATTGGTGGAGGCTACTCTTTCATCGCGTTAACTGAGAGGGGAGAAATGGTAGCTGGTAGGTCTAGGTTAGGCGTTAAACCCCTTTCAGTCGGAAGCATAGGGTTCGACATAGCATGTGTCTCCTCCGAGACAGCCGCTCTGGACGTCGTTGGAGCCTCCTTTTCATCAGAACTGAGTGCGGGGGAGATCATTTCAATGAGCCAGCTGAGCCTTAAGCGTGGGAAGGTTGAAGGGGCCGCGGAGGCCCTCTGCTCCTTCGAATTCGTCTACATGGCGAGGAACGACTCGACCATAATGGGGGTTCCGGTATACCTTGTTAGGGAGAGAATTGGTGAAGCGCTTGCAGCGAGGGACGAAGTTAAAGTTGATGTTGTTACAGGTGTCCCAGAAACAGCATTAGCCTTCGCATCCGGATATGCTGGGAGGAGAGGCATTAGATGTAGGCTGGGATTTGTCAGGACGGGGCAACATGTGAGATCGGCACTTAAGCCAACGCAGCTTGAGAGGTTGATAGGGCTCCAGCTCAAGCTTAACCCGATCGCAGCGGCTGTTGACGGCAGAGACATCGTACTGATTGATGATAGCGTTGTTAGAGGTAATACGTTGAAGAATGTCGTGGCGTTGCTGAGGAGGAAGGGAGCGCAGGCCGTACACGTCCGGGTCGGTAGCCCGCCTATAAGGTATTCATGCCCCTTCGGAACAGAGATACCTCCCCCTGATGAGCTAATCGCCAGAGATCTACCAATAGAAGAGATAGAAAAATTAGTGGGCTGCGACAGCCTTGCATTTCTAGATCTAGAGGAGCTGGTAAAAGCAATAGGGCTTCCTCCGAAAGTCCTCTGCCTCGGGTGCTTCACTGGTCATTACCCTGAGGAGGTGAGGACTAGGTGAAGATCTTAGGGGTTGGCGGTGGTGCGCGGGAGCATGCCATCGCGGAGCGGCTTGCCCTCAGTCGATACAATCCTCGGATCTACTGGATCTCTGAGTGGAAGAACCCAGGTATAGAGAGATTGTGCGCTACGAGCGGAGGTTTTTACAAGATCGGCAGGACCACAGATCCTGAAGCTGTGGCGGAATTGGCGTCCAACATTCACGCCGACCTAGTGGTCATAGGACCTGAGGAACCCAATTTCCACGGCGTTCCTGACGAACTTGAGAAAAGAGGAATACCCTGTATAGGAGTTTCAAGAGACTTGGCTATCATAGAGCAGTCAAAGTCCTTCCTCCGAGCGCTCCAGTGGAGATACAACATCCCAGGTAAGCTGTTGTTCAAGACCTTCAGAGACGAATCAGCGGCGATGGATGCCCTCGCACAGGCGGAAAAGAACATCACCTGGATGCAAAATGTCGTCCTGAAACCTGCTAGGCAGGCAGGAGGAAAAGGTGTCAAAGTAGTAGAGGATAGACACGCATATCTTCTCAAGGAGAAGCTAGAGTTTAAGCTGGGCCATATAGAATGGCTGGCCAGTTATATGAAAGACTACTTAGACATTGAAGATAAAATCCTCATTGAAGAGTGTGTATGGGGACCTGAATATACGCTCCAGTGTTTCAGCGACGGGAAGGAACTAATTGGCATGCCGCTTGTTCAAGATAACAAACATGCATTCGAGTTCGACATCGGCCCGGAGACAGGCGGTATGGGCAGCTTTGCGGGACCTGAGCTAACTCTTCCATTCATCACACAGGAGGAATACAGTAGGTCGATTAAAATCATAAGAGAAATCGTTAATGCGGTGCAGGATCTCACGGGCAAGTCGTATAGGGGTATTGTAGCCGGGCAAATGATGGTAACAGAAGTCGAGGGCCCAACCGTTATAGAGATGTATAGCAGGTTTGGCGATCCTGAAGCACTTAACGTGTTAGCCATGCTGGAGACGGACCTCCTTGACGTATTTTTAGCCATTGCAGACGGTCGGTTAGCAAGGTTAGGGATCAAGTGGAGGACGGTTGCTACGGTTGTTAAGGTCATCGCACCCGAAGGCTATCCAGACTTCAGGGAATTGGCCAGAGGACATGAAGTTATAGTTGATGAAAAAGCGGTTGAAGATGCGGGATGCAAGCTCTACTGGGGCTCAGCCCATATAGATGAAGGTGGGCGGATCCTAACAGTTGGATCAAGAGTTGCTGAAATTCTAGGAGTGGGCGAAACGATAGAGGAGGCCTCTTCGAGAGTTGACCTTTGCCTGGACGCTGTGAAGCTGAAGAGTTGGAATGTCTTCTATAGACGTGACATAGGATCGAGGGAAATGTTGGAGAAGAGAAGCAAGCTAGCTGATGTGGTTAGGAGACTTTACAGGCGGAGGATGGAACTCGGCACAATCGGGAAGAGAGTTGACTGGATCCCCGGCCGCGGAATTGTAGATCCGGCAGAGGATATAGTAAAATGGTTAATGAAAGAACCCTCTGACGGGCGGGGTGGTTGAGCATGATGCTTGTTAGGAGAGGAAAAGTGAAGGACATCTATGCGCTTGACGATAAGAAGCTCTTATTCCTCTTCACCGATAGGGTTTCTGCGTTCGATATAGTGCTCCCGACACCCATCCCTAGGAAAGGAGAGGTCTTAGCGCGCTTCGCGAAGTTCTTCTTCGAGAGGCTGGGGGTCCGACACCACATGCTCGATTACAAACCGCCTAACAGCCTAATTGTAAAGCGTCTTAGGATGATCCCTATCGAGTTCGTTGTGAGAGGGTATCTCTATGGAAGCCTCTACGAGAGGGTCAGGAGGGGGGAGGTTAAGATAGAGGAAGTGAGAGGCGTACTAGCGGAAAAACTACCCTATCCCCTCTTGGACCCAACCACCAAATCGGATATTAAGGATCTTCCCATCACGACGCGAGAGATAGTTGAAAGAGGGATACTGGGAGAGGATGAGATGAGGTTTCTCGAAAAGGTTTCAATCTCGATTTACGAGAAAATAGCAAAGATTGCCGATGCTGCTGGCTTTATACTTGCGGACCTAAAGATTGAGTTTGGTTTTGACGAAAGTGGTGAAATACTGCTAGCAGATTCCATCGGTCCAGACGAGTTCAGGCTATGGCCGAAAGAAGCTTACGAGCCTGGGAAGCCTCAGGAGAGCTTCGATAAACAGCTTATCAGGGATTGGCTTACGGAAATAGGGTATAAGAAGGCTGTCGACGAGGCGCGACGGAATAACCTGCCGATACCAGAGCCCCCCGAGCTTCCAACAGACCTGGTGATGAAGGTGTCCAATAGATACATTGAGGCATACGAGAGGATGACCGGTGAGAGGCTGAGATAATGGAGGAGTGCTGGACCTATTCG
>Ga0209143_1000822_pt1 | contig 14936 bp, 16 predicted proteins | sample FaiFalFF_MnMetaG_3_FD_184739 | JGI IMG/M metagenome (GOLD analysis project Ga0209143, IMG submission 184739) | Freshwater microbial communities from Yellowstone National Park, Wyoming, USA - Fairy Falls B (FF_Mn_B) MetaG (SPAdes) (version 3) | ecosystem: Environmental > Aquatic > Freshwater >...
AGCTGCTGATATTCTCCTCTTGTCCTAGCGTTAGCCCTAGGCTTGATAACAGGCCTTACACTCATCCTCCTGAGAAATATGTATGAATTCCCTGTATCGTATATGCCTTAATAACATACCTATTCATTGAAGCACCTTTTAATAGCCTTGGAATACTCCTCCTAACCCCATTAGTCTACTGACGGATTTCCAGGTATAAGCCTGTGTAGGGCCCTAGTGAAACCCTCAAGCTGCCTATACGGCATGGAGGAAAGATGCCTCACAACATACATACAGGTAACCCTATACGGCCTACCAACCTTACCCTCATCATATCTCTCAAGGAAGTCAAGGCTTAGAAGAAGCTCACCACGTCTAATAAGCCTCCCCTCAACACCCCTCCAACCCATAAAAAGAGAACAAAAACAGAGCAATTAAAAATTAAGCCATAAAGCACGAGTTAGATGCTTTCACAAAACTGGATGAGTCATTTTACAATGTTGATGGCATTAGGATAATCTTAAGGATCTTCAGTAACGAAGTGGTTTGATCTTATGAGAATCGGTTTTCTTTTATTCCATCCCTTAAAAGAATCTCTTGGATCTGTTCGTAGGGTTTTCGACCTCGCCACTGGACTTAAAGAGATGGGAGTTGACCCCGTAATAATCACACCATTTAGTAGACGTACCAAGCTGCATGGAATAGATGTTGAAGAAGTGTCTAACTTTTATTTAAAAATTGGAGTCGCAGAATATATTTATAAGATTGCTAGAAATTTAATTAGTAGTAAGTGTGTCGGAAGATTCCTTATAAAGAATATAAGCACTGTAGGTAGAGTAGGTTATGGCGACCTTGAATCGCTTCAGAAACTAAACCTTGATATTCTGCAAATAGAGCAGGAGCCTACATTATTAGCGGTCTTGCCTTTAGTTAAAGAGCTGGGAATTCCTTTAGCTCTTGACTTTCATGGTATATTTACTGATGAGCTTGTTTCTCAAGGGCTAATAACCAGACAAAACAAGGAATATTACATTCTTCAAGAAATGGTGAAAAACGCAGTAGCACATATGGATGCGGTTCTTGTAATGAGCGAAGAGATGAAACAATATATAATACAAGAATATAGTGCGACGTCTGAAAAGGTGCACGTAATAGGAATGGGGGCACGACCTAAAATAGCGAAGTTACCTCCACGAGCTGGACCTACGAAGGTTATCTACGCTGGTAGTCTCTCAAAAGAAAAGCACGCAGACCTCTTTATAAAGAGCATACCCCACATTGTAAAAAGAAGTAAAGGTATTAAAATTTTCATAACGAGGAATGGCGATATGGTGAAAGAGGCCCACAAAGTTGCTAAAGACTCCAGAGCAAATGTTGAATTCTTTTGGTTTGATGCTGAGGAACATCTGTTTAAGTTTATGTCTTATTGCCATATCGGAGTTCTCACACTCCCAAACAATCTATCCTATCGTATAAATCCTGCTGCAAAATTTTTCGATTACATATCAGTTGGTCTTCCAGTTATCGCGAACTTCATAGGAGGATGGACTAGGGTTATAGAGGAGGACGGTGTTGGAATACTCACAGATGATGACCCAAAGGATTTTGCAGAGGGTCTATTACGTTTAGCTGAGGATCGAGATTTAGCTCTTAGATGTGGTGAAAGGTGTCTTGAAATTTCGCAAAATAAGTATGGGTTACATAAGATAGTAACAAGCTTGCTTGAAGTTTATAAAGAGCTTTTGAGTAAATGACTGTTTGAGGATTCTTGCTATAGAGTATCCTTTCCACAAGAGTTGACATACGTTTGTCTTTCCTTCGAAATTGCAAATGAACTTGCGGATAGAGTCATGAAATCACAATGAGTTACGGTCATTCCTAATAGCATCTCTTCTATAAGTGGATTTTACAAAATTCCTCCTCATTAAGACTATAAAAATCCATTATAATCGAAATTGTATTTGTATTTAGAGGTTATTAAAAAATAATACGACCGGTTTTATTAAAGTTGAAAACTTGGTCTAACCAGAAAGATAATTGGTCTAATTGGCGATTAAAATGTCTACTCAGAAATCTATTTGTTTAATTTCCTTTTCTGATTTTACGTTGGGTAGAGGAGAATACTTAGCAAAAGCCATGAAAGCTATAGGTTTTGAAGTATCAGTTGTAACAAATAAACCTATCTATACAGGATCGTTAAAACCATTGAGAAACGCTTTAAAAAGAGATAATATTGACATCATAGAAGTGCCGCTACCTCGTTTATCGTATTATGATATAATTTCAAGGTTGGTTCAATACATACTTTTCATGATTTTTTCTTTTATAATCTTGCTGAAGTTACGTAAGTCATTTGATTTCTACTATTCGAGAGGACCCCAACCGTTCATGGAAATTACTTGCTCCGTATTAAAGTTTTTTAAAGGTGGTAAAATAATAAGTGATATAACAGATCTTTGGCCAGATGCTCTAGAATATGTGGACATGAACGGCTTTCTAAAACGAGTTCTAACCTTATTTGGCCATTCAGTTAATTCATTAATTTGGTCAAAGATAGATAAAATCATCACTCATAATGAAGTTATGGCACATATACTTTCAAGGCGAAGTGGAAAAGAAGTCCATGTAATATATGGAGTGATAGATTTGGAGAAGTTTAAACCAATCCCGAAATATGAGGCTATACAAAAACTACCGAAAAATATAAGGGAAAAGATAAAAGATGACCGCTTTATAGTATTGTATGCAGGTTTACTAGGACCTTTTCAAAGTCCTGAAATAATTTTGAAGCTCGCAAAGCTTATAAAGGATGTTTACGTTGTTATAATAGGAACAGGACCGTTAAAGGAGGACTTGAAAAGACTGGTAGATGAACAACAAATTACAAATGTCATATTTCTAGATCCTGTCCCACACTCTATGATGCCGATAGTTTACAACATAGCAGACTTGTTTCTACTCACCTACATGTCTACGCATTTTCTGAAAATAGGTTTACCTAAAAAATTTATAGAGTACTCAGCTTGCGGCAGACCTATTTTATGCATAACTCCGAAATGCGTAGCGTCAGAATTATGTAACATGTGGAGAGCAGGGTATAGCGTCACTCCAGAACGAATCGATGAGGCTGTGCACGTTGTTTTAAATATGATTTCGAATGGAAATGTTAGGGATTCAATGGGAAAAAATGCTAGAAAAATGGCGGAAGCTTTGTTTTCCATTGAGAAGATAAAGGAAGAGCTACGGGTTATTTTAACTTAAACTTTAAAAGAATTTTTGGTTTCAATTCTTCCGTTCGAAACCGGAGCAACAACATCCATACAAATAAGACACATAAACCGGCCTTTAAATATAACACCTTAATTGGACACTATCATAAGAAATGGAGAACTTTGGCTTTGTTACAGTGCTATGGATAGAGCCGATGGAGTATGGAAAACTGCCCTTTCAATAATCCCTCTCGAATACCTGATTTAACAATTCTTCAAAATAGGCTGAACTTAAAATGGGTATCGCCTTAATATTTGGTACTAGACCTCAGATAATTAAGTCCGCTCCCATAATTCACGAGGCTTTAAAGAGTGATTTAGACCTGAAAATAATTCATACTGGTCAACATTACAACTACGAACTTTCAAAAGTTTTTATTGAAGAGTTCAACCTTCCTGAACCTATAGTAAATTTGGGTGTAGGTTCAGGCTCCCACGCTTACCAGACTGGGGAGATAATGCTCAGGCTTGAAAAACATTTGCTAAAGGATAAGCCTTCTCTCATGCTCGTACCGGGTGACACAAATTCGGCTTTAGCTGGAGCCCTAACTAGCGTTAAACTCGACATACCAGTGGCCCATATAGAGGCTGGTGCCAGATGCTATGATATGAAGATGGTTGAGGAAATAAACCGGAGGCTTATAGACCACTGTTCAAAACTGCTTTTCACACCAACAACAAACTGCAAAAAGAACTTAGAGAAGGAGTCAGTCACAGGAGAAATACATTTGACAGGAGACACAATGTACGACATCTTCCTAAAGTTTAAGGATAAAGCCGATAATTCTGACATCCTAGAAAGGCTAGAGCTCTCCGATAAAGAATATGGCTTGCTAACACTCCACAGAGCCGAAAACGTCGACGACCCAATAAGGCTGGGAAGTATCCTAAAAGGAATACAGAAAGCTAAGACAGAAATCATCTTCCCGATCCACCCAAGGACAGCGAACAGACTAGGGGAATTCAATATCCCGCTAAACCAAAGCAACATTAAACCTATAAAGCCGGTAGGCTATATCGACATGCTCAAGCTACTCAAACACGCAAAGCTCGTCCTAACAGATTCCGGAGGGCTTCAGAAGGAGGCCTTCTGGTCACAAACACCCTGCATAACACTAAGGGATTCAACCGAGTGGGTAGAAACAGTTGCGGCGGGATTAAATCAGGTCACAGGAGTAGACCCGGAAAAGATCATGCGGGCGATAAGAAATGTGGAGGAAAACTATAAATTCCTAAAAAAGATGTTTACAACAAATCCTTTTGGTGACGGACATGCAGCGAAAAGAATAATAAAAGTTGTAGAATCGTTTGTACGTAGATGAACTAACTCTTTGCTGAGTGTAGTATCCAGATAAAGATGCTGCCCTTAATATTTTAAGCCTTATCCAGACACTATCGCCTATAATACGCACAGTACCTCCTTTGAAGGATAACCGGGGCAAGGAAGGTAACTATAATCGCTTAAACTATGAAAGAGGTTATCGCCTAAGGGTATTAAAAACCTGTCCATTCATTATAGAAAATGATTAGCGTTTTGTATATAACTCCGAAGTTACCTAATAATGACACTGAAATCTCGTACAGTTTTGTTGAAGAAGAATTAAATGAAGTGAAGAAAATTGGAGATATTAGGGCTTACATCTTGGAAATAGATTACGAAAGACCTTTTGGCATTATAAGAAAAATTTCTAAATTCGTTTCTTTTAGCAATTCATTTAAAGTGATCCACGCACACTTTGCCGTACCTTATGGATATTTAGCTACCATTATCGCAAAACTGGCTCGTAAACCTTTAGTGGTTACAGTTCATGGGTTTGATGTTCTTGTGTATAAAGAGTTGAGTTACGGACTCAACAAATTCAAGTTAATAAAACCGTTTACTAAATATGTTTTACGTTCTGCTGATAAGGTTATTGCCAACAGTAAATACCTTAGGAATGAATGTGTTGGGTATGGTGTACATCAATCAAAGATTAAAGTAATCCCACTTGGAGTTAATTTACATACCTTCAGACCGATGAAGTATGAGGATATAGGAGATAAATTACCCAGCAAATTAAAAGAACCTAAAATAAAAAAGAATAATTGCATCTGGATATTGTGTGCAAAAAGTTTAGAAAAAATATACGGGATTGAATACTTATTGAAATCTGCGAAAATATTAAAGAATAGAACCGATAATAATTTCATGCTTATATTGCTTGGTGGCTCTATGTTTAAAGACTATTTTGGACTTGTTCATCGCTTAGGATTGGCTAAAAATGTAATATTCTTAGGAACACTGCCTAGGACTGTTATGCCTTTGTTGTACAACATTTCCGATTTTACGGTAGTGCCTTCACTTGTTGAGGGGTTTGGTTTGGTGGTAGCAGAGTCTTTAGCGTGTGGAAGACCAGTGGTGGGAAGCCATGTTGGAGGCATAATGGACCAGATTATAGATGGTTATAATGGATATCTTGTACCTCCAAAAGACCCGTTACTCCTCGCAAATAGAATGCAAATTCTAATTGAAGATGAGTCTATTCGTAAAGAAATGTCTAGAAACGCCAGAATTTATGCTGAAGCAAAATTAGATATCAAAAAACGTGTGAATAAATTGTTAGAAATTTATCATCAATTAGCAGAGGAGGTAGAATGAAGTCTTTGACATTATTAACCATAAGACTGAAAATAAAAGATTTTCAGAAAACCTTTGTTTTACTTTATTATTTCATAATTTTACTCTCCCATTACGTTGTGATAGGACGAGTATTACCTTACCCTCAATCTGGAGCAGATATATCAACTCACTTAAAGCATGCCGAAAATTTGATTTTGAATCGATACCACTACAATGCCTATTACAGTTTGGGGTTTCACGTTCTCCTATCAACTTTATATGTTCTCAATGATCGTTATACTATTTATCAAATTGCGGGAGTATTGATTTTTGTGAACATGGTAATGATGTTTTTCCTCTACGTATTCGTAAGAAGACTTTTTTCTTTATCAGTCGCCGCATTTTTTGCAACATTGTTAATGTCGGGAGGTAACTTTACGTGGATTAGGTTATTGCCATGCATTTACATGTCTGATTACGTAGATAGTTATAAATGCTTCAACCCTTTTGAAGCTTTGTTGTTTAACAGTCTCTATAACATATCAAATTACTTTCTGATTCAGTTTACGACTGTTAGTTTGTCTTTGACGCTAATCTATTTCTTATTACCAATGTTAATAAATAGAAATTGGATTTTGTATACCTTAAATAAAGTGTTGGTCATTCTAGTTATTGCCTTCATTTATCTAATCCATCCCTTATATGCAATTATATTACCTTTTTTCTTAATTTTCATATGCATTCCAGCGTATTATTTAAAAGAGGGCAATTACCTGTCCGACCATTCAAAATTTTTATTTCTCAGCCTTTGCGGTTCAGGCTTTATCCCATCATTGATAGCTTATCTTGCGGACAATAGTAGTCCTACGTATAGATTTCAGGTATTCATGTTCTCTTTACTAAATGCCGTTCTGTCTCTTATAGTTTTTGCTTTTCTTAAGAACGTATGCACAATTATAGAAAGATTTCGTAGCATTTTCTTTCCACTGATAAATTTAGCCAGATATTTTTTCGTTATCGTTTTATCTATTTATGCGTACAGCTTGTACTTATTGCACTCTATGAAAGATTTGAATGCTTGGAGTCTAATATTGCAACCGACACCGATTTGGCTTTATCCAGTTATAATTGGGGTAGGTCCACTACTGATAATAGGTTTAGCTGTCTTTTCAAAAAACAAAAAACTTGATATTTTGCTAATGTGGTTTCTTGTATTTCCGTTTTTGTTTGTAATAGTCGCCCCATTAATTGACTATATTAATTTTTCCCTACTTGGTTTCTACATAGGAGAATATTTTATGTATAGTGGCGTTACCTCCGGCAGGCTGCTCGCTTTAGCTAATTTGTTGTATTCTATTACTGCTGGATGTGCGGTTGGGTATTCATTCAAAAAGAATTCCGTTGGTCGATATAAAGTTATCATGTTAGCTACCGTAACTATGATGATTGTGCCAAACATCATTGTATCTCTGAAGTATTGGAGTACAATATATCAGTTATTGCTTCCTAAGTTACACTCATAATCCAATCATTGTTGGTGAGTCTATATCAAAGGACGATCTTGCGCTTTTACTATTAGCTTGATCTTCTATATGCTTGACAGTTCGTTTGCGGTTCTCTGGATTTGGAAATGGCTTAGGTATATGTATAGGTTTTCCTTATAAGATACTTCTGTGGACCAGTAACCGTGGCACTAGTAATGTTCTAACCCGTAGTCTTTTACATGAATATTTCCCTTAGCGTACCTCCTCAACGAATGGTTTACAGACCCATGCTTGTATCCTATGTTACGTAGTGCGCATGTGATAGGGGGCTGTCTCCTTAGAACCTTTCTCTATATGCCTTGAGAGTGTATAAATAAAACGCTTTTGAAGGCCGGTCGATATGTCTTATTTGTATGGAGGATGTGGCCCTTGTCTCTAGCTATTTATGAAAGAGTTGTTAAGATTGAACTCATCTCAAAATTCTGTATCTTAGGTGTATGATTATTGATGCTATTGTTACTAGGGCTTTGTATGTTGATGTTAGCCTCTCATACCTTATGGTTATCCTCCTGAATGATTTTAACCATCCGAAGAATCTCTCCACGGCGATTCTCATCTTCCTATATAACTCGTATTGTATTGTCTAGGCTTCCTACCATTCCTAGGATTCACAGATATGTTAGGCTCTATACCAATGTATTCTAAGCCTCTCCTTATATGTTCCGTATCGTATGCTGAGTCTGCGTAGAGCTGATCAGGCCTCCAATCCAATCCTTTTACAAGCTCTAGAAGCCCTCTAGAGTCGTGCTCATTCCCAGGACCTATAGCTATGCTTAGGGGCATGGAATCCTTGTTTATGCATGCATGTATCTTAGTCCCCTTCCTGTGCTTGAAGCCATCGTATCCCACAAGCTCCCCCCTTTCTTAGCCTCGACAGTCGAGCTATCTACAGAAACCATCCCATACTCTCTAAGTATCCTATCCCATGCCCCTTCATCTTGCTACTTCTTAAGCCTCCTCCAAGCAGTCTTATAAGAACCATACTCTAGATGCATATCCATCCACCTATAGCCCGTGGTGAGAACATATAGTATGCCATTTATTATGAGCCTATCATCAGCCCTAGGCCTACCAACCCTAGACATAGGAGGAAGAAAAGGCTTAACCACCTCCCACTCAAAATCACTAAGCACACGAAACTCCATTAAGAAAACAACGAAAGAGAAGCTTAAATAGTTTTGAGACGAGTTCATTCACAGTTTTAGGGTATATGTGTGGCCCACTGTGAATGGAGATTCCGGAGAAATATCGGCAGTTATAGAGTAGGAACTACGTATTAAACCTGAAAAGCCAAGACAATCTATCTGAGGCATGATCCAAGAAATGTATAAAGACTAGACCTTAGACATGAAGAAAAAAAGCTTCTAGTAAAAGTTGATAAGATACTTTTTGGCTAAGATCGGTAGGAGGTGCATCTATGCTACATGACTAGAATACGTATACCCATTTGTGATCCAAAGATTGATGAAAACGATATTCAACGTGTAGTGGAATGTATTCAATCTACTTGGGTAAGCGGAATAAGTAAGTATGTGGAGGAGTTTGAAGAGGCATTCGCTAAGTACTGCAATTGTAAGTATGGTGTTGCAACTAATAGTGGAACAACTGCTTTGCATCTTGCCTTAGCTACGTTAAATATTAAGCCGGGTGATGAAGTTATTATACCTACGTTTACAATGATAGCTACCGCAAACGCTGTAACCTATACTGGTGCAAAACCTGTTTTGGTTGATGCTGATGAAAACACTTGGAATCTTGATACCTCAAAAATTGAGGATAAAATAAACGAACACACAAAAGCCATCATAGTAGTTCACACATATGGGCATCCAGCAGATATGGATCCTATAATTGAACTTGCCGAAAAATACAACTTATACGTTATTGAAGACGCAGCAGAAGCCCATGGAGCTGAGTACAAAGGTAAGAGAGTTGGAAGCATCGGAGATATTGGGTGTTTTAGTTTCTATGCCAATAAAATAATTACCACTGGGGAAGGAGGAATGATAGTTACTAATAATGAGGAGCTTGCTGAAAAGGCTAGATGGTTACGTGCACACGCTTTTGGCAGATATGGCAAGCATTTCTACCATGAGGCATTAGGTTTCGGCTACCGTATGTCAGGCCTACAAGCGGCACTTGGCTTAGCCCAGCTCGAACGGATCGACGAATTTGTATTGATCCGCAGAAACAACGCCAAACTTTATAATTCCCTTCTCTTTGAGCTCGGAGAAAAGATAACTCTTCCTCCAGAAGCGCCTTGGGCAAAAAATGTATATTGGATGTACTCGATTTTAATTGAGGATAACTTTGGTATGTCTCGGGACGAGCTTATGAAGAGGCTGGAATTTGAAGGTATCGAGACGAGGACGTTTTTCTACCCAATTCATGTTCAGCCCATTTATGCTAAACAATATCAGGGTGAGAGTTTTCCTGTTGCCGATGAGCTCTCGAGAAAGGGTATAAATCTACCTTCAGGAAATAACCTGACCGCCGATGAAATAGAGCATGTATGTGAATGTATAAAGAAGTATGCAAAATGAGGAGGTTATTAATGGATGAATACTTATAATTTAAAGGGAGAAAACGTTCTAGTTACGGGTGGTGCAGGCTTCATCGGTTCTATATTAGTAAGACAATTATTAAAGAGAGGTGCAAACGTAGTTGTTTACGATAATTTTCTCTACGGCCATAAATGCAACTTGACAGAGGTAGAGGACTCCATTAAAATAGTGAAGGGGGATGTTTTGAGTTGGAAAATCTACCATACGATAAAGGAATATAAAGTAAAATACGTCTTCCATTTGGCAGCAGAACCGTATGTACCGCAAAGCTATGATAATCCGGAGAAATTCTTTGACGTAAACGTCAAAGGAACAATGAACGTACTTACTGCGTGTAAAACGTTAGATGTTAAACGTATAGTACATTTCTCCAGCTCGGAGGTCTACGGAACCGCCCAATACGTTCCAATGGATGAGACACACCCGACACTTCCACTGTCAACCTATGCTGTCAGTAAACTAGCCGCTGACAGACTATGTTTCGTCTTCCACCATGAGCATGGCATACCTGTTATAATACTCCGACCATTTAACACCTACGGTCCTAGAGAAACACAGCCATATGTCATACCAGAAATAATCTCCCAATTAGCTAGAGGAAAAGTCGTTAAATTAGGAAATATAAAAGCGAGGAGAGACTTCACTTACGTCGAAGACGTAGCAAGAGGCGCGGTAGATTTAATGGAATCCGACATCCCGGACGGAGAAGTAGTTAATTTAGGTTCAAATAAAGCATACTCGGTTGAAGAACTGGCCCATTTAGTGGGAGAATTGATGGGCTATGATAAAATCGAGATAGAGATCGAGAGCACGAGATTGAGGCCGCTGGACGTTGGCCTTCTTCAGTGCGACTATAGGAAGGCTAAAAAATACATAGACTGGGAACCTAAAGTAGACATTAGAGAGGGACTCAAACGTACAATAGAATGGTACATGAAAAACGGAAGGCAGTGGCTCTATGAAAGGCTTCTTTAAGGATCGCCGTTGAAGGGGGTTTTTAAATCTTACGCAAAATACTACGACATAATCTATCAGGATAAAAACTACGAAAAGGAATGCGACTTCTTAGAAGAAATTTTCAGCAACTACTCTAAAATTACGCCGAAAAAAATACTTGATGGAGGATGTGGGACAGGCGGTCATGCTATCCCGCTAGCTAGAAGAGGATACGATGTAACGGGGATAGATTTATCGGAAGAAATGATTAACATCGCTAAAGAAAAAGCAAGGAAAAACAATGTAAACATGGATTTCTATGTTATGGATTTACGTGATCTAAAACTTAGCAAAAAATTTGATGCATGTATACTCATGTTTTCCGTTATAGATTATTTAACCGATACCAAAGATCTTTTGAAAACCCTTACAAATATTAGAGAAGTCCTTAAAAATGACTCATTGCTTATTTTTGATTTTTGGTATGGTCCCGCTGTTTTAACCAATCTTCCTACACCAAGGATGAAAATCATTAAGAATGAGAATCTAAGAGTAATTAGGTTTGCTGAACCTTATCTAAACACCCTCCACCACACATGTGAGGTAAACTATCACTTCATAGTTACAAAGAAAAACAAAATCATATATGAAGGAAGAGAAAAACATACTCTCAGATTTTACTTCCCAGAAGAGATCACACATTACCTCGAAGAAAGTAGCTTTCAACTCCTGAAGCTATGTCCATTTCTCAACTTAAACGGTCAGCCAAGCGAAAAAACTTGGCATGTCACAGCCATTGCCCAAACGGTCTAAAAAGGAGACCTTTAAATATAATGTACCTAGTACGCTTCTTAATCTGTCGTAGGATAAGATTAGTAATAGGGGAGTATATAAAATGTTAAGGTTTTGTGGGCGTGTCCAACTACTCATAGGCCCACCTCAGTAGGATCGTTAGGCAGTATATTATGATTCTTAGGAGTGTTCTTGTCTTTGTTGGCTCCTCCCTCCTCGTCTTCAGCCTTTCTCCGAACTCTACTGTTAGTGCTTCGAATACTCCTTCTCCAACACCCTTATACGCGTATAGGGCTTCATCGTATGACCTATACCTAATCCTAGCCCTCTTAACTATTGGTATGTATCCCTTGGATGCTATGGTGTTTAGGACGGGTTTGGCGTCGAATGCTCCATCCCCAAGCATTACCCATCCACCCTCAGGTATCCCTTTAACGAACTCCACCTAACCCTAACATCTATGAATAGTTCATGAAGGGCCTTAAGCCAATCAGAGTCTACCACCGAGTAGTCGTAATCTATTTCTCCATGCCTAACCTCCAGTAATGAAGGGTTGACTTAGGTATCCTAACACCTAGATGTGTAAGGGCTAGGCTCTCAGCATACCTCAAGCTAGCCTTACAACCCCCTTCAAGACCAAGGCCTTAACGTAAAGCCCAGGGGCCTTCCAAACCTACAACCCCCAAACCTAGAGTTAAAAACCCATCAAATCAAAGACATAATCCAAGGCAGCCACCAACAGCCGAAGTTAGCAGTTCCAAAATAGATAGACTTAAGTGGTATTTTCTGTTGATGGAGAGGCTCTACACGCTTAAAGAAGCTAAAAAGCTGCTGGGAGTCACTACTAAGACTATTCAGCGTTGGGATAAAGAAGGGAAGGTAAGGGTTGTTAGGACGATCGGTGGGAGGAGGATACCTGAAAGTGAAATTAAGCGCATTCTTGGACTAAAGGAAGAGAGGGTTGTAGTGGGTTATGCCAGAGTCTCTTCTACAACCCAAAAAGATGACTTAGAGGCAGAAGCAGCTTATACACAGCTACGCTAAAGACAAGGGTTATGGTGAGATTCAAATACTGAGCGTCTAATTTTGCTGGGAAACTCTACGGGATGAGATCGCATAAATATAAGGAGGTTGTTGAAGGTGTCAGGAAGCTCGTATCAGGTTAGGGCATACAACATAAGGCATAGATATGATGTAAACGAGTTTCTTGAAGCATATAGAAGGCTGTTTCAAAAAGCTGTGGATGAAATATGGGCTGGAATCAGGTGGGTTGAAAAGCACGATAGGAAGGGGAGAAAGAGGCTCATACCAATAATCCCAAAAGATAACATCTTCAAGAACCATTATCTAAGAAATTTGCTGATGGAAGGCTGGGACTACTCGAAGCACTACGTTGACTCAGCGATCAAACAGGCATACTCAATAATAAAGTCTTGGAGGAGAAGTTATGTTAAAGGAGAAAGGCGCAGAGAGAAACCAGTAGTTAAGAGGAAGTTCGTTAGGGTCAAGGAAACACTCTACACCTTTAAGGATGGGAAGATAAAGGTCAGCGTAAAGCCACATGAAGAATACCTAGTATTCGACATTTCTAAGGCTTGGTTTCTCAGGAGGGCGAAGGGCGAGCTGGGAGAGCTGATCTTAGGCGAAAAATACTTGACAGTGACGTTCAGGTTCAAAAGGGACGAGGAAGAAGTTAAAGGCAAGATAGCTTGGGATTGCAACGAGAAGAGCATGGATGGATTCAGCCCTGAGACAGGATGGATCAGAATAGACCTAACAAAACTCTTCCACATACACAGAGTCTATGAAATAAAGATGAAGGGATTGCAGCAGAGAGCATCGAAGAAACCCTCACTAAGAAAGGTTCTTGCAAAATATTCTAGGAGGGAGAGGAATAGGGCTAATGATTACATCCACAAGCTGACAACCTACATTACTAGTGAGTTCGATGGCTTTGTCCACGGGTTTGAGAATCTGAGGAAGGGGAGGATGTTTAACGGCTCAAAAAAGCATAACAGGGATATCTCGAAGAACGGTTGGAAGACAATCATAGAATTCATGAGCTATAAGTCAAGGACTGTCCTCCTCAACCCAAAGAACTCCACTAGAAGATGCTCCAGATGTGGGACGGTCAATGCCCCGAAAGGAGCACTATACCTATGTGGAGTCTGTGGGTTGAGGATAAATAGACAGCTAAACGCATCAATAAACCTATACCTTCAGATGGAGGGGCTTTCTCCAACCCCAAAGCTCTTCAACGGGCTTATGAGGGGTTGGAGCGGGTTCACCCTGACAGGGGAGGAGGCTGATGAAGGCTCCAATGAACTCAAGAGGAGTCCAAAGCTGCTGAATCCCAAGAGCTATGTAAGTCTATCAAAGACTACATAGCTCAGAACCCATATCATAAACCCTCACATCCCACCTACAAAGCATAAATAGAAGAGGGGTAAAGCACTAAGTAACCGTTGGACACGACCCGCTAGACAGAAACTGTTACTCTCCCCCATGGGTCTTCACACTGTATAGGTGAAAAGATCGAGGTGGTCCTCCAGCTCCAACTCATAGCAAGGTGTTAGGAAGGGTTCTACGGTCCGTTTTACGGTTAGGGCCTCATAGGTGGAGGAGTTCGGCCGGAAAAATTTAGAGGAGGAAAGACTTATCACACTCAAGGTTCATGATCCTTCCAGGTGACTAACCCTAGATGGGAGAGACCCGTGTGAAGTTTAGGGTCTACAGCGGCGAACGCTTCACAGAGCTAGAGGGGCTTGTAGATACAAGAGCCACCTTCACGAAGATCCCGAGGTCTGCGGCCTCCAAGATAGCGCTTCAAGCCAGATATGAGGCTGAGGTCATGCTAGGAGATGGAAGAACCCTGAAAAGAGGTCTCGCGCTAGGAGAGGTTGAGGTAGAAGGCGTCAAGAGACCCATCCTCATAGCAATTGGGGGAGATGAAGAAACACCCATAATCGGAAACACCACCCTCGAAGTCTTAGGCTTCAAAGTAAACCCACTGACTGGAAGGCTTGAAAGGACGCCGGCAATAGAACTGTAAAAGCAGCAGAACGCTGAAACATTCTTTTCGATTTGTTAAGGTTATTACGGTGTAGTCGATAGCAGATGCTGTAGAGGGCTTGGCTTGGTATGTTTGACACTCTCCACGACTGAAGTCGGGAGTTTCTCGGTTTGTTTGCCTAACGGCTTTATCCTACCGAGTTCAAGGGCTGTGTCAAAGCAGCCCCTGCCACGGGCGTGT
>Ga0209143_1000824_pt1 | contig 14922 bp, 11 predicted proteins | sample FaiFalFF_MnMetaG_3_FD_184739 | JGI IMG/M metagenome (GOLD analysis project Ga0209143, IMG submission 184739) | Freshwater microbial communities from Yellowstone National Park, Wyoming, USA - Fairy Falls B (FF_Mn_B) MetaG (SPAdes) (version 3) | ecosystem: Environmental > Aquatic > Freshwater >...
GGTCCGACCTTTAAGTATCTCGAACGGTATTGGCGGTATAGTTTTGAAAAAGCTGCACCTACATGCCCTGAAAAACAACCCATAAATTTTGATGTGCTAGTAGACAACAGGGAGTCGGGCCCTTACCGTGAATCACCTTTCTACAAATCATACCATACAGTCTTCGAGCTAGACTTAACCGGATTTCCCGGTGATAGACTTACGATTACGTTAGGCAGGACAAAGGAGGACCGTCTGATAGTTAAAAAGGTTGGGCCGTCACTGGTGGTCAAAACGGCTCAGGATCTTGAAATTACTGTAGTTAGTATGGAGGAGTCGCGGTGGAATTGGTGCGGGCCTCCACTCCCATGCGGGGGGAGGACTTATTACTACACCGTGGCTGTGAGGAACAAATCGGATAAATATCAGATAGCCCTCATGGATGTGGGCGTCAACCTACGCATAGGATATAATTGGAAAGTGACGAATGTTGAAATTGTTAAACAGCCTGACCACGGAGGCGACATCAAGAAATTCCTCGACCAACTGGTTACGATTTATACCATTCAGGGTTTTGGTGAGACAGTTATACAGTTCTATAACCTTTTGGGGATTAAAGGCATACCTGTAGGTCTTTTTACCGCAGCAGCCCAACAAGCGCTAAATATACCGCCAGAGCCCGTACCCGATTATAGTGATGTAGAACACCGTTTCGCTGTAACGCTTACCACCCATGGAGGACAGAAAGTTCCGATGTGGCTAGGACCTAGGGAGGAGGCGCATTTCAAGTTCGCCATCCAAGAGACAGAATACAAGAAGGGAAGGTGGATTAAGCCAGTATTCACTGCGACTTATTTCGAAGTAATGCACATCGTTAAGATAAAGGGCTGGCCAGACCTAGCGTTATGGGCGAATTACATCTTTGCCCTCAATTGGAATGAGGTCGGGCAGTTACAAGTCGCATCCACCAGGGCTCCACAGCCGATTCCTACCTCCTCCAGTTGGTCCGGTAAAACGGAGGTAAAGCTGCAAGAAACCGGACACAAACTATACCTGCACGTATATGATGACCTAAACAGGCACGTCGGCTACAACCGTGAGACCGGCCAGGTTGAGATAGGCATCCCCGGCTCACAATACTACGACCACCAAAACGGCACGATAGTCATACTGCTTCCGAGCGGTGTCCTCATCTCCAGCGTCCGCGTGGATGCGGGCGACGCAAAAGAACCCCGCGAGGAGTATAAACTAATAGTAAGCACGGTAGACGGCATGCAGGTAGTTGATCGGAAGGAGGTCCGGGGGGTAATCGATAAAGGTAGAGTCGTGGAATATAGGGTAGAAGCATCCTCGGATGGGAAGGTGGCGGTCGTCACTCCCCCGCCCTGGTACGTCAGTTATTGGCCTGTCTTCGCCATAGCTGCGGTGGCCGCCGTCGCGATAGCCTTCCGTGGCCGTCTCCGCGCCAGACGACGTAAGAAGTTGGTCGTAAGGGAATCTGGGAAAGGGGGCGAGTTGACCGTAATTGACAAGTTATCAGGTAGGAGGTACACGTTGGGGATTTTCGAGGAAAATACCGCGAAGGACGTTATTGATACTTTAATTGAGAGAGGCCTAATCAAACCCACGCCTGAAGAAGGCTATCAATGGGCCCTCACAGATAGAAGCGGCTCCGTGATCAGTCCTGCTGAGAGGTTATCATCCAGGCTTCCAGAGCGTGAGGTATTCCTAGTCGCGCGGCCAGTAGGTGGGAAACGGAGTGAGGACCGTATAGGATTAACCGTTATCAACAAAGTAGCGGGAAAAAGGTACACATTAGAGGTCTTTAAAGATAATACCGCAGGGGACGTCATTAATGCTTTAATCGAGTCGGGGTTGATTAAAGCGAGTCCCGGGGATGGGTACGCTTGGGCACTTGTAATACCTTATGATAATAAGAAGATACTCGTTGAAATACCTTATGATAAGAAGATACTCGAAGCGCTGTCTCCCGGAGAGAACGAAGTGTTCTTGATTGCTAAACCTGTGGGTGGGCCGTAGATGATAGAGCGGGTTTCACTCCGATAGGGGAAGGGCCGGTTGGGGTTCCGATGAACGCGGGAGGAGTCCCAGGCTGATGAACCTCGAGAGAGGAGCATGTAAGACTGCGTAGCTCAAGAACCCTCAACGGATATTAGGACTGGTTTACGCCGGCGGCGGCCGGCCCTGAACCTGCTAACCATGAAGACTATGGTCAGCAACAGCGCGGCCCCGATCGCCGCACCCATAATTATTGTCTCAGCACTTTGTTCTATACCCTGTTTTTCCGGCGTCACTACGGTGCCCCGCGTCTCTTCCGGCAATCTGGCCGTTTTTATGTCCAACGTCACTACGGCGTTGCGCATCCCTTTAGGCAGGCTGGCCGTTGAGCTGAACTGCTCGTATGTCGCTTTGACTATGTAGTCTGAGCCGACGACCCGGCTGAAGACAGCTCTTCCACCATCGTCTGTTCTGGTCCTAGCTATTGTTGTTCCGCCTCTGATGAGTTCTACGAGGGCTCCCTGTATCGGCTGCCCCGCCGCCCCTTTTACGAGCACTGTTACGTCGTATATGCCTGCCTGTATTGTTGCCGATGTTCTTGAGGTCGTGAACTGTACTCTGTCGCTACCTATCTCTATTCCTTCCTTGGTGACTATTATGACGTAGGAGTGGTCAAGTGGTACTTGTCTTACTATTATGATGCCCTGGCTGTCTGTAGAGCCTACGTCTTTTCCAGCGAACCTGACGAAAGCATCTGCGACGGGTCTTCCATCCAAGTCGACTGTTTTGATGGTTATGTCTTCTACGGGCAACGTTATACTGTTTTTTGATTGTAGCTCTGCTGGCGTGCCGTCGATGAATTCCTTGGCCGTCGTACCGTAAGGGCTCGTCCACTCGGCTCTAAGGCGATAGGTTCCACTCGCCGGTAGCCGGAGTCTAAACACGCCCCCGGACACATAAGAAATCTCCACCCCTGATGGTGGTTCGATGCTCAAGCGCGCCCCATCCAACGGCCGGCCCTGTCTATCTATAACAATGAATCTATCTATAACAATGAAAGAAACTATAAGTTCTTGGAGGATGGTGAGGGCTTGGGCTATCCTCTCCTCGCTGATGTCCGGTGACGGTTGGAAGAGCCACGCGAGATTTTGCTTAGCCAGATAAGAGTATAGAATGGCAGGGATCTCATCAATTGAAAAGCCTTCGCCAAGAAGCCTGTCTTTGACATGAGTTTCATCTACGCCTGCCCACAGCCTTATCATGTCACGGTGTATCTTGGTGCCGTAATGTTTTCTTAGATATATGTAGGGGATGTGCTGGAAATCTGCTACCCACACCGGTCTGACCCATACCGGTTGTAGGAGGAGGTCGAAACTTTTCCTGATACCCACACCGAAAGCCATCATTCCGGCTTTTTCACCCAGTGGACTCTTTCTCCAATCTATTTCGATCCCACAGGTACCCTCCTCTCGAGAAGACTATTCCGTCATACTCTTCACAGCAGGCCTCAGCTTAAGGGATCTCTCAGAGAGGCTCTGTCTCACCGGCGCATCTAGGGAATCGGTAAGGATATGGGTTCACAGGTTCTCGTCTTTCTTCAGGCCATCCAGAAGGGTTAGGAGACTTATTGCTGTAGATGAGACTGTCCTGAAGGTGAAAGGTCTACCTATGGAATCGGAAGAGATTAGCTAACGAGTTCAGTACCGCATCAATTACGTGCATCATGGCCAGAGACCCAAAAGGCTTAAGTAAAACTTGTCAGTACCTCCGATTCCAACCAAAAAGGCTTAAGTAAAAGTTGACAATACTTCCCTCACGGGGAATAGTACTGGCATCCAATAACGACGAAAAAAATCTAGAACGGCTTCTAGAAGATTTTTCCATAAAGTTTCTGAACGCATGGAAGGTGAGAGGGCACCTCGTGTATGGGTCTGTAGGATTGGTGATAGCGTTAGTTTCCTTTATACTTGCTAGTATTTCTCCATTCCCTGTTAACCTTATTTTAGGTATTCTTGTTTTTTTAATTGCTTTGATCTATGGACTTATCACGTTTCTCCGCGGCCTCGTAGGTCGGAGGAAGCTTGTAAGAAAGGAAATCATGGTAAAGTCTCTTGTCGACAGAGGAATAGCGGAGCAAGAGGCAAAGGAGATTGTTGACAAAATCGAAAGTGCCACGATAGCAACAATTAAGAAAGCTTTGGCTGAGAAGAGCATTAAGAGGATAATCTACGGCTCCATAGCTCTCGTTTTTGGCATCATCCTCAACTTCGCACTTATTAGTGCTTACGCTAGAGGCACTACTTTTGGAGGCTTCATAATAATTCCATACGGCATAATCATCTACGGAATTATTAGTTTGATAGGCGGGATAGCCGGCTATGTTAGGAGCCGTGCATAAAATTATTCAACATGATGTGCGAGATAAGTCCGTTTGCCTAATGAAATCACTTGGTTTCATAGCCAAAGAGATGAAAAGGGGACGCCAGAATTGAAAAGAAACAAAGTATTGCTCATGTCATTGCTTCTTCTTTTCCTCCAAGGAATCCTTTATGTGATTTCTTTCTTCGTCAACCGCTACATTCCTGCGATGTTCGCTATTACTACGATCCACGCTATACAAGAAAACATTATAGCGGACTCGCCTGCCTACGGTTTCACTTTAACACTGATACGTCTTGTAACCTATTCCCCAATACTATATGGTTTGGAGTTACTCATCCTAGGCATATTAATTTGGAGGGGAAGCAGAGGTGCATACAACTGGGCTAGAGGCAGTTCATCATGGGGAGTAGGAATAGCTGTGGCAACATACATCGTATTCAATTGGATGAGCGGCCAGGTACTTTATTCCTATCAAGAAAATCTCCTGAACTCCCTCATCTTCCTAATAGCCTTGTATAGTTTGCCTTATACTATACTATTTCTCAGCCAATCACCATCTGCAGTACTAAACCCTAGAAACCTGTCCCCCATAGCTTTGAACGGGTTGGTGGCCTTTATCGTTTACAATACTATGCTGTGGTTGATGCTATACCTTTCGCGTGGGCCTGTGAAGGTGTTGAAGAGTTGAAGAAGCTATTTAGCATAGGAATAATCTTTCTATTGGTTACTTCGTCTTTTTTAAGTTTTTTACCTCAAATTACTCAAGACTCATCTAATGAAGAAAGTAGTAAAACTCAGATAGTAAAGTTATCAGCAGAAGCCATTACTTTATTTTTTGATGAATCTCACGGTGAAGATATAGTTTGGGGAACACGTAAAGATAATCCTATTATTAAGGCCCTGCTAAAAACCCTAAGAGATGAAGGATATGAAGTAAGAAGTTTAACCTCTAGTTTTACTCATATAATTTGGCAAACTAAAGGAACTATAGATGCTAGAGAAGAAATAGGTTATGATGTTTATATCCCTACCGAAGTTGATTATTTATTGGTAAAGGTTAATTGGAGCGATACTAAATATTTTGCTGCAGTTTATTTAAGCCCACCAGGAGGAACACATGAAATTGTAGGGAAAGGTAAATTTGAAGTTCATGCACATAAGGCAAAGCCAGGATATTGGAGAATAAACTTATATTCTGATACGCCTCAATCTTATAGCGTTATTGTTGGGGAGGGTATTTCTCCTCTTCAGTATAATGTTCTAAAAACTGCAAATGCTCTCGTTATGCTTTTAGGTACTTATGCACTTTCAGAAGAGGAAATTACTAATGTTGAAAGATTTGTTAGAGAAGGAGGAGGTTTGTTTATAGTTGCAGAATATGGAGGGTCGCCACTGAATCAATTATCTAAAAAATTTGGCATCGAAATTAACTCGGACATAGTTTGTGATCCAACTAATAACTACGAAGGGGACATATATTGGCCGATAATAAATAAATTAGATAAAACTCATCCTATTTTGAATGGAATTGAAAGTATTACATTATATGCAGGTAGTTCGCTCACTCTAAGTGGTTCTGCTGTTCCACTAGCGTATGGAGACGAAGATACATTTGCAGATACGAATCGTAATAGGAAATTAGATCCAGGTGAAACTTACGGAAAAGATGTCGTGGTTCTTGCATATAACATCGTTGGAAGGGGCAAAGTTGTAGTTTTTACAGACGCAAATTATTTAATGGATATTCAGCCAGACTTATCTATGAGATCTCCACTTTTCCTGAATGTTATAAAATGGATAACGCTTAAGTTAGACGTGGAAAAAATTGCTAAAGTTTACATAAAGTCGGTTATTTTAAATAGAGTGTCCGCAACAACTCAAACAGGTTTATTCATCGCCATAGATCCACGTAAAATTTCAGAGATAGTAGGTAAACCCGTTGCATGGATGCCTGGTTTGGGTGTTTGGGCATCTATAACTGTTGAAAACAAAGATACCAAATCATTTGATGGTTACCTCAAAGTTTTCTTGAAAAGTCCTAGTGGAAGAACGTATGAAACAGCTAAAGGTATAGTTCACATAGATCCTGAAAAGGAGGAAACTTACTTTGCACCAATCTACTATTATGACATATTTTCTGGTGTTAGAGGAACTGAAACTGGTATGTGGCATGTGTACGTCGAACTTTTTGAAGGTATATTTATCCCTCTTTCTAAAAAGATAGATGACGCAGGACCCATTGATTTGATGGTTGCCAAAGATGAGGTAATCATAGCACCTGATCCCTATTTTTGGTCCGCTGGTGATGTTATACCTATTGATGACTTCATTAAAGCAGATAAACCAAGTATAATTGAGAAGTATTATGAACCACTGAATTTGTTCTTTCTAATAATGCAAGCGCTAGCGAAAGTAAAATCTCCCGAAACGCTTGATACAATTCTACCATCTCCAACGAGAGTTTCTGACCCTTCTATAATATCTGGTGCACTAGCAGGATCAACTGATTTCGATGTTAAAATCAAGGATTTAGGTAGAAATATCTACAATATAATTGTAACTTATACTGTTAAACCTTACGATATTACCGTGTTTGGTAAGAATTATCATTTTGTTAATTGGTATGATCGTGTTCATGTAGAACTAACTTTTCCATCTATATTCGAGGTCATAGATGCAGGCGATGCTTATTCACACGTCACTTATGAGGATGGAAAAACCTATGTTGCTTGGTTTGACATCTACTGCGATAAACTTTTATACCCAACTCCAGATGCACTTCAACGCACAAAGAGCCACTCAATTAAGGTTTCAATTAAAGACCCTATATCAGCATCTGCGATTGTTGAAGGTTATGCTTATTTTGAAGTGGGTCCGTTTGATTCAACCTCACTTAAATCATTCCCAATAATTAATTATCAGAAGTGGAAAGAAAATCCGTCCGAAATTGCATGGATATTGTTTGTCACAAAAAGGGATCAAGAGATAATATCCCTTGTACCTACTGAAACTGGTAACTTGGCTACTTTGAAACCACTGCACATATCCACAAACTCAACCGTAATAAAAGTAACTAGCGATAGAGAAAATCAGAAAATCGTAATAAAATTGGAGGGACCTTCTGCCACAAGGGGCTTTATGAATATAACTATAGCAAAGGATCTTGCTTTACTAGGATCTAAACAACCAGTAATAAAAGTTTATTTTGATGGTAATCCTCAATCATATAAGCTAGTGGAATTAGATGGGAGTCTGCTAATCTCTTTAGAATATACACACCCCATATATACCTTAGAACTTTACTATGGGAGTAAAGCTCCACAAGAAATTGCTGATTTTAAAACATTAGGCATATTAATTACGGTAGCAATACTGTTGAGCACTGCTACGACTTATTTTTTATACAGACGTAGAAGACATAGAATCGTTAAAATATCATCATAATCCTCTTTTTATGAGAAAAACGATAGATATCGAAGAAAAATATGAAATAGGAAGTGCGAAAGTTAGATTTAATTTAAAAGCATATGGACTAGGAGAAAATGTCGAAGCTTGTCCGTTACATAGAGAACTCATCTGAAAACCCTTAGGTATATTATGATGCATGCTAGTTGTATGAAGCCTGTGAAGGTTGATGCTAGCCTCTCCCATCTTATGGCTAGTCTTCTAAAGCCGTTTGTTAGGCAAGAGAAGAACCTCTCTACACTGCTCTTCATACGCTTATATGCTTCTAGATCTAGTCTGTATGGTCTCCCACGCCTCGGCCTACGCCTATTCCTTATGTTTACAGGTATGTTAGCCTTTATACCCCTCCTCCTAAGATACGCCCTTCCATCCCTCGTATCATATGCTGAGTCTCCAGAAACCTCGCCAGGTCTAGTTCTAGGCCTACCCCTGCCACACCTAACCCTTATACCATGCATTACTTCTCTGAAGCGTCTGCTATCATGCTCATCCCTAGGACCAACCACAAGGCTTATTGGTAGGGATTCACCGGTAACTGCTACATGGATCTTAGTTCCTTTAACCCTCCAGTACCCATCGTAGCCTATAAGCTCCCCCTTTATCAGCCTTAATAGTAGTACTATCCACAGCAACCCTATCTAATCTAGTCTGAGTCTTCCATTAGAGTATCCCAAGGCTATCAGGGCTTCAAGAACCTTAGACCACACACCCCTAACACTCCACCTCCTAAACCTATCCTAGCATGTCTTATATGATCCGTAGTTAGCAGGCAGATCCGTCCAACGGCATCCAGTAACAAGCACATACAGTATCCCGTTTATAACCAGCCTATCATCGACCCTAGGCCTTCCAACACCAGCCCTAGGAGGGAGTAGAGGCCTTATAACCTCCCACTCCCCATCACTCAACTCCCTAAACTCCATAACAAAATGCCTTGTGGCCTAATTCCTATGGTTCGATTTTCCCCTCTCCGTCTGGGCCCAGTTTCCTACGTCGTTACGGCTCTCAAAAGCACGTTGTATATGAAAGCCTTGATCGCCAGCTCTGAGTCCATCCATCTAAGCTTCCTGGAGAGGAGATGTTCTCCGAACAACGCTTTGAACCTGGATATTGCAGTCTCAGCCATCCACCTCCTACCATATCCAACCATTTTGCTCCAGAGTCTGTACCCGTAATATCTTATCATCCTGGCAGGGAGAAGAGATATCTGATAGCTCATCCCTGTAATTCCTCAAGAAATCCAGATCCATAATGAGCATGCCACTCTTAATGAGCCTCTCATCGACCCTCTTCCAGCAGCTCATCGTGGGAGAGGAATGGAAGCGTGGCAATAGGCCTTGAGGTGAAGGATATAGGGAATCTGAGATGAGAGCCGAAAACCTCACAGGAATTGCCAATAAGGTAGCGAAGAGAGACGAAAGAGCCCAGGAATTAATCCACAAGGCATAACAAAACTAAAGGATATAGTGTCCAAAGGTACTGTCAAGTTGGCATTACCTCCTCTACTCCTGTCCTGATGACGTTATGCATCGCTGCAATTGCAGTTACCAACTCTTCTAGGCACTTCAACGTCTTCGAGTTTACGTCGTTATAAGACCTCTTCGTCGTACCTGTGGAATCGAAAGAGATCGGCTAACGAGTCCAGTACCGCATCGACGACATGCATCATGGCCAGAGACCCTAAAGGCTCAAGTAAAACTTGTCACTACTCATTCCTCTAGCGATAAAATTATATATGGAGCCGTCCTAAAGATTTACACATGGCTAAGGCACTATCTATCATAGGTGGAATAGGGTCTTGGGTTTCGATACCTTTGCCGTGGTGGTCTGCTTCGAGCAGTTTGGGTTTGTCTGTCAGTCTCTCTTTAGCGTCGCTGGAATCACTTTCAAGAGGTATTGAATTGAGACCCGGCGTAACGTTGTCACTTCAACCTGAATTGGTAGCTGGTGTTCAGGCGGCGTTTGCGCTTATTCTCCTTGGGGGGATACTCGGCGTCACCGGAGGAGTTTCGTCGAAGCGTGTCCTTGAGGCTGTTGGCGGCCTTCTAACTATCATTGGCATCGTCGCCTTCTTGTATGGACTAATATCTCTTGGGAAGGGGACTTGGATATTAGGAGGCAGCTTCGGTTTGTTAGGTCTTTCAGTCCAATGGGGCGTTAGCTATGGGATCCTTGTAGCAGGAATCTCGGCAATATTGATGCTTGCATCATCCTCTCGTAAACCGTTGCCACATAGGTAGTATATCTCTGTTTTAGTAGCATAGGTAGTAGCGTAAATATCGTGAGAGGGATCCGGGAAGACGCTACCCGGAGTTGCAGAGTGTGTTGATGAGCTGAGGAACCTAACCGTTGAAATCAAAAAGTGTCGTATTAACAAGTCTGCTTCGACCAAAAATCAGGGGAGGTCTTAGATTCACTTCAGCAGCCAGATCTAAGTTCTTCAACACCTTCCCATCACGCAGGTCTACAATTGCCAACCAAATCTTACCATCGGTCATTAAAGGCAGTAACAATAATCCATGGGAGATCTATGATCTTCAAATAGCGATCTAACATCAAGTTTCCATAGAGTCAGGTTTGAGGAGGGTGCAGGTCCCTTGTTAAAACGGATAGTGCCATCTTCATTTAACTCATACGACCAAGCATACCGGTCTACTCTAGAGTTGATCTCGCCCAGAGCAATACTGGTAGAACTATGATTAGACACATAACTCGTAGTCGAAAACAGGACTAGCAGCCCAGAATTCCAAGTCCTACCTTCTTCAACTCTTCTTCTTCATCACTATATCTTCTACTATGCTTCCAATAATGCTACCGAAGACTGTGCCAAAGACCAATAATCCTACTAATGCAAGCAAGTTGCCCCATTCTGACGCGAGGATGAACGCCAGAGGCCACATCACAGACAAGAACAGCAATCTGAGCGCGAGTGTGGAGCTCAATACTGGCAGCCAGTTGAGCAAGAAAATGAGAACACTAAGACCGTAGGCTAACTCCATTGCCTTCGCATCCACATCCTCAAAGAAGCCGACTATCGCAAACGCTACAAACCAGGCAAGGGCAACTGGAGGAGAAGTGTAAGGGAGAAGAGTGTAGAATGCTCCAATAGAGCCTCCAATACTCGTTGCTCTCATCGGCAAAGGATGGAGAACATAAAATGCCGCTAACGCGATCATGAACCCGAGAATCCTGCTCCAGCCTTTATTCCTAAAACCTAGGCTTTTCAACTACTAATCCCTCACGAAAGAAGATTGGTCGATCTCGCCGTACTCCGTGCTCAAAAATCTTATGAACAATGCCGTGCATAGGTCGGAAAAATCGAATTCTTTCCCGGCTTCTTTTATCTCTTTTATCTGATCAACAATCCTCTCCAGTTTAAGCCATTGTTCAAAGCGACGCATAACTCTATCCTTTGGAATTCTATCTCCGCTTGTAGTCTTGATAGAGGTTGCGCCTAGTTCGGTGAAGATTGTCTCCGCGGCAACCTTTGCCCCTATTTCAATCGCAGCGAAGGAGTTCAGTTCGTCCTGCGTGACCACCCTGAATCTAACCTTGAAACCCTTGTAGCCCGGGACATATCTGAGCATGCCCAATGTCATGGCTGTGACGGCCGCGCCCTTGGCCGCTCGCTCTGCTCTTGAAGCTGTTCTGAACTCAAAATATTGCTCACCCGCCTCCTCACCTACGGCTATCGTCAGCCTGCGAATCTCCCACCTCCAAGGAAGAAGAGCGAAGTCAAGTTTGGCCTTTTGATCCTCCGATATTTTGTAACCATAAGGAACTACTTTGTGACTTTGAGCTTCGTTTCGAAGGTTGAAGGCGAGGACATACATTGTCATATCTTCGTTTGGCTTCACCAAGTGTGATTCAAGTACACAACCGACGTAGAAGTCATCCCATAGTTTAAACAGACTTGCATCCCCCCGAACCAAGGTAGGAACATCATCAATCAGTGCAGGAATGTAGAAATCAAGTTTCGGAAAGTAAGGACTCTGCATGGCGGCCTTTCCTAAATCGGCTAGCCGGACTGGATTGGAACTTATGCAAACAACACCTGTGACTTGGTCAGGAGTCAAACCCGCCTTGGAAAAGTTTAGTTGCGGAAAAAGATACCGAAAGTCGTTGGTTTCATCGAGATTCTTCCATTTATTACTTTGGGCATCTTTTACTAATGCCTTGAGACTGAGTCTTCTACTAACAATCATCTGCACTACTTCTTCATGATTTGCTGTCATGGGAGCTTGGTCGATGTCCTTGATTTCAAATAGACTGCCTTGTTGAAAACTCGTGTCGGAGCCTTCCACTCAGATCACCTCACCTCATGATCCTACCAACTTTATTTAAGCTTTCTCTTTCATATATAAAAGCGTGGTAGAAGAGGGCTGAGGCAAATAAGCTTGAAGAAGAGGCAATCCAAGAGTTGGAGGGTTTACTAACACGGGTGTCACTTTACGTGGAAATACGTAGCCATGGGCAGGTATGTCTACATATGTAGAGCTAAAACCCAGCCGACGTTGGCCACACACTTCCAATAATCCCATTCACCCGGCTTGGTGCGGGAGGGTTATTCCCGCCAGCTCCTGAAGGGTCTGCATATCGTTCAGCAGCACCTTTCCGTCCGAGATTGTGTATAGGATGTCGCCTATGAAGAGGGCCCTCTTTATGAAGAGCTCGCCGCTTCTAAGCAGGTCCGCATTGTCGGTCGGTGGGTGACGCGGCCCATTATCCTTATCCCGTCCTGCGGCATGACCTTTAGGATGTACGCGCCTTGGAACACGTATTCGCCGTATGCGTTTGCCGGCGGCCTGCCAGCGAAATCACTACGGTCAACCACTGCAAGTAGTACGGACAGTACCAGAATGCCCCGCTCCTCGTCGAAGAGGAAGGCCCGGTGGTTATATAGTACTTCGGACTCCGTTCCCCTGTCACCCAGTATCAGGCTATCGACCTCCCTCGGGTTCGATAGGTCCGAGATGTCGAACAGCGATATTTTGAGGCCCTGGAACCACGCGAAGTCCCCCTCCTCGGCTGGTTTGGCGTCCTTCCCAACCCCTATGAGGTAGCTTTCGCCGTAGGGGTGTAGGTAGCTTGAGTAGCCCGGTATCTTCAGCTTTCCCAGCACGCGCAGCTCCTTCAAGTCGACCACGAAGAGCGGGTCCACCTTCCTGAAGGTAACTATGTAAGCCTTATCTCCCATAAAGCGGGCCGAATAGATCCTCTCGCCCGGCGCCAGACCCTCCAGCTTCCCGACAAGCCTCAGCGCTAGGTCCAGTACGTATACGTTGTTTGTTGGCCGCCCCGCAGGTTCGTTCAGCGTTGTGGCCACCCGGAGGCGCCCGTCGTATTCGTCAAGGCTGAACTGGTTCAGCGGATGTCCCGGCACGGTCCCCACAGCTACGGGGGTCACTTTAGGCCCGTCAACGCTCAACCTATGGATCACCGTTTCCTCCCCGTCAAGCCAGCGTACCGATGCCAGGTAGACGTTCTCCTTCGAGACGTAGATAACGGAGGCAGGTGAAAGGACGGTTGTCACCGTGGGTTCCTCTCCTACGTTTCTGATGTTTACTGCCATGATGTTGGTATATGAATAGCCGTGACCGGGTATGTCCGCGTAGTATATTTGGTCCGGCCTCGTGTGGTGCACCCGCAGGTCGTCAGAATAGCTTGGCAGAACTATTTCGTCCCTATCCAGCGCCACTATGGCGGGTTCTCTGGTGATGAGGTAGACGTAGCTGCCTATCATTCTGGAGGCGATCGGCGTACCGCTTACTGAGGCCCTTCTAACCTCCGTCGGTCTCTCCCTTTCCGAGATGTCGAAGACTTGGACGGTGGAGTTGGTCGTGATCGGCGGCCTCCGTACGGGGCATTTAATGGGAGGACATCCCGCCATCACGGGTATCGGATGGTATTGAATGCCAGTTACGACTATGAGGCGGTCGCCGTTTACGTAGAGCCCCCTCACCGGACCCGCGGCCCTCACCGTGGAGAGGAGGAGCGCCTTCTCTGCGGGGTAGGCCCTTACGATAGATATTAGGTTCTCTCGGGCCAGGTAGATATACTCCCCGTCCGTCTTCACAACATCCTCCTCATCGACTCCCGCCACCTGTATGTTTGTGGTGGAAAACCTTGGCCTGGAGGCGAGGGTTACTTCGGGTACAGGGGTCCCAACCATATCGAACACCTTGTACCGTTTCACGGAGTCGGCGTAGGCTTTTGCGAGGAAGGACTTCAGCTCGTCATACGACGCGAACCTCTTTAGCACTGGTTGTTGTCCAGAGCCTCCCGCGTAATTCGTATGGGTTGGCGTTCTTCCCTGAAACGTCGATATAGTTAGGAGCGCGGCCAGTAAAGCCGTAGCAAGTATCAACGTCGCCGTGGCCTTCATCGATGGAACAGGGTTTTCGTCTATATTTCGTATTTTCGCCCATATTTCATATTTATCGCTAGGGGTAGAAAGGGGCGTGGCCTTCTGGCTAGGGGTGTCTAGGTTCACGGCAACGACGCACGATATCACCTGGAAAGACGAGACGTGAACCCAGTCTAGTTTCAGCCAAGGGCCTCCTCCTGAAGGTCCATTCGAGTGAGTTTGTAGCTACAGGACATTTAGACGCGTGAACGTTGTCGTCATCGGGGCCTTACTGTGATCCTGATCTGTGCTGCCGTGTAGGCCTTCACGCCGTCGATTGTCATAGATGGGTGACCCTGCACCGCCGCCTTCAGGTAAACCGTCAGCGTGTAGTTTCCTGGAGGTAGCGGCTTTCCCTTCTCAGCTCCCCTGGTGTAAACCAGCGGAATCTCCATGGTTTCCGTGTGGCTCTCCCCTGGCGCGAGCCCGAGGTGTAGCGGGGCTATCGTGAGGTACCTCTGGAATCCCCTGTCGCTGTGAACGTAAACGACCGTTCCGGACTCGTCCCTTATCATGACCTCAAAGAGCTGGCCTGAGAAGTACTCCAGAAGGACCTCTTCCGTTCCCGTGTTCCCGATGGTTGCTTTGAGACGTATTGCCGAGCCGGGTGAGAACTCTAAACCGCCCACGGATATGTTCAGCAGCAACGTCCTCTCTGCTGTCTGTTGGCG
>Ga0209143_1000825_pt1 | contig 14921 bp, 13 predicted proteins | sample FaiFalFF_MnMetaG_3_FD_184739 | JGI IMG/M metagenome (GOLD analysis project Ga0209143, IMG submission 184739) | Freshwater microbial communities from Yellowstone National Park, Wyoming, USA - Fairy Falls B (FF_Mn_B) MetaG (SPAdes) (version 3) | ecosystem: Environmental > Aquatic > Freshwater >...
CACGGGGCTGACGGGGGCGGTATCGGAGTGCTTGGGGCGGTTGAGGGCAGGGGGGTGGGGGGTGCGTTTTGGGGGGGCGGTCCTGGAGGTGGAGGAGGTGGCGAGGGAGGGGGAGGAGCATCCCGATGCGGGGCAGGACAGCTATGAGGGGCTATGGGCACGTTGGGGGGAGGGGTCTGGGGTGGGGGCGGTGACGTTGCGGTTTATCACGCCGACGACCTTTCGGGAGGGGCGGCGGGAGGAGCCGTTTCCGCTTCCGGTGTGGGTCTTTGGGTCGTTGGTGGGGAAGTGGAACGCCTTTGGGCCGGAGCCTTTGGGGTTGGGGAGGGAGGCGATGGAGGGGGGAGTGGTGCTGGGGAGCTGGAGGGGGGAGACGAGGCGGGTGGAGCTGGGGCGGTTTCGGACGGTGGGGTTCGTGGGGACCTTCACCTACCGGGTCTTGGAGCCTGGGTTGGGGCGGTGGTTGGGGCTTTTGGCCGATTTTGCCTTCTATGCGGGGGTGGGCTGGCAGACGACCCGGGGGCTGGGGCAGGTGCGTCCGGGGGCCTTGACTCCCCACTCGGCCTCGAGGTCCTTCCCGCTTTAGGCCCATCCCCCTCAGGATTTGGGACAAGTAGTTCTTAGGGTATAATCAGAGTGGGATTCTTTTCATCTGTGCCCCGATGGGGGCCGGGAGGAGGCGCTATGGTTAGATGCGATGCCTGCGGAAAAGAGTTAAATTACGGGGATTATCAGTGGGCCAAGCGTTGTACGAATCCTTATGGCAGGGCCCATCTGATATGCTTTGACTGCTACAGTGGTTCAAGTTGTCCGATATGCGACTCACCCCTGAAATCTGCGGAATAGAGAGCCTATTCCTCCGTCGACGATGGGTTTCCGAAACGACCCGTCTCCTTGGCGGTTAGGGGGGTGGGTAGTATGGGCATCGTTCATTTCGCCGGGCTGGGGCGGTCGCCGGGAGCCGTGACCTCCGGGCTGGCGTATCTGAAGCACGAGTATGGAGACCGGTCCGAGTACGGCCGGATCGTTGAAAGCGTGGTGCTCTTTACATCCCCGGAGGTCGCTGACGGGACCGAGACGGCCTTCGAGGCGGAGTACAATGACTACATGACCCAGACAAGCGGGCGAAAATGGTCGGCGGGGGAGACACCTGTAAGGGACATCATTGCCTGGTTCTTCGAGAGGGAGTTCCCGGATGCGGAGGTTTATTTTTGCCCCGTGGATGTCCACGACTTCAGTGCCTGCTTTGAAGTCGTGGCCAAAGCCACGCTTCGCTTTCATCCGCCGGGCAAGGTCGGCAAGCACCTCTGGGCCAACATCACCGGTGGCACGAACCCCCTGAACGCGGCCCTCTTCCAAGTGGCCTATCTGAGCGGGTTCATCAGCCGGATTTACTATACCTTCATCGCGGACCCCAGGCGCTACGGGAAGTACCTCCAGCCGTTCAGCCGGGACCCAAGCCTCTTCGACTTCAGGGAAATCTACGTCCTGAAGACCAGCTTCGATGACCGCTACCAGCATATCCTTGAAGAGTTGGAGCAGGCCCCGAACCGATGCCTTAGGGGTCAAGATCTCCTGAGCCGACTGAAGGGCAAGGGCGTTCTGGGTCCGGATATGGATTACGGTACCTTTGTTCGCGATTTCCTGCATGTCCTGCAGGGACGGGGGATTCAAAGGGGGGACCCGGAAGACGCGGTCCGTCTCGATCCTGTCGGGTCGAAGATTCTTGAGATCCTGCGTTCGGAGCTCGTTCAAGCGCTCATCGGGCGCCGGGCTCTGTCCGACGCAGACATCCAGCGACTGACGGCCGACCTTCCGATGGAGGAGCTTGGGAGGGACAGGCGGTGATCGTCCTGAATTTCTCTCATCCCTTGACGGCGGCCCATCTGGAGCAGATTGAGGCCCTGACCGGCCAGAAGGTCGAGCGGGTGGTGGAGGTCCGGACCCAGTTGGACCCGGAGCGGCCTTTTGTGCCCCAGGTCAGGGCCTTGGTGGATAGCATCGGCTTCAGTCCGGAGGAGTGGCAGACCGTTCCCTTGCTGGTCCATCCGCCGAGTCTTCACGTGATTGCGGTGACGCTGTTGGCCGAACTGCACGGGCGGATGGGCTATTTTCCGGCCATCGTGCGGTTGAAGCCGGTTCCCGGTAGCACCCCGCCTCGGTTCGAGGTGGCCGAGGTGATCAACCTGCAGGCGGTGAGGGACGAGGCGCGGACCCGGCGCGGGTGACCTGAGCGCTACCGGACGTCGGTTCTTGGAGGGGAGGGTCCCGAACATGAGGCGGCTTTACCTGTCTCTGCAGTTCGATTACCTCATCACCTTGCTACTTAATCTGCTTAGTGGCCTTATCCTGGTCTGGTTGGGACTGTATTCCGTAGTGGCCGCCGCACTAGTCCTAATCCTCATTTTCCTACAATGGTTGGCCGGGCGACGTATGAGGAGGTTCCGAAGGATTCGGGTGACCACCGCATCCGTTCAACCGCGGCGGGGCCTGATTGTGTTGGTCAGTGTGGGCCCGCCCCCGACTGCGGCGGAGGAGGCCATCCGAGCGCATCTGGAGCGCCTCGAGTATTGCTGGCTCATTGTGGGGCCAGGGGAGGGAGAGGGGAGTCCTCAGGAAAACGCCAAACGGATAATCCGGGAGTATAGTCAATACAAGGGCCGGCAAATCCACTTTAAGCAGGAAGAGCTGAATAATCCTGATAACCCCGAGGCAGTCTACTATCTGGTGCAGCGCATTTATACGGAGGCCCGCGATTACGGGCTCTCCGAGGCGGACCTGATTGCCGACTATACGGGTGGGACCAAATCGATGACGGCCGGGATGGTTCTGGCGTGTGCGACGCGGGAGGATCGGGACATGCAGTACATGAAGCCGAGGGCCCTTACAAGCGACGGAAGGGCGGACCCATCTCAGGGTGCCGATCCGGTCTTGGTGGACCTGAAGTTTTTACACCCCTGGAGTCCCCCCTCCCCAAGAGAGGCTGGGGGAGGGACGCCGCATGGGGGGTGAAAAGTGCCGCCCGGGGAGGCGATGCGGTTGAAGAGGGACGGGCCATGGGACGAGGCCTTTGGAAGGAGGCCCTGGGGCGTACCTGGCGGGACAAGTGGGAGGAGACCCTGGCGATCCTGGGCGGGATCACCACCTTCCTGGCGGGTGGATTACCGGTTTGGATGCGGCTGATGTGGCTGGGGGTGTCGGGGCTCCTCCTGCTACGCGTCCTGTCTGCGTTTCGCCGAACGGTCCTCCTCCTGAAGGAGAAGCACGTTCCCCTCGTGGTCCTTGTGGGGAGGGATCCGGATACGGCCCGCGCCATGTGGGGGGATGTCCAGCGGGTTATGGCCCGGTGGGGATTTGACGAGGAGCGCTACAGGCGGGAATTTGACGTGGAGCGGGAGGACGTCTTCCTCCATCATGCGGCTCCCCTTCCCCCGGATCGGCCGGACGAGTGGTTGGGGGTGGTTCGGGATTTTCGGCGTCGTATCGAGAGGGTGAGTCGTAAGCTTCCCGGTAGGCGGGTCTTTCACGTCTTTATCAATGGTCCGATTTCCTTGGCCGTGGGTCTGGGGGCGAGCATCGGCACGATGTATGAGGTCGTGGTGCACCAGTGGTTTCCGGGAGCTGGGGACTATCCCTATTATCCGGTCGTGGACTTCTATGCTCTGAGCCGCACGAATCCCCGGGGCGTTCACTACTTAGAAGACCCCGTGGAGGGGGAATTCCGATATGCTCAGGGGGCGGGGGACCCAGGGGACAAGAGGGAGCTTTACATCGCCCTCTGGATGGCCCGGGACGATCCCCGGCCGGCCGTCGACGAACTGGTTCGCCAGAAACCTCCTCCGGAGGCTCAGAGGATCGGTCGCTGGGATATCCTGCGGAAACCCCCCGGGCAGACCCTGGAGACCGGAGACGATTGGATTCTGTGCGCTCGTGAGATTCTGACCCTGATCCATAGGCCGATTGGGGCGGCCCGTCGGGATCGAGTCCATCTCTTCTTGAGCGCTCCCATCGCCCTGGCCTTTGCTTTGGGGATGGGGCTGGAGCACTTCCTGCGCGTGACGATATACAGCTGGTGGCCGCAGACACAGCAGTACTATCCGGTGCTCGATCTGGAACGGCTGGGTCGAACCGCTTCCGCCGGGGGGTAGGGTGTCCGGCACCCGACGTCGGATACCTGAAGGTCCTACTGCCGTATTGCCGTACTGCCCTATTGCCTTACTGCCTTATTGCCCGATTGCCTCACTCCCCTTTGCTCCGCAGGGACCCCCCGGATGGGTCCATGGAAATACCCGCCCCCTGGGTCCCCATTTTTGAGTCCATCCCAGGAGACTTCCATCCCCCTGGTACCACGCCGGTTCCCTCTTCCGCCCCCCAAGGCCCCTCGTCTCCAAATCCCTTCGGCCCCCCATGCGAATTCCTGATCGAACCCCCTCGAAAAACCCATGGGGCGGGTTCCCTCCCACCCCCGTCGTCTCAACCCCTTGCCTCCCAATCGTCACCTCGTCACTTCGTCACTCCGTCACTTTCTGAACCGAGACCCGCTCAAAGGGGATGGGGGAGTCGGTCCTCGGTTCCCGGTCTTCGGCCCTCGGTGGAGGGAGGGGCGGTACGGCAGTGAGGCATGGGGAGCTTTATTGCTCGTTACTCGTCACTCGTTACTCCGTCACTCCGTCACTTCATCACTCCGTCACTTTCCGAACGGGGATGGGGGAATCGGTACCGGGTATCAGGGACCGGGTGCCGGGTCTTGGATAGGCAGACCGAGCCCTACCGAAAGGGTTGAGGCGTAGGGCAAAGGGCAGGGGGGCTTTATTACTCGTTACTCCGTCACTCCGTCACTTCATCACTCCGTCACTTCGTCACCCCGTCCCTTTATGAGTAACCCCGCTCTTACGGGCATGACGGGGATTCAGGGATCCTCCCCCGTTACTCGTCACCTCGTCACTTTGTCACTCCGTCCCTTCGTCCCTTCGAACCGGCCGTAGCCGAGGCGGGTCTTCCCCCCGATGCCGGATGCCTGGAGGGCTTGTGCGAGGGCTTGCCCCACGGCATCAAGGATTCGGTCGGCTTCCTGCCCGGCCCGGAGGGCATCGACCAGAATCCAGAACCGGAAGGGCGTCCGGGCCACCGTAAGAAAGACCACGGGATTGGGGTTTTCGATATCCAGGGCCTCGGGTGCGTCCCCCCGGTAGTATTCGGGATAGTGCACGTTCATGACGTCGAGTTCGAAGCCCGGGGGTTCGGTGGGAAAGGCGTCCAGGAAGGTCACGAGGCCCCGGGACTCGGTGGAGCCGAACCATCGGTAGACGGTCTGAAGGTCTTGGCGGGTCTCGGGGGGCAGGTCTTCGGGCGGTTCGGTCTGCCGGGCGATGCGGTCGTCCAGTTCCGAGAGTCGGGCGATGCGGTCTTGGGTCGATTCCTTCTGCAGGTGGGTTTCGGCGTATCGGGTCAGGACTTGGGTCATCCGCCACCCCCGCACGATGCCCTTGATGGCCGATGCGGGGATATAGGGCAGGCCCGTCGGCCGATGCCAGGTCATGCCCGTCTCCCACACGGAAGCCCGCCCGAGGCCGATGACCATGCGGTGGGTGAGCCGAAGGTCGTAGGGTCGAGCCCGCCAACCCCGGCGTCGCCAGTCCTCGACGGCCGCCTCCTGCCGGGTCTGCAAACCCTCGATAAGGGTTCGTAATTCTGCCGAGCCTGCGGGAGCCTGAAGACCTTTTATGTACTCTCTCCACAGGTGGGCCTTGAGGGCGGAGAACTCCCGCAGACGGGATGGAGGCGGCAAATCCCTTAGGTTGACAGGGATTACACGGTCGAAGAAGAAACCGGGAGACGCTTGACGGACTCCTTCATAGAGGGATACCAGGAGTTCTCTTCTCAGTCTCCCGCCCTGCCATTCCAGTTGAACGTCACCGATCGGGAAGGCGATGGCCCGGAGGGACACCCTCTGAATTGAATTCGGAGGGCCTGAACGCTTCATGGCTTCACCCCAATTCGACGCTGGCCATGCGGCTCAACCATTCGGCCAGGGCCAGGGCCTCTCGGGTCCAGCGGCGGTACTCGACGACCGAGACCGTCAGCACCTTCTCCAAAAGGCCCTCCCCGTCGCCCAGCCAGCCGACCTCTCGAAACCACGCTTCCACGTGCCGGTACAGGTCACCCCAGGCCTCGGACTCCTTGTCCCGCATGAAGGCCAGGGCGGCGGCCAGGCCGTTCGTCACGATCATCGCCGGCAACTTGGCCGCATAACTCTTGTACTGGTCCTTGCGCTGTTGGACCTCGCGGACCCGGGCCAGGGCAAAGGCGGCCATCCGTTGGGTGTGGGCCCGACGTTGGGTCACCGGTCGGTCTTCCATAAGTACCCTCCTCCAGGGGCTTAGACGGGTCACCCCGTACCCGGGGAGGCCGGCTTCGGATGCCACGTGATGCGGACCAGGCCCCGGCCCAGGGTTTCGTCCCCGCCGAACTGGAGGACGTGCCCGTCGGTGAGTCCCTGCAGACGTTGCATCAAAGTGTCTCGGGTGAAATCAGCCTTGCGGGCGTCCTCCATGTCCACGACGCTCCAAAAGACCGTCTCGGAGGGGATCATCTCCTCCGTCCAGAGGGCCCCCTCGGCGACCGTGCCCGTGGCATGGTGGATACGGATGCGGGGGACGACCTCCGTGGCCGTCTGGACGAAGTCCGCAAACACGTCGTCATGCACGACGACCGTATGGCCCGCAATCCGGACGGCCATGGGATTGGCCTCGCCCAAGGCCTCCCGGATGAACGCCCAGACCCTCGCGCCATCCTCCGAGGGGTCCTTCACCTCAAAGGGGAAGTCTTCCAGGACGACTTGGGGCTTATCCCCGAGATGGGCGACCACCGGTGCGGAGGGGCTCACCATCACGACCCCTTCGGTGAGTTCCTTCGCCCAGGCGTCCAGGCGTTCGAGCGGGATGGGAGGCTTCACGCCGCACCGCTGAAGGTCCCGGACCCACCGACGCAGGACGAACGGGGCCGTGACCCAGGCAAACACGCCGGCCAGACTCCGGACGGGAAACAGGAGGACCTTGGCGTCGGTCAGGCTGACGGCCCCGGCAAATGCGGACGCATCGGTCGGGCCATTGAACTCCTTCAAGTCTTCCCCGGGACCGAAGATGGCGGCCACGGTACCGACGTCCCATCCGGAACCCGGGATGCGGAGTTGCCGGACGGCCTCCCATCGGAGGACCCCCTTCAGCGACGAGGACTGAATGATGGGGAAGCCCGTCGTCCGCTCCCGCTGGACGGGCAGGTCGATGTACGAGACGCGGGCCCCGCTTCCCGGATGGAGGGGCGATTCGGCGTACAGCCACATCATGGACGGCATCGTCGCCTCCTAAGGGTCATGGGTCGGGCGCCGATGCGCCGGGACGGCCCAGCCGTAGCCGAGGGTATGGAGGTCGCCCACGGCGCACCGGCCGTCGAGGGAGATGGATGAGGAAGTTTCGAGGACCAGGACGCTTCCGGCCGGAAGGAGGCATCGGGACGGCTTGGGCGCATTCTGCAGGTAGTCCCATCCGACGTGGACGGCCGCACCCCCCTGAATGGCCAACGCCCGGACGGAAAAAGGGACGCTCGATCCATCGGCCCGGTGAAGCCGATGGGCGTCGGCACGGTCGAGGACGGCCGGCGTCAGCAGGACGACGGTATGGACCGCGGCGGCGGGGGTCGAGGCGTTCAGGACCCCTTTCAGTTCCTTCACGACCTCGGCCGGGGCCCTTCGGACGAAGGCGAGCCGACGCTCCCCGCCAAGGCGCATGGGCATCTCCCGGCCGTCGTCCCATAGGTGACACAGGCGGTCCCAGTCTCCCTCCGGCCACGTCCCGCGCTCCAGGCCGACGAGCAGAGCCAAGTCCTCCTGCAGGCGCTGCAGGCGGACGTAGTGGACAAAGTAGAAAGCCCCGCCCTCCGGACGGACGACCCCGCGGGGACTGTCCAGACGGATGCCCGGCCGGGGCTCGATGACGTGATAGAATTTCCGGAATTCCTGACCGTCGAGGGACTCTCCTCGTTGCCAGCGACGGAGGGCTTCGAGGTCCATCCAGCCGAAAGCGGTTTCCAGGACGCCGGGCCGGTCCGTCCAAAACACGGACCGTTCGGAGGGGGGCCATCGACGGACCCAGGGCGGGATGGGCCGGGGCTGGGCATAGAAGACGGGCCGGCTCCGTTCATCTTCCGTTTCCGGCGTCAGGAGGTCGGCCGGGACGGGGACGGCGACCGTCCATCGGTCGGGGTCCCATCGGCACAAGAGGGGACCGCGGAAGCGGATGGGGGAGGAGTCGGCGTCTCCGAGGCGGTCGTAACGGCCGCCCAAGAGGTGCTGGCCGATGAGTGTGCGGAGGGCGCCGGCGAGGGTAGCGGGCCGAGGCGGGAACTGGCCGGCGGCGAAGGCGCTCTCGCCGGCCGTGAAGGGTCGGGCGTCTCGGAAGAGCCAGACGTCGGCGGGTTCGACAAGGAGCCAGAGGTCCGACATCGGGCCCCCTCCGTTAGGGCCAAAGCCGCTGAGGAGATAATTGTCTAATAAACTTGTTAAATTCTTTCGCAAAGTTTCTGAATTGGGGTGACATTTGGCCCCGAAAGGCCTGGCGGACCCCGGTAGGGACGTCGATGGCCGTCAGGACGGCAATGTCATCCGCCAGGGGCTTGATGATCAGGGGTGAGGCCAGGCGCTTGGGCCACGTCGGGTCCGACCGCTCGCTGGGATGAAAGGGGTACCCCAAGTAGGCCTTGTCCGGGACGCCCATCGCCCTCCGCATGGCTTTGTACTCCCCCTCCATGTCCCCCCATGGACGCCGAACCAGCCAAACGCCTTTCATCCTGCAGGACGAGGGGGAGGATGCAAGGGTGGAAATGGCGGACTTGATCTTCTGCCTGTACACCGTAACCATCTGTTCCGCAGACGGAGGGAGCGCTTCAAAGAAGGGGTCGGTACTTTTCGTGACGACCAAACTCCCGTAGCCCTTGCGGGACCGGGTCCCGAAGTTCCCCAGATAGAAGGCCAGCCACACGGCGGCCCGAATCCGGTCAACGTCTGCTTCGTCCGCCCACGGAGAGACCCGGAAGGTCACCGAAAGGGCCTCTCCCGCCGGAATGACACCCCGTCGGTTCATCCGGATGGAGAAGCCGAAGTAAGGAGCGGGCAAGGGCTGGAGCGTCTGACTCCGGGACACCGGGGGCGTCTCCACCGTCAGGAGGGACGCCCGAGCGCCCCCCTGGCCCACGGCCCCAAACAGCCTTTCTTCGTCCGACCGGGACCCGCCGGCGATGCGGAACCACCAGCGGACCACCCCCTTGACCGAGGCCGCCCGCCACTCCGCAAGGCCCTGTTGCTCGGCTCCCGCCATGACGAGGGGCGTGAAGACCCGAAGCGTCAGGGTCCACTGCATGACCCCACCTCCCGACCGTCAGGCCCCGGTCTCTTCTGGCCGGACCAGGAAGGCCACGGCCATGATCAGGTCCATGAAGTCGTGGGCCGAGGAGGCAACCTCCAGCAGGCTTTCCAGGGGTCGGAGGACCTTGTCCTGCATGAACCCTTTCTGGGCATCGTCGAGTTTCGGGTCCAGGGCCCGCCGGAAATGAAGGCGCAGGAGGCTTCGCACCGTGTCCCGCAGGTTGTTCTTATCCAGACTGACCCCCTCGGCCCCGGCCACGCCGTAGACGCCCAGCTCCGTCAGGGCCGCGGCCAACCGATAGGCAAAGCGGGTCGAAAGCCAGCCCTCCTGAAAGGCGCCGGCCAAAGCCTCCACGACGTCCACGACCCGGACGGGCGGCTGTCCGTCCGTCCAGTGCCATCCCGTCGTCAGGCGCTCCCCGGAGCGCTTCAGGATGCGGAGTTCAAAGGCATCCCGCCCCCGCCGGCGCTTGGCCGCCTCTTCGGCGGCCCGGACCTCTTGCAGGGCCAGGCTCAGGGGATACTTGACATGGGCGAATACGATGCCGGCGCTCATCGAGCCCTGAGCCAGGACCCGTTCCCGGAATCTCGCCTGAATGGCGTGGGCGATGCGCAGGGCCGTCGGGACGGGAGCCATCAGGAGGACGTCGTCCCCGCCGGCGTAGACCAACTGGACGTCATAGGCCTCCAGACAGAGGCGCAGGACCTCCCGGGTGGCGAATTCGGAGAGGCGTCGGGAGAGGGCCGTGTGCCAGGCCGGGGACATGGGATGGGTCTTGTCCAGAATCCCCGCCGTTTCGGGGTTCCCCCGGATGGCTTCTACGACCGCCGGATGGAGGGCCTCCTCGACCCTCGGATTGCGCCGACCGCTCAGCCACTCGCCCATGCGGTCGCCGTCCATCATCACGAGGGCGTAGTAGGCGTGGACCGCCGGAAACGGCGTCCCCTTCACCTTCTCCCAGGTAGACTTCAGGTCCTTCAGTTTGTTGAGGAATTCCCGAATCCAGTCTTCGGGGAGGCCCGTCTCGTCCCGCAGGTCGGGGATGTCGGATTCGTCGGCCCGGAGCCACGCGCCGTCCATGTGGATAAAGTCTTGTACCTCATCCTGTAGTTCCGCTAGTTCCGCCTCTTTGGCACTCCGCCGGAGGGCTTCGGCCGTCTGGGTTTTCAGGGCCTGGGGATGGGGACAGGACTGCCAGTACTGGACGAGGTTCTGCAGTTTCTGGCGCAGTTGACCGTTCACTTCTGGGTCTTGGAAGGCTTCCAGGACGGCCCGCTTGGCCGGGAAGGCCCCGATCTCCTGGGTCGACGGGAAGCGGGCCAGGGATAGGTCCTCCCCGAGTTCCGCTTCCAGTAGGTGCAGAAATACCCGCTTCGTCCAGCAGACGGCGCATAGAAACTCCCCGCTTCGAACCAGGACGGGCCAGCCGGGCGAGACGGTCCGAAGGGGTCCCCAGAAGTCCTGCTCCGAATGCCGGGTCACGGAATGGAAGTCGTTCCCGGCCCGCCCCCGAACCCTCGCCCAGACCGTGCCGATTTCGACCCGCTCGCCGCAGAGGCTACACCTCCGCCCCGTCCGGGCATCGGTTGGAGTCGGGGGAGGCGGGGAGGCCTTGGTCGCCGCATGCCACCGTTCGATGAGGTGGTAGACGAGGGCGTAGGCCAAAGTCACGGGCGGGTCGGGATACGGGAGATGCTGGACGAGGTCACGGATGAGTTTGGTACGGTCGTCTCCCGACACCCATTCCCCGTAGGTCCTCAAGAGTTCCTCCACAGCCTTCTTTCCGAGCAAGTCCCGGCCCTGGCGGGTCCCCTGCAGGTCCAGAGGAATGGCCACGCCCTGGATGCGGAGGGCCGGCTCGGCGTCCTGCTGAACCTCTTCGACCCATTTCCGAATGAGGGGATCGAGGCGCATGGAACGGCTCTGCCGGACGGCTTTGTCCAGGCCCATCGCCCCACGTTTTTCCACGGCCAGATAGGCCAGGACCAGGGCCTGCTGGAGGACCTCACGCCATGCCGCCTGGATGCACTCGCAGACCCGTCGGAGCCAATCCGGCTCCCCGGCCCACGGGATGAGGGCCAACATGCGGTTGGGGATGTTGGCGATGCGGACGACCTGCTGCCACGGGTAGGGGCGGGTGCCCAGGAGATCCGAGAGTCGGGGATTCAGGCCCCCCATGCGGCGGAGGAGCCACCAGTCGAAGAGGCCGAGGTGAAAGACCGAAGGGAAGATGAAGTGGTCGGGACCCAGGTCCTCGACGATGGCCTCCATCCCCTTCCAGACGAGGTAGGACAGCAGGTAACTCCCGGCCAGGAGGTCGGCCGTCTTGCGGGCCGTGGCGATAAAAGACTGGACGGGTCCGACGGAAACGAGGAGTAGGGCCGGACAGGGGTAGCAGGCCGTGAGGGCGCTGACCTGGCTCAGGTGCTCAAACAGACTGTGGTTGGGCGCCCGGGTATCGGCCGGAAAGTCCAGCAGTACATATCGGGTCCCATCGGTCAGCATCTCGGGCCACAGGCGGTAGACCAGGTAGAACCGAAACTGAGGGGTCTGGGGAGCCTGCGGGGGCACGAGCTGGCGGACGAGTCGCGCCGGTGGGCCGAGGCGAAGGCTTACGTAAAGCCCCCGCGAGGTATCGCCCAGCCACGGGTCCCGGACGGGGATATGCCCGGTTTGGTTTATCTCATCCAGGATGGCACGTTGCGAAACTCGGGCGGCCTTGACCAGGAGGCGGGTCATCGCCGCCGACATCCGGTCGGCCCATCGGATAATCCGCCGTTCTTGGGGGTTGGGTAACTGAGAGAGACCCATGAACCATCGGATGATGCCTTGTGCAACCTTTCCATGGAGCCGCTTCTGGAGGAAACTGACCGTGGGTTTGTGGGGCGGGTCGTGGAGGAAGGCCTTGAGCTTCAGGTCCCAATCCGTCATGGAGGCGCTCCCCACGCCTTCGGGACGGCCTGAATCCGCAAAGACCGCCCCGCCTACCGAGTGAGTCGCACCGTCATATTTTACCGCATAATCCGTATTCGTTCAATCATCTCCTTCAAGGGGATTGGGCCTGCAGAGGCCGCCCAGACCCTTCACCCGGGAGGGCCGAGAAGGCACCAGGAGGGACTTGAAAACGCACTCGGGACCCCTGGGGCCCGGAGCATGACCCCACAGCCCCTCCCCGACGGGTTTCGAGCCGTAAGGGCCCGCCGGTCCGCCCCCTCGCCTTCACGCCGCTCAGCAGCCTTCACGGATGACAACTGGACATCCCTCACCCCTACTACAAACCGTCACAAGAGGGTTTCCATGCCGCTCAGCAGCCTTCACCGATGACAACTCTTGTGGTGGATAGGGTGGTTTGTATGGGTTATCGGGTTTCCATGCCGCTCAGCAGCCTTCACCGATGACAACCCTGCCCTCCCCAAAGCCTCATAGAATCCGGCCTCCCGGAACCCCTTCCGCTAACCGGCCCCTCCCTCGGAAACCTCCCACCTACCCCGCCAGCCCCCTCATCCCATCCTCCACTGCCCTCCGATGGGCTTCCCACCTACCCAAATCCCCCTTCCGCTAATCCCCCCTACCTCCCAAGGCTCCCCAAGGTTAGCGGCTCTATCTTCCCCCCTCCCCCCGGACCCTGTCAAGCCACCCCATTGCCCCTCCGCTCCCCTTATGTCCCCCTCCTGGACCCCGGCCGCCAGTCCCACGACCCTCCCGCAAAGCCCTAAGGCCTCCGGATCCCACCCCGTCCCTCCCACGGCCTCGGCTCCGGGGAACCTCATGGGGTCAACGACGGCCAGTTGCCGGCCATGCCCGGCAGACCCTCGGGTCGCCCGGGGGCCTCATCGCTATGCCCTTGGCTACCCCCTTCGACGTTGAATACCCCGGGGTTCACGACGTTCACGGGCATGTGGGACCACGTACGTGGACTGAGCATGGACCCCCCTGTGGACTGAGTATGGACTGAGTGTGGCTGAATAGGGTCTCGACCATCCGGATGGCCCCGTTCCCAGCGGAGGGGTAGACAAGGACGGCGGTCATAGAAGTCTTCGGGTCCCCGAGGAGGTCCGCAGGACTTCGTCGGGAGCTCCCGAACGGCCCGGGCCGGAGGCTTTCACGGCGACCCATCCGAAGCGAACCGAACGCAGATTCGACTTCCCCAAACTGCGCCAATGGCCAGTCCAGCCGGAGGGCCGATAACAGCTCCCACTATCGCGCCCACAATCGTCCAGACGCGGCACCCTTCTGCCGAATCCGAACAATCGGCGGCTACAGCGAAGGCCATTCCGCCGGCCCCAACCAGCAAACCCAGGCCTGCCCCCTCCAGAGCGCCCCAAACCCGGTCCCGATAGCAGATGGCCTCCACGTCCCCGGAGGGCACAGAATGCCGGGTCCCGCTCCCGGCCTCCCACCACACGACGGCCTTCGGCGAGACGGCCACGCCGTCCGCCCGAAACCTCCGTCCGTCCCGCAGGACGACCTCTGCCTTTCGCCCCTCCAGCCTCCGCTGAGCCTTCTGCCAGCGTTCCGGAGGCGCCTGCGGCCCCAGATGGATCGTGTGGGAGCAACCCACGGCCAACACCGGCACCAGGACGTCTACCAGAATTCTTCGAGAAACCGACCTTCTGGTATATTATGCTTTCAAATCTCAAAAGAACTGCTGGTTTGACCTTATGGAAGGACCAGTCGGTTACTTGGTCCTCATGATCTTCTCGCTCTTGCTAGTCCTCCTATTGCTGGTCTTGGCGATCCTATTGCTAGTCTTGGCGGTTCGCCTCAAGTCGAACCTTGAGAGCCTCTTAGGGCAAACAATCAGGGAGCTTGTGAATCGCCTGACTTCCGAATTATTAAACCGGATTCTTGCTCCGCCCCGCCCGGTGCTTCATAATCTCTTGCCTGGCGAGATACCGCGCCCAATTGGCCGAGATGAGGAGCTGAATTGGCTGCACGAGCAGCTTTCTCCTGCTCGCCGCTTTACCGTCTGTGGGCTATATGGTCCCCCCGGGATAGGCAAAACCTGTCTGGCTCGGGCCATCGCCCATGGGTACAAACGCCGCGCCGAATCCCGCCTGGAGCGCTGGCTGGATCGATTCCGCCGCCCTCCCTTAGGATTCTTTGAGGTTATTGTCTATATCTCCGGCCAGTCCGCGAGCATGGGCTCGCGTGGAATACGTCCGGAGAGACCTTTGAGGAAGTTAACTGAGATCACCGCCGAAATTGCGCGCACGCTGAAAGATTCGGATCTGCTGCGCCTGCGTCGCCGCGAGCGTGAACTACGTGTTCTGGAAGTGCTGGGGCGGTATCGCTCCCTGCTCATCTTGGACGGCCTGGATGAAATGGAGCCCGAGGTCCTAGACTTCATCCGCCGGGTTCCTTCCCCCAGCAAGGTCTTGATCACCTCTTGGCACCCTGTGCACGAGTGGCCCACCAAACACTTGGAGGGCCTCAAAGAATCTGCCGCGCAACGGTTGATCCGTCGAGAGGCGAGGGAGAGAGGGGTAAAAAATCTGAGGT
>Ga0209143_1000826_pt1 | contig 14863 bp, 14 predicted proteins | sample FaiFalFF_MnMetaG_3_FD_184739 | JGI IMG/M metagenome (GOLD analysis project Ga0209143, IMG submission 184739) | Freshwater microbial communities from Yellowstone National Park, Wyoming, USA - Fairy Falls B (FF_Mn_B) MetaG (SPAdes) (version 3) | ecosystem: Environmental > Aquatic > Freshwater >...
TTAACAGTAGAAGAAATTAGAACAAAGAAAGGATTTTTAAAGATGTTAGACGTTGTTGTAACACTAGCAGAATATGAAGGATTTCCAGCACATGCTGGTTCAATGAAAGCCAGATTAGGTTAAAATGTTTATCACATTATCATCTTCCTTCATTTCCCTCCCGTTGTCACATGTTTTCCTTCTTAAATTATATTGATTTGCTATCGGATGAAGATTAAACCCTGTTATGTGCGATGGATTTTTGTAAGATAAAACATATATTGGTTGCATTTTTATCATTTTCGATAGTATCCTTAAACTCGTCTAAAAGAATGATATTTTAGGTGAACTTGAGTATCATTTCTTAACATTTTATCTATGGGGCTTAAATCTGATGGATGAAGGATGATAAAGCTTTCTTGTTTGATGCAGGATAGTTAAATCTTTCATCTCGGACACTCTATCACAGATGTGGTCTTACAATCTGTAACCCGAAAAATAGGAATTAAAACCCGGCTACAGACATAAAGAGTTAAGCTTAAGTTAATGAGCGAACTCACTATTGCAAATTAAAACGATTTATATTCACCCAAGTTTCTGCAGGTTACATGACTGGAAGAGCTCTTACGGGTGGTGGGCTTCTGCTAAAGTCGTTAAAGAAAGCAGGTTTTGACGTTTTCTTCCTAAACTCGGGGACGGAGTATGCAAGCCTTCTACTAGACTATCGTCTGCTTGAGAAAGCTGAAAGGCCTGAGATGGTGGTATGTCTGCATGAAGCCACCGCGGCATCAGCCGCATACGGCTATACTGCGGCCTCGGGGAATCTGAGCGCGGTACTCGTCCACACCACACCGGGGGTGGCCAACGCGTTGAACAACATCATAAACGCTAAAACCGCGAACATACCTGTTCTACTTGTCTCCGGGATAACCCCGTTTACACAAAGCGGGCACCAGGGCTCGAAAAATCTAAGGGTTCACTGGGGTCAGGAGACGCGTAACATAGAGCAGCTTGTGGGACAGTTCGTAAAATGGAGCTACGTGGTCAAGTCTCCCACTGAAATACCTGAAGCTGTTGTACGGGCAGCCGAGGTAATGTCGGCCGAGCCTCAGGGCCCGGCATACATCGGTATACACCGTGAATGGCTGATGGAAAAAGTCGTGGAGCCTCCATCTTTCCCGTTGCGAACTTTTTCCTTCAGCCCTGCACCACAGCCTGAAGTCGTGAAGGATATTGCTTCGAAGATGGTGGAAGCAGACTACCCTGTAGTTTTGACGCGTTCGGCGGGAAGAGATGCGGAAAACGTCGGCCTGCTTGTTGAGCTTGCATCCCTTACAGGGTGCAGAGTTAATTATGCTCTTGGAGATTATGTAAACTTCCCGACAACAAACCCATTTTCATCTCCTGCAGATCTATCTAAGGCTGATTTCATATTGGTGATTGAGGCGGATGTTCCATGGATACCGGCTAGGCATAAAGTGCGGGAAGAGGCTTACAAGGTGGTGGTGGGCACCGACCCCTTAAGGATAAATTACAACCTATGGGGGTTCAGGTTTAACGTAGCAGTAACTTCAAAGGCATCTACTTTTCTTAAAATGCTCGTCGAGGAGCTGAGAAATATCCGAGCCGTAAACGCTGATGTCTTGGAGAGCAGGCGGTCAAAAGCTTTCGAGGAATGGGGTAGTTTGCGTGAGAAACGTGAAGAAGAGGTGAATGATGATTTTAAGAGAGGAGTATTAACTAAAAGGTTGGCGTCATACCTTGTGGGTAAGGCAGCCCCCTCCGATGCTGTGTTGCTGAACGAATACTCCCTCAATCCAAAGTATATAGATAGAGAGGTGCCGGGAACTTATTTCTGGGAACCTCCCGCAGGTGGTCTTGGGTGGGGTCTCGGGGCTGCGCATGGCGTGAAGATGGCGCACCCCTCAAGCTTTGTGATAGCTGTAGTAGGTGATGGAAGCTTTGTTTTCAACAATCCTGTCTCTGCATATGCTCTTGGAAGATGGTATGAGCTGCCTGTCTTAACGATTGTGTTCAACGACGGGTGCTGGGGAGATGTTAAGAAAAGCGTCTTGGATACGGGGATTTATAAAAGCATAGACGAGATAGGTTTTCTCGAAGGAGCCGATTTCTATGAACGACTTGACGTAGCGAAAATAGGGGAAGCATGCGGGCTTAAAGCCTACAAAGTGACTGAGCCATCTGAGGCCTTAAATAAAATTAAGGAGGCTGTAGAGATTGTTAGACAAGGTATTCCCGCCATTGTTGACTTACAGGTCTTAGTAATATAAGCAATGCATCGAATAACATTTGGTTTACTTATGCAAGTTATTGGAGGAGCTGTAGTTTTACGGAAGGCCGATATAATATTTTTTTAATTCCGAGTTTTTCTCCACCCCTCCCGAGTGCCTGAGAATACTATTCTGCCGTTCTCCATGACATAAGCTTTATCACAAATAGATAGTGCTTTTTCAACGATTTGGTCTACTAAGAAGATTGTTAAACCCTCGTCCCTGAGTTCATTAAGTTTGGTGAATATTGTTTCGACAATGCGTGGTGCAAGTTCGCTGCTCGGCTCATCTACCAGGAGTAGCTCGGGGTTTGCCACTAAGGCTCTTGTTATTGCCAGCATTTGCGCTTCGCCGCCGCTGAGCTGACGTGCTGGTTGATTGCGCCGTTCCCTCAAAATTGGAAATATTGTCCCAACCCATTCTATCCTAGCCCGTAATTCTTCTTCGTTTTTAATATTGAAGCCTCCTGTTAAAAGGTTCTCCCAAACAGTCAGATTGGGAAACAGCCTTTTCCCCTCGGGGACCAATGATAGACCTAATTTCCTTACTTTGTGTGCTGGTAGACCCGTTATGTCAATGTTTTTGAAATATATTTCGCCTGAGTAGGGTTTTATCAGCCCTGCTATTGCTTTAAGTAGAGTGCTTTTGCCTGCGCCGTTTGAACCGATTAACACGGTCACAGTACCCTTCTCAACAGATAGGTTTACGTCCCAAAGCACCTGTAGCTGAGAATATCCTGCGTTTAGGTTTGTAACAGTTAACATACTATCCTCTCGACTTTGTCCCCAAGTATGCTTCCATAACCTTTTGATCTTTGCTTGCTTCCTGCGGTGTGCCGACACCGATGACCTCGCCATAGTTAAGCACGGTAACTCTATTTGATATTTTCATGACAAACCGCATCACATGCTCTACTAATAGAATGGTTATTCCTTTTCCAGTGTTCAGTTTTTTGATGAACTCGGACATCTTATCCACCTCGACTGGTGTGAGGCCGGCTACCAGCTCGTCTAGAAGTAGGAGCCGAGGCTGGGTTGCAAGACATCTAGCCAGCTCAACCAACTTAAGCTGCTGGGTGTTTAGTTCCTTAACCAACCTGTTACTTAGATGTTGTATACGTACCATCTTTAAGGCTTCGATCGCCCTCTCCAGTGCAGTTTTCTCATTGTTTGTATTCAAATATCTGCCTACCATTACAGCCTCTAAAACAGACAGTGAAGGGGATGGTTTTGTGATTTGAAAACTCCGAGCAACACCTTTCTGGGCTATCTTATGTGGTGGAAGGTTTGTTACGTCTTCGCCGAATATTCGGACAGACCCGCTGTCGGGTCTTATAAAGCCTGTTAAGCAGTTATGAGGAGGCTGTTGATATATGTAGAGCATTTCGTTACATTCACTGCAATCGCCCCCCTCATCTTAGTTAATGTAGCAGATCTGGTAAGAACCCTATTTAGCATACCCTACTTTGGCTTAGGTATTTTTCCTGGAGTCTTGGCGGTTGGTTTGGGGTTGGTGGTGATGGTTTGGGCCGAGATTGATATGTATAGGTATGGTGGCGGCTTCCCTCTACCCTTCTATGAACCCCCTAGAAGCCCCAAAACATAGCGGAGACCCTTAGTATCCTTCAACATCTTCATGTATGTTGTGGGAGCGTTATGTAGGGAGCTTTAGAAGCCTCCTCAAAAGAAACCCTATAGGTGTCCCTGTCTACCTTAGTTACAGGGAGTTTGGCTTGCCCGACTTCGACGGGGTGTAACGGCCCCTCAGGCTCCGGAACATCAACCCGCAGCTTCCATTCGTCGTTAGTGTCCTTGAATACGACGTAGTACTCCTCTCCACCCCTTATCCTACCCCTAATCTGCCTCCTGGTGAACTCGTCGGAGATAGCCGATATATGGACCAAGCAGTCGAACTCCGGCAGGTCAAGCCCCTCCAACGCCACGGGAGTAAATATAACGATTTGAGCCTTCTCCTTAAGGTCCGCTAGCTTGGACGGTGGGTCGCCGCCCATGAAGGTCTCCATAAGCATGTTGTATTCATCCCATAGAACTCTCTGCAACCTATGTGCGGATTGTCTGAACTTTGCGTAAACCATAACCCTCTTACCCTCATTAGCTAGGCGTTTGACAAGCCATGCTACGTGGTGCACCTTGTCGTAAGCCGCTGCCCTGATAAAACCTGCTACTTCGTCAGGTACGTTGCCAAGCTTTTCAACAGCCCGTCTACTGTCCCCCTCCCACGTATCCTGCCTAGCCTGATACAGGTCCCTATACCGCCTCAAAGCGGCAACATATTTCCCATACCTCCATTCAGGAAGCTCCATCTCCTCAAGTATTTCGATGAGTCTCGCTTCGTTAATTTTCCACGGTATTTTCTTTCCTAGCACCTTTCTCAGGTTGTTCAGCGCCCGCCACATCTGAGCCCTAAACCACAGGTCAGCCTTAATTGCGTCATTCGACCCCAACAGCACGGCATAGCTCTCGGTCTTCGGGGCCCTCGCTGTTTCAGAAGCCACACCGACTGCGGCCAGGTGCTTCTCAGTCTCAGAGGTTCGCTCGGTCTCAGGTATCGTCAGACCTAAAACCACGATTTCCTTTGAGGCGATGAGGTTGAGAGCGAGCTGCTTGTAGTGAACCGAGTACCTGTACTGCCCAAGCTCCTCACCCTGGGCCACAACCCTGTGAGCCTCGTCGAAAACCACTATGTCGAAGGGATCCAGCTTTATGCGGCCTAGGATGTAGTCGTTGTTGAGAGCGATAGCAGTCATTAGTAGAAAGTCTCCTTGAAAGCTTGAGAGGGCAAGCACCCTCTCCCTAGGCGGCATAAAGCCCGACAAAATGAGACATTTAGGCTCTAGGTCGGACATCCACCTATCTATCTCCTTTTTCCAAGGGTTGTAGGCTAGAACCCTCCTAGGGACGACCACCAGAACCCTGCACCTACCCCTACGCCTCCAAAACTCCCTAACAAACTCCAGAGCAATCCGGGTCTTACCCACACCAGTGGGCGCCTCAACCAAAAGACACCTCTCACCGTCAACGAAAAACCGCTTAACTAGACCGTCAAGAACCTCCTTCTGCTCAGGCCTCAGACCGTCGTTAGCTCCGTTCTCTATATCCATTCTCCCTAGCTGGTTACGCTCATGTATGTATAAAAGCGGTTATAAAGGGACTGATGCCTGGCCGACGACGGCCACTAAAATTATTTAGACGTGAAATATTGGCTGATTAAACCACTTATAGGTGAAACAGATTTTAGCTGCCTATGATTTGTGTCGGCAGGGTTTTGAGGAGCTGGAGGGTTCCAAGCCAGTCCAGACCAGGCGTCGAATATACTGTTTCCGTGGACGATAGTGGTCTGTGGAGCTGTACATGCCCACACTACACATACAGACATACGATATGCAAGCACATAGTAATGGTTCAAACCGAGCTGTCAGCACCAAAGTATGTAGTTCATCCTATGGTTAGGGATGGTGTTATAGAGTATAGGGATTATCAGAGGAGGTTTGTTGAGAGGGCTTTAGAGGCTAACACGTTAGCTGTCCTGCCTACAGCTCTTGGGAAGACCGTTATAGCTGAGCTTGTGGCCGCAGAGCTACTACACAGGCATCCGGGGTGTAGGATACTCTTCATGGCTCCTACAAAGCCACTAGCCCTCCAGCATAGAGAATCGGTGTTAAAGCATCTCAAGCTCAGGGAAGACGAGGTGGCCGCCGTTACAGGCGAGACCGCTGCAAGGGCCAGTGTGTGGAGTAACTCTAGGGTTAGGTTTGTGACTGCGACGCCTCAGGCTGTCTGGAATGATTACAGGAGAGGGTTGGTTAGGCTTGAGGAGTTCGCATTACTAATATTCGATGAATGCCACAGGTCTAGAAGCAGGTATGCGTATACTAGGCTTGCGGAAGAATATATTAGAAGATGTCCCCATCCTTTGATTCTTGCTCTTACTGCTTCTCCTGGTTCTGAGGAGGATAAGGTTGTGGAGGTCATCAAGAACCTGTGGATAGAGCAGGTAGTATGGATGTCTGAGGAGGATGAGGAGGTTTCAAAGTATATTCCCGGAATTAAGGTTGGATGGGTTAGAGTCAAGCTACCAGCAGAATACGAGATGATAAGGGACGAGATAAAGAGAATGATTGAGTCTGTTATTGCTAAGCTTCGTGATAGCGGTCTGTTGAGGATGCCTATAGAGGCTGTTAATAGGAAGGTTCTAGTGGGTTTGATGAATAGGATTAGGGCTGAGATAGACTCAGGTGTTAAAGGACCAAACATACACTATATGACGCTCTTATCTGCCGCGTTAAGCCTATACCATGCTCAGGAGCTTATAGAGAGCCAGCATGTATACAGCCTAAAACACTACCTAGAGGAAATATCCAAGTCTGAGCTTAGAAGCCACAGGACAATAGCCTCTACACCGGATTTCAGAAACCTAGTAAGAATGGTTAACCAGTGTACAATAGACCACAGCAAGGTAGATGCCCTGGCTTCAACGCTTGAAGCACATTTCGCGGAGAAGCCTGAGGACAGGGTTCTGGTCTTCGCAAACATCAGGGCTACGGCTGAGGTTTTGGTTGATAGGCTTAGGGATAGGGGTTATAGGGCCGCATTGTTCATCGGTAGGGCTGAGGGTAAGCATGGTCCTAGGATGTCTCAGGATGAGCAGATGAAGACATTAAGGGCCTTCAGGGATGGAATGTATAATGTGTTGGTTGCTACAAGTGTTGGCGAGGAGGGCCTAGACATACCTGAATGCGGACTAGTAGTATTCTACGAGCCAGCAGTATCAGGAATAAGATACATACAGAGAAGAGGAAGAACAGGTAGGAAGCTACCGGGAAAAGCAGTAATACTAGTAGCAGACAAGACAGTAGACGAATACTACTTCAGAGAAGGATATAGGAGAGCAAAGAGGATGGATAAGATATTACAGCAGGCTTCTCAGAGGACAGTAAAGATAGAGAGGAAAACACCAAGGCCACCACCAGGGACACAATGGCCTTGGACAAAGACAGTTGAAGAACCTGAACCAGTAATTGAGATTGATGTTGAACCTAAACAGGTGTCGGAACGGGGGATAGTGAATGTTGAGCCTAGGCAGGAGGTTGTATCTGTTGAGGGGCCTTCAAGCAGGGAGCTATACTACTGCCGCAAAAACATATACGAGATACTACTGAAGGCAGGCGACAAGGGGGTAACGCTACACGAAATAATGGAGAGCATCTCATACAGCCCCGAAACTATTAGGAAGAGCCTAAGCAGGCTTGAGAGGGAAGGACTCATAAAGAAGGTGGGAGATAGATACGTCACAACAGCAATAATAAGGTCGAAGCCACTAACAGTAAAACCACAGGGAAGGGTACATACTATAGCCGTTGAGAAGGTATATCCCGGCTTTGCTGTGGTAATGGTTGACGACAGCTTTAGGGCTAGGCTTGAGCCATCGGCGTACAACGGCCCAAGAGATCTAATTAAGAAGGGGAGGAGATTCAAGGCAAGAGCAACAATAACAAAGATAGAGGACAGAACAACAGTCCTAATACACGACGTAGTAGAGGCATAACTACACACACCTTCTGCCGTCATACATCTATAAACAACATCCCTCTATTTTCGCCGGGCCAGTAGTAATATAGGTTAAAACGCCAATTGTTGTGTGGGGTAGAGCGGGGGTAACAACGTATCAACCCGTTTCGAATACCCTAAACAAATTATAAACGAGCTTCAGATACCAGAGAAAAGCTATTTAACAGTCCATATAAAGGGCTATATATTAAGGAAGAGGCTAGATATGGGGTTACAGGCTCAAGTTTGAGGGTTAATCTCGGGGCTGGGTTCACCGACTTATTTACCGACGAAGGTAGTAGAATTATAGCTACTTATAAGGTGTCTAAAGACGGTAAGTTAGGGCTATTCTATAAAGAGGACGTGCAATCTCTTTACGTAAGAAATCAGCTAAATATGTTGAGGGGCATGGTTACTGCTGTAAATGCCAATCCTACTACCCTGATGAGGAGAATAATTATAGATGCCCCAACTACCATATACCTTTAAGAACATCACCGAGAAAGAAAAGAAATAACGGTCAAGGTATAAAACTATTTACCTCTAAAGGACATCCATATACCTTAGAGTCTTTCCCTAAGCTCATTTTCTGTTAGTTCTTCTATAGCTCGTTCATCGTCAGGACGTATACGTTGGGCGGCCTGTTCTGTAGCTCACCGACCCTGACCCCGACGAGGTAAACCTCTCCACCAAGCGAGGCCGCTGCATCGACAAGCCTCTGCGTGACAACCCCGTCGAAGACAACATACTTCACAGATTTCTCCCCAGCCAGCTTCATCGCCAACTCACTGACAGGCATTCGCGCAACCTCCTGACCCTCACTGTTCAAAAGCACAGCGGTCAGAGAGCCTTCAACATCCTTGGCGAAGCTCTTCAGGTCTACCGGCAGCGACTTCTTCTCAGCATACTCGCGTGCCTTCAAAGCCTCCTCAGGCGGGACAGCATGCTCAAGAGCTTCATGGACCTCCTTAGCGGTAAGCTGCTCCACCTCCTTTCCGTAGGGCGCTCTCGCAACGGCGTCGATCTTACAGTTCTGTAGAAGCTCCTGCAGTATCAGGTCGCCCCCGCGGTCGCCGTCGAGAAAGGCGATGACGCGTTTTTTCCTCCTGGTCAAGCCGGCGATGCTTCTAGGTATTTTCACACCCTCCACAGCAACCGTGTTCTTGTAACCGTAGCGTAGGAGGTTGATTACGTCTGCACGTCCCTCTACGATGATTATCTCATCCGAGCTCTCCAGCTCAGGCCCGGCGGGCAGCTTCTCAGGCCCATACTCCACAACCTTTGTCTTGACCAGAGCCTCCTCAAGCTCCCTCAGAATCAAGTCGTCCTCGGGGACCTTCTGCCTCTCCCACGCCGCAAGTATCTCCTTAGCCCTCTCCACGATGCGCTTCCTCTTCTCAAGCCGTGTGTCCTCTATCTTCTCGATGGTCACGCGTGCCTGGTATGGGCCGACCCTGTCGATGGACTCTATCATGGCGGCCAGCAGTGATGTGGTGTATTTGTCGAGGTTTGTCGGGACAATTATTCGCCCGACAGCCCTGTTTCCCTGCGTATTGACGTTTATCTCGATGCGGCCTATCCTGCCCGTCTTCTGAAGCTCCCTCAAGTCAAGCTCTGAGCTGAAAATCCCCTCAGTCTGCCCGAAAACAGCGCCCACGACATCATTCTTATCCACCGGGCCGTCAACCTCAATACGGCCCTCGATGACGTACTTTGTAACCGTGCTCAAGTTCCTTTCAGCCTAAACTTTCAAAGCCTCATATTTAATCTAAAACCTCGGCAGCAAAGACGTATCCAGCCCTCACGCCAGCCTAATCCGCCTCAACGAACTACATCCGCAACCCTGTCACACATGCCTGAAAACCCTTCACCTAAGCCTGGTCGGCGAAGGGGGAGCAAATTCGTATTATACTGCTGAGTGCAAGCCCCCAGACCAGACCCCTTAACGAGAATCCGGTGTTTCCGCCTTTTTGTTAAAGGATTTATTTAGCCATGTCTAAAGTTTAGACAGGTCTAAATGATTGACAAGCTCTCCAACACCCTCACCATCCTAGCAGCCCTACTTCTAGCGGCCAACATGGCTGTTCCCGCCGCATTTCCTGAAAACAGGCGGGGTGAGCGGCTCATACTTGCCACAACCACGGTCATCTGGGACATAGCCCGCAACGTAGCAGGCGGACTCTGGGAGGTCGAGCCCCTAGTAGGGCCCGGGCGCAACCCGCACAACTACGAGCCAACCCCACAGGACATGATAAAGGCTGCAAAGGCCTCAGTGATACTCTACAACGGCCTTGGGCTCGACTCATGGGTTGAGAGGCTGCTTTCAGGGCAGTGGCGTGGGAAGATGGCCCGGGTCACGGAGGGGCTGGAGCCCTACATGCTCAAGGTCCCCGACGGCCCCTACGCCGGAAGGGACGACCCACACCTCTGGCTCGACGCATCCATGGCCATCAAATACGCTGAAAAGGTCAGGGATGTTTTGGCTGAGGTGGACCCTGCAAACGCCGAGTACTACCGCGCCAACGCGGCGGCATACATCGCTAAGCTGCGGGAGCTGGATGAATGGGTGAGGGAGGCTGTTGCATCAATCCCGGAGGAGAGGAGGGTTTTGGTCACGCAGGAAAACGCCTTCCAATACTTCGCCCGGCGCTACGGGTTCAGGGTGGGCGGATACTTCTACTCAATTGTTACGGAGATAGAGCCAACCCCCTACGACACAGCCCAGCTGGTGAATAAAGTCAGGAAAACCGGTGTTTGCGTGTTCTTTGTCGAAACAACGCTCTCAACACGTGCGATGGAGATGATGGTTAGAGAGGTTGGGGGGAGGATTGCCGGCCAGCTCTACGCCGACAGCCTAGGGCCGCCGGGAAGCGGGGCTGACACATACATCGGAATGATGCGTGCAAACGTGGAGAAGCTGGTCGCCGAGCTTTCGAGGTGGTGTTGATGGACGCCGTTGTGGCTGAAAATCTCACCGTCGTCTACGAGCGGGTCAGGGCACTCGAGGACGTCAGCTTCAGGATACCGCGCGGCTCGATGACCGCCGTCATAGGGCCCAACGGCTCGGGCAAAAGCACGCTGCTCAAGGCATGCATAGGCCTCGTAAAACCCGTCAGCGGCAGAATCAGTGTCCTAGGCATGGATGTGAACGGTGTCCGCGGAAAGGTTGCATACGTCCCGCAGAGAGAGGAGGTTTACTGGGACTACCCGATAACTGTATGGGACGTGGTCGCCATGGGCAGAATAAGGGAAGTGGGGCCTCTGCGCTCCATCCGCAGGGATGACGAAGAGGTAGCTAAAGCCTTGGAGGCGACGGGCCTGACAGAGCTCAGCCACCGCAAGATCTCAGACCTCTCAGGCGGTCAGCAGCAGAGGGTTTTTCTGGCGAGGGCAATAGCTCAAGGCTCCGAGCTGTACCTGCTTGACGAGCCGCTGACAGGTGTTGACGCCGAGTCCGAGGACAGGCTGTTCGAGATACTTGCGGAGATCAGGGAAAAGGGGAAAACAATCCTGATGACCACCCACGACCTCAGCTCGACGCTTGAGATCTTCGACTATGTTCTTCTTTTAAGAAACAGACTAATCTCTTTCGGGCCGCCGCAGGAGTCGCTGAAAACAGAATATCTCGCAGCTGCGTATGGAAGCGAGAGTGTGGCGATGCATCTCGCCGACATCCGCAGGGTGGCTGGGTGGCGTTGATCGACCTACTCCTCGAGCCGCTTTCCTACGGCTTCATGCGGCTGGCGTTAATTACCTCGATAACTGTCGGGGTTGTTGCCTCTGTGCTGAGCGCCATAATAGTTGTTAGGGGATGGTCTCTCCTGGGGGACGCCATCTCACACGCTGTTCTGCCGGGCGTTGCTGTGGCAGTTGCCTTAAACATCCCATTCATCGTGGGCGGGATGGTGGCGGGGCTTACTGCAGCGCTTCTGATAGGCTTTGTAGAGTCGAGGGCCCGCGTCAGGAACGACACAGCGATAGGAATAGTGCTGACGGGGGCTTTCGCCCTAGGCCTCGTAATCATAAGCCGTGTAAGGCCGACGGTCGATATCTTCCACATACTCTTCGGAAACGTCCTCGGTGTCTCGCCTCAGAGCATGATGGTTTCAGCGGCCATAGGTGCGGCGGTCCTCATAACGCTGGCCCTCTTCATGAAGGAGGTAATCGCCTTCACATTCGACCCCGTCTTCAGCTACGTCGCAGGCCTCCCCACAACACTGATACACTACGCCCTGATGGCGGCGATGTCGCTCACAATTATCTCAGCCCTCGAGACAGTTGGCATAATACTCATAGTCTCCCTCCTCGTAACCCCGGGAGCCACAGCACAGCTCTTCGCCAGAAACATGTCTGAGATGATTTTTCTCTCCACCCTAGTAGGCGTCACATCATCAATAGCTGGGCTCTACCTCTCATTCTACCTCGCCGTCAGCTCAGGCGGGACGATTGCCCTCATCGTAACCCTCATCTTCTTCACAGCTTTAACAGCGAAGAAGCTAAGGAAGCCTAACGCGACAGCAGTAACACAGCCACCACAGCGGAAGCTATCCCCAAAGCCTTCGTCAACGTAATCGTTTCATTCAACACCAAGAGGCTGAGAATAGTTGCAAGAGCTAGGCCGAGACGTGAAATGGGTATCACGACGCTTCCCTCACCGGTCTTCAGCCCAATCATCAAAGCCATCAACGCAACAGCTATCGTTATGCCTGAAATCAGTGCGTAAGGTATAGTTCCCCTACCTATTTCCGGTATGTGCCCCTCAAGGAGCAGGGCCGCCAACGGTATAATGGAGAGGAGGACCACCGTCTCGACAAGGAGGTAGCCGAGGGGGTGAGCACCCTCAACCGACCCCTTCTTCCTAAGAAAATCCGTCAAACCCAGACATAGAAACGCCACCAAGGCAAGCGCAACCTCAGCCCTGATAAACTGCGTCATGGGGCCACGCAACTACTCATGCTTAAAAACGTTCCAGGTCACCCGTCTTACATGGGTGAAGAGGTCCTCGTCGGAAGGGGGGTTATAAACAGGTTTGAGACAGTTCTGGACGGGTTTGTGAAGTTACTGTGAAGGTGAAGCGTTAACCCGTGAACCTTACTGGTATGTTGATGTTATGGTACAGCTAGCTTGAAGGCTCTTTCCATGACACAGCGTTGGGAGAGCTGTTTTGGAGTTACATCTTAATATACAGGGTTTTAGGGATGTGGTTGAGGTTGACGGCTCTAGTCCCGCAGGATGTCCCCCTGAGCTATGAGGAGATTAGGCGTTACGGCAGGCATCTTATCATACCGGAGGTTGGGATGGCTGGGCAGAGGAAGCTTAAGGCCGCGAGGGTTTTGGTTGTCGGTGCGGGGGGTTTGGGCTCACCTATTTCGCTCTACCTGGCCGCGGCCGGCGTGGGACACATAGGCTTGGTTGACTTTGACAGAGTGGACGAAAGCAACCTCCAGCGCCAAATACTCTACACAACCAAGGATGTTAAACGCCCCAAGCTCGAGGCCGCGAAGGAAAGGCTGACGGCCATGAACCCCCACATCGAGGTCGAAACATATGAGACAAGGCTAACTAGTGAAAACGCTCTAGAGATAATGAAGGACTACGATGTTATTGTTGATGGGACGGATAACTTCCCGACAAGATATCTCGTTAACGACGCCTGCGTCCTACTCGGCAAGCCCAACGTATATGGAAGCATCTTCAGGTTCGACGGCCAGGTGTCCGTCTTTGACGCCCGCAGAGGCCCCTGCTACAGATGCCTCTACCCAGAGCCGCCGCCACCGGGACTTGTCCCAAGCTGCGCTGAAGGGGGTGTGCTGGGCGTTCTCCCGGGCGTGGTCGGTGCGTTGCAGGCTATGGAGACGCTCAAGCTAATCCTTGGAATTGGCCAGCCGTTGATAGGTAGGCTGCTTCTCTTCGACGGCCTGCACATGTCGTTCACGGAGCTGAAGCTGAGGAAGGACCCGAACTGCAAGGTCTGCGGCCCCAACCCGACCATCAGGGAGCTTATCGACTACGAGGCCTTCTGCGGCGTGACGCCGTCTGCGGGAGAGCCGAGCATGCACATAACCCCGGAGGAGCTGTATAGGAAGCTGTCGAGCGGTGAGAAGGTTTTCCTCCTCGACGTGAGGGAGGAGGTTGAGTATGAGATATGCCACCTCGAGAACGCGGTCCTTATACCGCTTTCAAAGCTTCCTGAAAGGGTTAACGAGCTCAGCCTGACGGATGAGATAGTTGCCTACTGCCACACAGGCGCGCGGAGCAGTATGGCTGTCAAGCTGCTCAGAGACCTCGGCTTCAGGCGTGTCAGGAACCTTGCGGGCGGGATTGATGCGTGGGCTGAGCGCATAGACCCAAGCATGCCGCGCTACTAAACTAGCTGCCGGTCTTCCCGGTCTCCTCCGGCGGCGGTGGAGGGGGCGGCGGGAGAGCTGGTGCTGTCCGATAAGCGGTTTTCCTGCCCCTACGGGTAGCTGCTACTGTTGCCAGTGCTGAGGCGACACCGGCGAGTGCGAGGCCTTGTGCGTAGGCTATGTTTCGGTGTAGGCTGTTTTCTCCGCTGAGCAGGCTGTACTGCTGTTGGAGGTTTTGGAGGGATGCACGTGTTTCCTCTAGCTGCGACTGTAGGAGCCCTATCTGCCGCCTCGCGTCATCATGTCTCGCCGACAGGTTTTCGTAGAGGCTTTGGAGCTGTGTGTAGCGGGCTTGGAGGGCTGTGTAGTCGTTTGTGAGCCTCCGGTAGTCGTCGAGGAGCTGCCTGTAGTTATCCGAGAGAGCTGCGTGTTCCTGCTGGAGCGATTGGTGGAGTGACTGGAGGCTGCGGAGGTCGCCGACAACGGCTATGTATCTCTCATTCAACGCCCGGTACTCCGCCGAGAGGTTCGCATACCTCGCCCCAATCCTTTCAATCTCCCTCCCCGCCTCCTCCAGCCTCGTTGAGAGGGCTGTGTTTTCGCGGAGGGCTCTTTCGAGCTGGGCTTTGAGAGTGTTTATCTCGTTTCTCAGCCCCTCTATCGTCTGTCGGAGGCTGTT
>Ga0209143_1000835_pt1 | contig 14775 bp, 26 predicted proteins | sample FaiFalFF_MnMetaG_3_FD_184739 | JGI IMG/M metagenome (GOLD analysis project Ga0209143, IMG submission 184739) | Freshwater microbial communities from Yellowstone National Park, Wyoming, USA - Fairy Falls B (FF_Mn_B) MetaG (SPAdes) (version 3) | ecosystem: Environmental > Aquatic > Freshwater >...
TGAAAAGTTTGGACAGCCGCTGCTCCACTTCCCGCTGCAGTTCCGCCAACATGATGACTCCCCTCCTTTCGTGGCGAGAATTCACCAGCAGCCAAGCGCCGTCACGACGCACGGGCAGCCTGACGGCGCTGACAATAGTCAAGGTGGTCGGCAAAGCGGCGTTCAAAGGGCGGGATGTAACTGGCGATGATCTCCTTCCAACGCTCCGCTTCTTCCAGTGGCAGCGAACAGAGGGAAATTTCTTGCCCGCAGTGCGGGCATCGGATGAAGAGATCGGCAAAGTCGCCGTGGTAGGTGATGACGAGGTGTTCCGCGTCCGCTTCGTCCAAATCTAACGCCCGCAGGATTTCCTGCCGCTTCTCCGCTTCCCATTGCGCCCGTAAGGCAGACAATTTCCGCAACAACTCCATGACGACCACCTCCTAATCCGTAGGCGTGTTGGCTACGCATGGATAAGTATAGCCCGACAAAAGAGAAGGCGGGAAGCGCCGCTATTGGGCGCTCCCGCCTTCCCTGTTACTGCCTGCCGTCAACGGGTGACCGTGAAGGTCTGCCCGGTCGGCAGCGTGATCGTCGCACGATCGTGGTGGGCTTCAAAGACGAACCCGTCGCCTTCGTGCTTGACCCATTCACCTGGGTGCAAGCTGCGCATGACCTTGCGGACGGCTTTGACGATCGGGTCCGTCTCGCTCCGCCCATCTCGGCGCGGCTGCAACGCCGCCACGATCGCGGCGATCTGGGCGTCGTTGATGCCCTGCGACGCCAAGACAGCCTGCAACCGCTCCAAGAACTTCGGGCGGCGGCTGGCTTTGGCTGCGCCGTTGACGGGCGCGGCGACCGGCTGCTTCTGCGCCATTGCTGTCACCTCCTTTCCTGCCGTGCTTTCTGTCGTTGCCGTCGCCGGCGAAGGCGACGGTTGAACCGGTTGCGCCGGCACGGACGGCGTGGCGGGCGTGATGACCAGAGTGTCTGCCCGCAAGACGAACGCCGTCCCGTCCGGCAACCGCAAGATCGCGCCGTTCTCGGTCTCTTCGACCGAGATGGCGTTGGGATTGGAGACGACCGCCTTAGCGAGTTTCGGCAAGGCGAAGCTCTTGTAGCGTTCGCCGTCGCCGACTCGCACCAAGCCAGAGAGGTTGGCTTGGACCGTGATGGTGCGACCTTGAAGGGTGAGTTGAAGTTGCGGCATACAGCAACACCTCCTGCTGAAAAGGATGTTCTTCTTGCCCGAAGGCAATGAAGCGCCTTCGGGTTCGTCGGCAAGTTCAGAAGTCCAAGGCGGCGAGAAAATCGTCGGTGGCAATAGCGGCGTCTCGCTCGGCGAGGGCTTGCCGAAGCGCCATATCCGCATCCAAGAAGCGTTGCTCCAAAGCCGGTAACGCTTCGTCTGGTGCGGTCTTCGCTTCTTCCAGGATGCGGATGACCGCACGGCGCGCTTGCTCTACCTTCCATGCCGAAAGCAAAGCGCGCCCAGAGACTTCCAACGGCGAGGCAAGCAACCGTGCCAGGGTCTTTGCATCTTCTTCGCTAAGCGGCTCACCGCTCAACAAATGCTTTCCGATGCCACGCAGCGCTTGCGGCAATTGGTCAGGCAAATCGCGTGGAAGTTCTTGCTGCGGAACGATGCCTTTGGCAACAGCACTCAGCAGCAATTCCGCCAGCGTTATTCCACTCTTGGGCACACGCCGTTGGCGTGGGCGCAACGCACGGATCGCTTGAGAGACTGCTGCAGCGTAATCGGGTGAATGAGTGAGGAGCGCGCGGTAGAGCTCACCGCGGTCGCGGCGAGGCAGTCGCACGAAAAATCGTGCTAGTTTTGTCGGCGGATAGTTGGTGCGAAACAGAAGGTGTGCTAGCGCTCTCGTGGCATCATAGACGACTCGGCTTTGTAACCATTTTGGATCGCACTGATCGACATCCTTACCGTCTGGCAGCGAGCACACCGCTGTTTCTACGCCATAGACGCGGAGCATTAGAAAAATCTCCAGTGCGCGCGTCAATCCCGCTGGGTCTGGGTCGAGTGCAAGGCAAATCGTCGCAGGCAGACTCATCAGAAACCGTATCTGGGTGATAGACAGTGCCGTCCCACAAAGGGCGACGGCAGGGATGCCTGCGGCAAGGAGATGCATGGCATCAAAGTAGCCTTCCACAAGCCACAGAAGGACGGGCTTTCTGTCGAGTTGGCGCTGCGTCTTGATCAAGTCCACGGCGAGGTGGGCGCCATACAAGATGCGCCGCTTCTGGTAAAGGGCAGTGTTGGGCATGTTCAAGTATTTCGGATGGACATTATCGGAGAGGGCTCGTCCGGCAAAAGCGACCAAGCGCTTGTTGATGTCGTAAATTGGGATGGTGATGCGGTTCGCCAGAAAGACATAGCCGCTGCGAGCTTGCAAGCCTGCCTGGATGAGCTGTTTGTCGGTGTATTTGGTTGACAGGCTAGCGCGCAGCCGTTGCGGATCGCAAAAGCCCAGCCCGAATTTATTACGGAAGCGCTGACGATTCGTCCTTTGCAAGTAGTATTGGGCAACGCGATGTAGCGTCAGAGTGGAACTGAAGCATTGCTGTGCGTCTTGCAGAATTTGCAGTAGAGTCGGCTGTTCCGTTTGCGAAGCCGGCTCTGTCGCGTCAACGCCAAGGCGTTTCAGAAGTGTCGTGATCGTGCCACCTTCTTGGCAACCGAAGCAATACCAGACGCCTTTGCCGAGGTGAATGTAGAGCGATGGATGCGTATCGGGATGAAATGGGCAGCGAGCCTTGAATTCCTCAGGATGACCCGTCGGCATCAGCTCCAACAATTCGTCCAACGCGGCGAACAGGTCCGTCATGCTACCGCCTCCTTCGCACTCCACAATCGATCTTCGCTGTAGGTGCCAATTAGATGCACACAAAACGCTTAGAGGGTGGGTTTTGCGACCACTTGCCTGTCGGATATAGGCGCATGTCTGACTCGAAAAAATGCGAGGCAGGTGTTAGATCGACAGGCAGAAATAAATCGTGTTCTGCGAACGCATCGTAAATGATCTCAGGACACCATAAGTCGCGGTGATGCAAAAGATACTCACAGACGCGTTGACGATGCTCTGGAATTTCCTGTGGGTGCGCAAATAGGCGCTCGACGGTCGCAAGGAAGGATTCTTCGTCGGGACAGACGAGAAAATACCGAGAGAGCTCTCGGAACGCTGCGAATTTGTCCGTGCTTGCTGCTTTTGCGTAGACAAATAGCATCTCCGCATCGGTCAGGAGCAGGATGGGCACACAGCCAAGTAGGATGCCATGTAGAAGGAAGCGGGAATAACCATCCACGCGCGTTGGGTGCACAATCAGTTCCGACGCAGCCTGCAAGCGAAGAACCTCGATGAATGGCACGCGAATGGCGCCTTCTCCGTCGCCGACGACGATGTGCGGAAGGTGACGGAGCCTGTCGACGATGTCCGAGCCTTTCAAGTGTTTGTTGTAGGCTTGATAGTGAATGAAGCGTAATTGTCGCTGGGTCGCAAAGTCCATCACGAAAACATAGGGCACGACGGCACCAGCCCGAATAACCGCGTGGCGCCGTTCTACATCAGCATCCCAGACGATCCGATGACGCAAGTAATGGATCACGATGCGTTCAGCAGCAGAACCAACCTCGTCGATGAACAACCTCAGTTCAGCGAGGCGCTCTGGCACAAGCGAAAGCACCACCATTTCCCGAAAGAGGACGAGGGTCTTACCTTTGAGGGCGTCCTTTAGCGGTTTCAGTGCCTCGGTGGCATCACGGTATTGCGCGAACATCCAGAGAACATCGCTTTCCTCAATGACAGCGTGCAATTCATCTCGTCGTTCGTCTGGAACCGGTCGAAAGATAAACAAGCATGCCCATCGCTGCATACTCCAGACACCTACTCTTCGATGGCTTCCAGCGCCTGCAGAATCGGGCGCACCTTCTCGATGTGTTCTTCCGAGAAGTTGCAACCGCAGTCAAATTCGACATATTCGGTATCGCCGAAGGTGTCGTAACGGCGATAAGCGGACAGCGTGCCATCTTCGCGCTTATAGATGGTCCAGCGCTCACAAGTCGTGTGTAAGATGTAAACGTGCTCGATCGGCTTTCGACAAGACGGACAACGCAAAACTTTCGGACGAGGCTTCTTCATCGCCATCACCTCCCGTCGGTGTTCTTCGCCTGCAAATTGATGGCGTTCTCCGTCAGCGCCTCTTCGCTGAGAATCCACGCATAGACCAGCGCCACGACCATCGCAAGGATCGCCAGGTCATAGCGATGGTCTTTGTCAAAGTCTTCGGATATGCGCAGCAGTGAGTCTAAAGTGGACAGGCGAAGGGACCAACGGAAATCGCCGCGTTCTGCCGCTTCTGCGGCAATCCGCTCAATGGAGCAACGGATTTGGTGCAGCGTCTCCATTTGCGCCGGATCGATATACGCTGGATGGTATTTGTTGTCCAAACGCTCGTAAATAGCGCGAATTTCGTCATGGGTCATGGCACAACACCTCCTCCTAGATGCTGACTTTCTCAGCGCCGCCAGGTCCTGGCACCCATTCGCCGTCGCGCAGGAGCGCCAGCGGCTTGCCGACCAAGCGAAAACGCCAAGCTAAGACGATGGAGTCGGGACGGATGCAGCGGTGCGGCAATCCGTCCACGGCATCAGCGTGTCTTGGGTCTTGATAGATAAGCCGACGCCAACGCTCTGCCGCTTCTGAAATGGCGAGTTCAGGTGCCGGTAGCAGCGTTGGCTGTGGCTGGACCGGTTCGTATTGGGCGTGAAAAATCGCCAAGTCGCCGACATCGGAGAAATAAGCGGCGATCCAGCGCGCCATATAGCGGGTGCGACAGAGAAAGAAGGGTCCGTCGTCATACCATTCGCCAATGCGATATGTTCGCCGCAGCTGCGGCAAAAGCGAAGCGAATTCGTTCTGGCTGACGACGGCAACGACTTTGTAGCCATGCCGCAATTTCCGCTCCATCATCCCTCACCTCCTTTCGTGCTTTTACTAGCACCACTCCGTGTGAACGCGAAGAAGCGCCAGCAGATATGCGACAGCCCGGACGACATCTTCGACAGTCCGAATGTGGAAGGTGTAATCGGGAACGGGATACTGTCCGGCGATGCGAAAGTAGGTCAGGCATTTAGCGGTGTGGGCGTCCACCAAGACGACGGAGAACGAGCCGCTGTAAGTGCGACCCTCGTCGGCAAGCAACGCTTCCCAGTGCCATGCTAAGTCATGCCTGTCTTTTTCGGCGAGTTGGTGGACGACGCCTTGGATGGTCTCGATGATCTCCACCGGCTCAACTTCGCCATCGAGGAAGCCTTGGACGGCTTCTTCGAAAGTCCGGTTGCGACGGAATTCGCCGAAATACTCGCGGTAGGTCACCTCCAAGGCATCCCGAATTTGCCCTCGCGTGACGATCTTCTTGCGCATCGTCGGGCACCTCCTTCATCGGCTATTCGCCACTCGCCCAGCGCCTTGACCATCCGCTTGCCAAAATTTTTGCCACGCGCGGTTGCTTTCGCGTGGGTAACGACTCAGTAAGCAAAAGCAGACGCAAAAGGAAGACAGAAGCGGCGTCGCATCGGGATAATCGGTCAAGGAGTGGACGCACGATGCGTCGGTGCGCTTTGCTGCTTTGCGCCATTGTTACTTTGGCGGTTGCAGCACCGCCTGCATCTCTGCGACAGCAAATCCAGGAGCGCCTTTTAGGCACCAGCGTGCAAGTTGTAGCGGAACTCTCGTCGGCAATGGGCACCTACAGCGTGCGTGGTTCTGGGACGGTCTTCAAGCGCGATGGTCGCACCTATGTCCTGACTGCCGCCCATGTCGTCGAGGAATTAAAGCAGGTGATTGAAGACGACGAGAACGAGAAGGGTAAGCGGGTGCTCTGGCGCGATGCTTGGGTCGTCTTAGAGCGCGTCAAGGACGGGCGCAAAACAGGCGAACTTCGGTTGCTGGCAAAGGTCGTGTTCGCCACTAAGAGCGAAGAGGATGGCGGCGATGATGTCGCCGTCCTAGAAGTTTACGAAGGCGACTTATTCCCCTACTCAGCGGTGCCGCTGCCGAAAGGTAGGAGCGTTTGGGTCGGACAGGAGTGCTGGCATGTCGGTTCGCTCTATGGCGAGTTCGTCAATTCCGTCAGTCGCGGCATCATCGCCGCCGTCGGACGCTTGCTGCATGGGAAGATTTTTTACCAAACTTCCACAACGGCAGCGCCTGGGTCTAGTGGTGGCGGCGTGTTCGTGGTGGAGGATGATGGGCAACTGTATTGGGTCGGGATGCTGACGCGCGGTGCGGGACAGACCGTTAATTTCGTGGTGCCGATTGAGCGAGTGCGAGCGGCGCTGCAATCAACGAAGGATCTTGCGACGCTGCTGGATTAATGCTTACGGTTAAGATGCGTTAGTCGGCGCAGGTGAACTTGCAACCGGCACGCCAAGCAACTGCAGGAAGTAGGCGACGGCGTCGATCGCTTCCTCCTCGGTCGTGACGGGCAGAGCGACAGAGATGCTCGTGTAGCCGCTGGGACAGTCGGAACGATGCATCGTCAAGCAGCGCCCACTTTCTGCATCCACCAAAACAAAGGCGACCTCGCCGGTGTAACTGAACTCGTCTCGCAACGGCTCGGCATACCAGCCAAGCGCATTGCGCGGCTTGCCCGATAGTTCGTAGACGGCATCGACAATCGTTTCGATGACATCGAAGGGATATTCGCCGTTCTGAAGCCAAAAAGAGATGCCGTCGGCGAGCGTCAACTCACTCTCGCCGTCGCCATACTCAGCATCGTAGATTTGGTTCAGGGTCTTTCTGATCTGCTCGCGCGTAATCATCACGCGTCACCTCCTTGCAAGATTATCTTCCACGGCGACGCCCAGCAGCGATAGGAAGTAACCCACCGCTGCGATGGCGTCGTCCATCGTTTCGATGTGCAAGACGATATGCGGTGTTTGGCGGACGGCATCGAGTGTTAGGCATTCTCTGGTGCGAGCATCCACAAGAATGAACGCGATTAGGTTCGGTTCTTCGTCGGGAGCGTTGAAAGACCAGTCGTCGTGATACCACGCCAAGTCAATGCGTCCCGACAGGATGTCCACCGCGCGGGTGATCGCCGCCGCGACAAGATGCCCGCAGCAACCGAATTCCGTCCAGTGGCGCAGCGCGTCGGCGAAAGTTGCTGGTTCACTGGCGTGGCAGAAATTTTTAAAGGCGTTCTCTAACGCTTTAGCGATGCGTTCACGCGTTATCATCGCCCATCACTCTCCCGTGCGAGACTTTCCTTGACGACGCGTCGTGCAGCTGCGTTCGCCCACGCTTGGGCGGAATCGATGACTTGCTTGCGCACGCTTTCCGCCCAACGCTCCAAGAACGGCTCTAAGTAGCGAAGAGTATGGAATGCGAGAATGAACCGATCGAAGTCTTTCAGCCGCACGACGCGTTTCGCCGCCGCGACAGCCTTTTTGACGGCTTCGTCGATTGGGACAGACCAGTCATTGGGCAGGTCATGTGGCACGATGTCGCAATAGACGCGCCCAGCATCGGTGGTGAATCGCAAGTAGTCTCCCTGTTTCGTGCGGAAATCGACGCCCTGGGCAATACGACACAATAGGCGCTCTTCCCAGATAAAGTCATTTGGCATCACTCCGTTTAGTTCGCCGATGTGAAAGCGAAACTTATTGGCATCGAGCCGCTGCATCGCACATCGCCTCCTTTACAGTTGGTTTTCGCGCTTTGCGCGCGAACATCAAGCAAATTCCCGCCACCATGCCTTCACGCCTTCGACAAGGCGCCGCACGGGCGTGTCCTTGTCGGGAAAGACGAGGCACGCCAGTGCCGCCAGCGGCAGGAAGACGAGCTTCGCTGCCACGACGATACTCCGACGCACTAACTCCACAGCGCCGTGCATCGCCTCTGCCGCAAGGGCAGCGGCAAAAGCGATACCGTAAGTCGGCAGGTAGGCAGCGGCGCCAAGGACTAAGCTGGTCGCTTCGCGAATGTAGCGCCAGTTCAGGCGCTTTTTCGGGATGGCGTTATTACGAACCATCGCTCCTCACCTCCATTGGCGCTTTGCCGGGCGCGATGAAGCACCCAGTCTGTGACTTCTCGCACGACGAAGCGGACGGCTTTCGCCGCCGCTTCTTCCACGCTAATGCCTGCCCGCCGCGCCAGTTCTTCCAGCGCGGCGGCTTCCAGTTCCGTCAGGACGATAGAAATTTCCCGCATGGCAGCAGCACCTCCTTGCGTTAAACTTACTCGTGGACAGGAGGCGATTGCGAGAATGCTGCCGTTGAACCTCATCTTGGACTTGGCGAAGGTGTGGGCGGAGTCGCAAGCGGTCAATAGGCTGAAAGCCTACGCTGCCGATCCGCGCCCAGACATTCAGTTCGACATGCCCATCGTGGGCGGCAAAGTCGACATCTGGGTGCGGGATGTCGACAAGCCGCCGCCTGCCGCGCCGAAGGCGAAGCGCGGCTTGAAAGTCACGGTCGGCGGCGAAGTCTTCTGGCTTTACTACCTCGTCAGTCGGAAGCGCTGAATAGCGCCGAGCAATTCCTGTGCCGTCGTGGTCTCAGAGACGGGAAAAGTGACGACGAGCCAACCGTTACCGCGATCGCGCACTTGGATCGCAGTAACCTTGCGAACGCCATTGCTATCTTCCGTCTGGAGCCAGAAGCAGAATCGGCGACAGAATTCTTCGCCAAGCCGGCGCTCCACCTCATCGAGCATCTCATTCGCTTGCTTGATCGTCATCGCCGGTCACCTCCTGGACGACGAAATCGTCATCGAAGTCAATGACGAACTCGTGGAAATTTTCGCAACGAGCGCTGATGCGCTCGCCGTAGGCGGATTCGTGATCCCAGCCATATTCCGCCCACGGCGCACCGCACTTCGGGCAGGTCGCCTGGTGCTCCAGGAACTCCTGCCAAACTTCGTGCAGGAGCCGCTTCATCTCCAATGCAACGCTCACAGGCACTTTAGGCATTGGCGTTCACCTCCTTCGGCGTGAAATCGGCAAAGCGCACGCCGTCTTGCTCGGCGAACGCGATCAGCTGTTCGCCGAGCTGGACGCACATGGAAGTAGCATCGGCTTCCACATCGGTCTGCAGGCGCCAGACATGGATGGCGCACAACAAGTGGGTCAAGACAGCGAGTAGCGGCTCCATGACGCTTCCGACATCGCGAAGGTTCGTAAGGAATTCAAGGCTAGATAGTTCGCGAACTTCTTCAATGGGACGAAAGCGGTAAGCGTCATCCAACTCGATGAGCAACTGCCAAACATCGTCGATCAACGCCAATCCGAGCCAGCGAAGGAATACATTCACCGCGCGTTTCGCTTCCGCTTCAGCAAAGCGCGGTGCTTCGTGCGGCAAGCAACGCAGCGGCAGGTCAGTTTTTCGGAACGGCGCGGTCTTAACGATGCGCGCATCGATGCCATCGCGCATCAATGTGACTGAGATTTCCGTCGTGCCGCCTGGTGGCTCGCTATTCGGCCAGCGATGCCACTGAGCGCGCACGACGACAGTCAGATCGCCGAAGCGCACGCCCTTCTCAGCGCACGGATACTCCATCGGCGCTCACCTCCTTCGGCGTTAGGTCAACAAAGTCCGCGTCTTGCTCGGCGAACTGAAGCAGCCGTTCGCCGAGTTGGGCGCGGAGCGCAGACATTTCTATCTCCGCGCCGAGTTCGTTCCTCCACGCTTGTATTGCCATCAGCAGGAAGGCGAACGCGTAAAAGAACGGTTCGAAGACATCGTGGATGCCGCCTAATCCAGCGACGCAATCTAGACTGGGCAATGAACGCTCGTTGGTCGGCAGGAAGGCATATTCAGCGTTGAGTTCCGCTATCAGTTGTGGCGTATCGTCCGCCAGCGCAAAGCCAAGCCACCGCAGGAACCGGCGCACGGCGCGCTTGGCTTCCTCTTCGGCGCTTTGTGGCGTTTTTGGATAGCGGAACGGCGCAACACGCACGATAGAACGCTCTGCGCCATCTAGCGTCAGCACGACTTTGATTTCGGTGCAATGGCTCGGTTCGCCGAAAAACGGAAGGCGGCGATACCGAGCACGCACCGTGAGCGCCAGATTGTTAAAGCGTGCCGATTTCTCAACCCACTCCACCGACGCTCACCTCCTTCAGGCGCTTTTCCGCCAGCTCAACGAAAGCAGCGGCAAGGTCAAGTTCCTTGCCGCCGGCATTGGCGAAGTTGCGGAGGCACTCGCCCACAATGGCGAAGATGCCTAGTGGCGCGTATCGTTTGTAGTTCTGCGCCTCAAAGACGAAGGACTTACAGACGGCAGCACGAAGCTGGTTGAAGACGATGGCAAGGGTGCTAGCGATGACGCCGACGCGCGCCAGGCGCCAACAAGTGTCCACAGCGCCTGGGCGCTGGCGATACTCTGGGTTGAACAAGTAGGCGCTATCGAGGCTATTGAACAGGCTGCACGCGTCGTCCTTGAAGCAGAGGCCAAGCCAGCGAAGAAAATGCCGTGCGTGGCGATCTGCCATCGCCGCTCCGTATTGACGCGCGAGCTCTCCGCCGGCGTAGGGCGATAAAGTGCCCTCGTCGGCGACAAAACTGACGCTCCACGCTTTTTGGCCTGCCCAACGGATAATGATACGAACGCGGGTTTCTTCGCCGCGTTCCATGCCATCTTTCCAAGTCGTCATCCAGGTGCCCTCAATCGTGAGCGTCAAGTCGCCCATTTTGACGACCTTCCTGTCTTTGACGACCATGCGGCAACACCTCCTTTAGAGCGCTGCGGCGCCACCATCGCTCGAAACCGAGCGACAGCAGCGCCGCAGGGTTTTGCGCATTCGCGTCCTTCGCCTAAGCAGCGTAATCGGAGAAGCCCAAGTCGAAATTCAAGTCAACGAGATAGTCCGGTTCGTCGCCACGGTCAGCCGCGACAGCGACGAGGCGACCGCCGGCTTCGCGTTCCTTCTCAAGGAGATGCGTCCACCCGGCGAGTTTCAACAGCTCGTGAGCGATCGTTTCCCGAGCAGTCTCAATAAGCTTCGCCCACTCGGCAGCGCGCCGTAGGCTGTTGAACCAGCACGATGCTGTCAATGCGTCTTTCGGATTCAGCCAGAACGACGCGTCTTGGAAATCCTGGTAGAGTTCGGTCAGCGAATTCTGGAGCGCTAATCCAAGGCGGCGAATAAAAGTGTCAGCGATGCGTCGTGCCTGCTCTTCTGCCGACAACGAGAACGCTATTTTCGCCAGCTTTCCGCTGTGCGCTTCTTTGTTGCGCAGCGGATAGTCGTTATAGTCGGCGATGATGCTTTGCGCCGGTTCGCCATTTCTCGAAACCGACAGTCGCACGCACCCTACCTTTCCACGCTTCTCCCACCACGCGACGACTCCAATTGTCATCGCACCGATTTTTATAACCCGCGTCACCTTCGGTCCGCGCATAGACATCCCTCCTTTCGTCGTTTCACCTACGGCAGGACGCGCACGACCTCGCGCGCGTCCTTGACGGCGAATTGACCGTCCGCATCTCTGAAGACAACGACTTCGGCGACGCGCTCCTCTGGGCGATAAGCCCAGTTTTGCAGGAACGCGCCGAGCTCCCTCTCGTGCTGACGCCAATTGTCGGCGAAGTGACGGCAGATTTCCGATTCGGCGATTGCGCAGCCGACTTGCAACAGAAGCGCCCATTCGCCCATTCGCTCCGCTCCAAAGAGCATGGTCGTCGCAGATGACGCGCCGGGATCAAACTTGAAGAAGTGCGTCATGCCGTCGAAAAGGAGCGTGTTTTCGTCCTGCAAAGCCAGTCCGAGCCAGACGGAATAAGTGACAGCCGCCTCCGCTGCCTCCCGCATCGCTTCCTCGATGGCGGCTTGGCGGGAGAAAAGCAGCGCGTTGAGTGGGTCGGACGAATAGCGAAACAGCGCTGGCGGATACTCCCGCACGCGCTGGTCATCGAGGTAGTAGACGCGCACTCTCAACATCGTCTTTCCTGACTTCCCATTGACCGCCTTCCAGCGCGCCCGTGCCTCCAAAGCGGCGGTCGGAAAGACGATGCGGCGATAGACCGTCGGTCCTTTGTGCAGCATAGACGCCACCTCCTTTGTGCGCCTGCCAAAAAAAAAAAAAAAAAAAAAAAAAAAAAAAAAAAAAAAAAAAAAAAAAAAAAATTTCGGCCAGCGCGCATTATCGCCCTTTTTCGCCATTCCGCTCGGAAAGTGAACGAAAAAAAGAAGGCGCTGCCGTGCACGCGCACAGCAGCGCCACAGAGCGGGTAGGGGGGAGCGTTGATGCGGCAAGCGCTATCGCAACTTGGGCGCGATGATGAGCTCTCTGAGACAGCACCTATCGCTTCGTGCCATCGGGAATTCAGCTTCTTCCTGCGTAGATCCTCCATGCGACTCTCGAACGAATTCTCGCTCCTCTATTGCGCCGTCTAAGTGGACGCGTATGTGCCATGTCCAGGTGCCCGTCGGGCGCCAATCGCCCCACCGCTCATAGCGCTTCACCAGTTCGACGGGTGTCGTAAAGGGATCGATAATATGCGCTTTGCACCACCATCGATCGCCTCTGTTGCCCGCGGAGCACGTCAACACGGCTTTTGCCTCTAGCATGCTCGTCAGAAATTTGATGCGCGTCGCTTCTCCGCCGAGCTCGTTCCAACGGGCGCCTTCATAGACCAAGAGGGCGATTGATTCGCCAATCTGGACGATCGCGTCCTGCGGAATTTGCCCGTCCTCTAGCGCCGACAGCAACTCGTCGTAATCCCGCACCCGATACTTCGGTAAGCGTAACATGCGTCATCCCTCCTTTCACGCTTGTTCGCGCACCACCCAAAAAATTCGGCAGGCGCGCATCATCGCCCTTATCGCTATCCAGACGCCCAGAGCGAACAAAAAGAAAGGCGCTGCCGCGCACACACGGCAGCGCCTCAAGGAGAGCAGGTCAGGAGCGTTGAAGTGGAAGTCATCAGGACGCAATGTCCGCCAGCCAGAATGCGCCGCGCGCCGCCACTCTTTCTACAGAGTCTTTCTAACGAGAAAGTTTTAGAAAGATAATTAGAGAGACTCGTTAGAAAGCGCAGCGACGCGCGCGGTCTACAGTTTGCTCGTCACGCAGCGTCCTTCAGTTGCTTTTTCAACGGCAACGACGAGGTCTAATTCCACGCCGCGCTGGTCGCACGCGAAGGCAATGAGCGCCTCGCCGACCAACGGGCGAAACTTCGCCAGCGATTCAGGTCCGCGAGCGACGAAATGGTTGGCGGCGGCAGCATCGAGGGCATTGTAAGCGGTCAGGAGCGCCTTCGCGACCGCGCCAATCCGTGCAAGAGCTTGGCATACGCGTGGCGCGGTTGGATGGAATAGCCTTTGTGGGTTGAAGTGCGCAATGTTGTCGAGTCGATCAAAGAGCCGCTGTGATTCGTTCTTGAAGCACAGACCCAGGAGATAGACGAAATCGCGGACGGTTTTGTCAGCGACATGCTCCCGATATCCAGGCGCGTCGTCTGCGTAGGGTATCAGGACATCACGATAAACGACGCACTGGAAGCGTCGTCGCTTCCCTTTCCAGCGCACCGACACTCGCACACGCGCTTCCTCTTTCGGCACATCATCGTCTATAGCACGCCACATCCCATCCACCACCATCCGAAAATCGCCCAATCGCACGACTCGCCGCGCAACCATCTTGCGACACCTCCTTCGGGAAAAGCGTTGCGGCGCTGATTAGCGCACAAGTTCAAGATCATCTTCGGTGACGAGGGCTGCCCTCTCGCCACCGAACAGGATACCATAGACGCGACTGACGACAATGCTGCCAGGAGCCGCCGCAACCATCGTCCAATCATCGCGCAGGCGCGGCTCTTCTGGACAAACGCCTTGCGCATGGGCAATGACGACGCCCTGCCCGCGAATAGCGGTCACCTCGCCGCCGACGACGAACAGAACCAAATTAGTAGGCTCGGACGCTTCGGTGATGACCCAAGTTGGCGCTTCTGCCGCGTCAGCGCGTTCTATGCGGTAGATGCCAGGATGCAATTCAACGAAGCGCCCGTCCGATTCAAGACACGCCACAGGCACGATGAACGCGCATTTCACCTGCACCGGACACCCATGGCATTCCCAGACCTCGGCGCGCGCCATCGCGCCTTCCGTCACTGCCCGCGTCCACAGCCAGCCCGATGCTGGAAATAGAACCGGCCGTGGCGCACGAGCCACAACCCGCAAAATCTTCGCCATTCTCGCCACCTCCTAATGCGCTTCCGCACCATCGTCCGAGCCGCAATCGCAGCGGCTCAGAACGACGATGAGGCGATGGTTTTCGGCGCGCACCACGCAACCAGGAAATTCTGGATGTGGACCCTTCACAACGGTCATCGGACCAATCGCGTGGCGCAACTCCGCCACAATCGCTGTGAACCGGCGACTAGCCTCCGACCCGTCCAACGGCTCGGACGAATGCGTCGAATACACATCCGAGCCGCGGCGCTCGAACCAATCTATGTGGTAATGGAACCGCTCCATCATCAGACACCTCCTTCAGTGCCCGCCGCCAAGCGCACAAGGCTTGGCGGCGCATTTTCATCCTCCGCCTCCACAAAACCCATTCCAACGCATCTCTGAAAAAAATCGCTGCGCCGCCCACCCACTCCTAAGGCAGGCAGGCGGCGCATCTCTAATCGTTTCCCGTGAAACATCCGCTACCTGCGCAACTCCGCCGGCAGCGCTTCTAGCACCACCCGCAACAACTCCTGCGGGTCCAGCGCCGCCGACACCGCCGGGTTGCGGCGATAGCGAAAGATTAGCGGTTGGATGACTATG
>Ga0209143_1000836_pt1 | contig 14772 bp, 19 predicted proteins | sample FaiFalFF_MnMetaG_3_FD_184739 | JGI IMG/M metagenome (GOLD analysis project Ga0209143, IMG submission 184739) | Freshwater microbial communities from Yellowstone National Park, Wyoming, USA - Fairy Falls B (FF_Mn_B) MetaG (SPAdes) (version 3) | ecosystem: Environmental > Aquatic > Freshwater >...
CAATCGAATACATCGAGATAGTCGAGACCTATAGGCCATAGGGAGATCCTTACATCAAGGCTAACTGGGAACCTACGCCTAAGCTCCTCTGCAAGCCAGTGCAACGTACTTCTATCATTGAACCCTATAGGTTGTATGAGGATTTTAACACTCAAAACCTCCACCCACATACCCCAGCTTGAACGCTTTCAAGTTCAACTCTAGGTTGGAGAGCCCTCTTAAAACTTTGACCACACTATCAAATCCTATGATGCTACCGAGCTTCGTTATTGTGACCCCCTCCCCGCATCCCTGGGAGGCTTTACGCCTCCCCCGAGCGGTTTGTCGGTTTTCCGCTCGGACGCGCACTCCTCATCCCTCCTATCGGATTCCCCATTCTTGGGGCATCACCTTTCAGGGCCGGGGGGCCTCGGCTCCAGCGGGTTCACAGGAGCTCCCTCCCCACGCTGGCTCCTCTCCACCTCTTACTTGTAGACGTCCAAACCTTAAATTTGTTTCGCTAATAAAATTTATTAGGTTTGCTTGAGCGCTTTATGGGGGTGGTGTTTGGTTTGGGTTGTATTGTCTGGGTTACTGGTACTGTTGCCAGGATCACAACTAGGGGGCTTGGTCTGGGGATATATGTTCCGGCGAGGCTCCAGGGTAGGCTTGAACCACTGAAGGGTCGTAGGGTTCTAGTACTGGTGGTAGCAGATGATTGCGAGGAGGGCCCTGGTAGTAGAACTCCCCAGCGTTGACTGCGATATAGTGAGGTTACAGGCTCTAACAAACCTAGCGTACAAGTACAGAGAGCTAGAAATATGCCCAGATGATATACCAAGGACAGCATGCACAATGCTTTACAAGAGGAACTTCAACCTAGAATTCGGTACAAAGCCTAAGAGGTGGTTTGCAAGACAATGGCTACCAATGACTGTACTGAGGATACAAGATGGGGCTAGGAGGGGTGATACCGGAGCCCCACTACTGCTAGACCTAGATGGGGGTGTTATGAGGCTTAGGAACATATGCCACGGTGAAGCACCAATACCAAGATGGGTCTACGATAGGTTAGAGGAGGGTGGTGATATCGTATTCGCAAAGCTAGGTCTAAAGGATGGTATCCCGGCTGTAGCACTTGTTGCTGAGAGGTATGTTGAGCCCTACGAGCCCGAGAGCCTACTACCAGTAGATGTTAATAGCTGGAAGCACGGAATAGTATGGGCTCTAATCAAGAACGAGAGGATATCTTCTATTGGCCGTGAGAGGCCCGATCTTGGTAGGGTTGAGAGGTGGTACTCCAACGTTGTAAGGCTGGAGAGGCATATTGGTAGGCTTGAAAAGCTCGGACTGAACGATAAGAGCTCCCGGAGGGAAGCTAGGAGAACTAGGAGCAAGATGTACAGGTACCTCAGGGGCTACTCACAATGGCTAGCTAACAAGATTGTTAGGAAAGCTTTAAAGCACAAATCCAAAGTGGTAATAGACAGGGCGTTAGAGGAGTCTTGGAGAGATCTACTTGAAGAGGGTTTAACAAAACGCAAAGCTAAGATTCGAATGGCGGGTGTAAGAAGGTTCATTAGAATACTGGAAACACAGCTGAAGTGGCACGGTGTGCCCTACGAGTTCAAAAGGCTACCAAGCAGAGTATGCCCGGAATGCGAGATTGAAATGGAGGAGCTCCCTGGGAGGAGAATGAGATGCCCGAGTTGCGGGCTAGAAGAGGACAGGGATAAAATACCAATACTATGGGCGCTAAGACTAGCCTAGGGTGTGGCACGGCCTCCTCCACCCTAACAAGGCTTTCTCCAATCCATCCCCGTCTTGAAAGACAAGCCTTTCAGTTGTACAGCATAGTCTAGAGCTCCCGGAGGGCACGGTGTTCCCCTGTCCTTCCATCCTCTCCGTATTTAGTAGCCGGGTATATAGTCTTTGCTATATATAGTGATGGGAGTGACAGCTGTGCTATCGGAGGCGGAGAGAGCAGTAGTAGAGATGCTTGAGAGAGGGGTGGCAAGAGCACGGCGAGGGAGATAGGGCTCGACTGGGGCCCATGAGGTGTGGGTGAAGCTAGTGAACGTGGGTGAAGCTAGTGAACCCACACAGAGGCCCAACCCCGCAAACTTATTTAAAACTATCTACAACTATTCACAAATATTGAAAGGCGGTGTAAGGGCTTTGTACAGGTTTGTTGGTGTAGAGGTTTCAGATGGTGTTGGATGGATTGTTTTTAGGAGGGTTGAGAGGCTTAACGCCCTGAACTCTGAGTTTCTGGAAGAGGTTCTAAGAGCTCTCGACGAGCTTGAGGGTAGGGGTGATGTCAGGGTTATAGCTATTACAGGTGAGGGTAGGGTTTTCTCTGCTGGCGCAGATTTATCCGAGGTCGCTAGCGCGAGCTCCCCAGAGGAGGCTGGGAGGCTTTTCGCATCCATAGCTAGGCTTGCTAGGAGGATGCTCTACGTTGATAAACCTCTCATCCTAGCCTTGAACGGTGCGCGGGCTCCCCAGAGGAGGCTGGGAGGCTTTTCGCATCCATAGCTAGGCTTGCTAGGAGGATGCTCTACGTTGATAAACCTCTCATCCTAGCCTTGAACGGTGACGCCTACGGTGGTGGAGCCGAGCTAATATGGGCTGCCGACATAGTTGTCTCAGTTGAGAACGCTAAGCTCGTGTGGGCTGAGGCTAGGTGGGGTTACAACACACCAATACTACCAGTGGTAGGCCCAAGTGTGCTAGGACCGTCGAGAACAGCAATGCTAGCAATGACACTAGAGCCTCTGACCGCCAAGGAGGCACACCACATAGGGCTCATAGCAAGGCTAGCCCCGGACCAGAAGGCTTTAAGAGAGGAGGTTCAAAGGATAGCAAAAAGTATAATGGAGAACTCACCACAAGCAATAAAATCTATAAAAAGACTGCTAAGGCTAGCTAAGCTAACACCACTACTGGAACTAGGGTTCAGCGAGCTAGAGAGACTAGCGAGAGGGAGCGAAGCTAGGGAGGCTGCGAGAGCCTTCGTTGAGAAGAGGAAGCCGGAGTACAAGTGGTGATGGTGCCGCCGGGGGGATTCGAACCCCCGACCACCCGGTCTTCAGCCGGGCGCTCTCCCGCTGAGCTACGGCGGCCCAGGAAAGTTATTAGGAGGCGGGATTTAAAAAGCTTAGCCTAGTTGGAGGCGGGATTTAAAAAGTTTTGGGTGTTAGCGGTCCTCCCCCAGTAGTGTGTAATCTTTCCTCTTATAGCCTACAACCCTCTCAGGATATGATAGGATGACAAGCCCTTTAACCTTATCACCTCTCCTAATATAAGATATGAGGGTTACCTTGAAAAGCGTTGCTGCTGTAAGGCCGCTGTAGAGAGGCCCCCTTGTGGATACAACTATAGGCACCCTTACGTTTGCGAATTTTAAGACCATATCGGACGATGCCCTCCCCGTGGTGATCGCAATAGATCTTTCAAAGTTTAAGCCCTCCTTAACAGCTATTCCTATGAGCTTAGCTATTGATGTATGCCTACTAGTATCATGTACTATAACTGCTCTCCTACCAGCTAGATCGTATAAACCTGAGGTGTGCATAGCTAGCCCTCGGGTTACAGATATCGTTCTCCTGTTGAAGTCAACATATATGCCTACTATTGCATCCCAGCTAACTCTGAGGTTTGAGTCAACCTTAACACCAGTTGTGGCGAGGGACGAGCAGTCTTCAACATAAACCTTTCTAAGACTGGGGCTACCGGAGACAAGGGCTTCAACCCTCTTACCCTCAAGATCTACCTTAACGCCTACTATCTCGCTAGGAGATCTAACGATTCCATCGCCTAGGAGGAGCCCTACAACAGTCTCCTCTAGGTTAACCGGGTTCAGTATGAGGGTTGTGTAGTGGAAGCCGTTAACGTAAACATCTAGGTGATCATCAACAGCTATCGGTGGGAAATCGCCATCCCCAGGCTGGTATAACACCTTACCCTCGTAGAAATTGAAGTCTGTTAACGCCAACTTACCTTCTAGCTAGCATTCTCTCCACATAAGCGTTCATATGCTCCCTAGCCCAGCTTAATGGCACCCTGCCATCTCCGAACATTGCTTTAAGCAGTATGACGTTGGAGGGGTGGAAGACTGCGAATACATGGCCTATGAGGAAGATTACTGTTAGGTAGAAGCCTATATCGTGTAACAATAGCATGAGCCTGTGCTGGCTAGGCGTTAGATCTAGATATGCTATAGCCAGGCCGCTAAACCCTACTAGGACGACCCCGATGGCTAGGAGTAGTGCTAGGTAAACTGCAAGTACATTATGCCTATCAAGGCCCTTCCTAACATCCTCCGGGAGCTCCCTCCCCAGCAGGTAGTGGGATAGGAGTGTTGAGGCCTCCCTCAACTGCTGCCCTACAGGCTTCCTTAAAACCCTTAACGTTTCAAGTCTCCCGCTTACAAGGAGGTATGCTACGTAGACGACTATTATGAAGCCCCAGAGGGGCCCTGCCAGCCTGTGGAGCATCCTAGCTATCTGAACACCTGCTGTTACAGCTCCAGTGCCAGGGTCTAGGCCTAGTAGCGTTGCTATAGGGGCTCCAAGGGGGTAGATTATGTATGCGAACACCTCAATCTCAAGTAGAACCAGGCCTGTTATTAGGAGTGTTAGAAAGAGTATTAGGTTAAGCCAGTGTGTAAGCCTGTAGCCTACGCTTGCTACCTCCAACTCATCCCTCTCAGCCATCACGTGGCACCCTCACTCTTAGAGGTTGTTCTCCTAGCACGCCACCAGGCTACGGCTAAAGCTGCTAGAGTGAAGACAGATGCGAGGCTGAGACCGGGTATCGCTACACCCTCCAAGGACTCCCTTATGGCGTTAGAGTTCCTGGGGGTCTCGGGGAACATTGCTGGGAACACCCTGCTAGCCTTATCCTCTGAGGCTGCGAATATCCATCTAACCCTTCCTCCCACGTAGCCGTCTAGGCTTAACCCGTAAACCTTCTTACCTTGAGCTCTCAGATCCTCAGCGATCCTGGTAGCCTCCCTCATGGAGGTGAAGGTGAAGACGTTCGTTGGGCACACGTCAACACATGCAGGTTCAAGGCCTGATTGTATCCTATCGACGCAGAATGTGCACTTATAATACTTACCATCCGAACCCCTCCTAGGGACGTTGTACGGGCATGCATCTAGGCAGTAACCGCATCCTATGCACTCGCCCGGCTCTATAACTACTGCTCCCTCAGGGCTAACCTTAATGGCCCCCACAGGGCAAGCCCTAGCACATGGTGCCTCAGCGCAGTGGAGGCAGTTGTAGGGTACTGGGACTACCTCTACAGTGTTTATGGCAACTTCTGCCTCAGCGAACTTCAATGTCTTGCTTACAGGGAACTCGTGGAAGAACACCACCTTCCAGGCATCAGCGTGTAGATCCCGTGGGTTTGTGAACGTGGGGCTGAAGGTTGTGTTAAGAGCCTTCCTACCATTCCACTCCTGGCATGCTATCTGGCACGCTCTACAACCTATACACTTGTCTAGATCTACTACAACTGCAACCCCTTCATCCCTACCTGGGAACTTTAGCTTAACCACCACCCATCACCCCACAAGCTTAGGCCTCCTTATAACCCCTATCCACGCCTTAGGCCTTAGACTCCTGTATCGTAGTCACAACATCGCCCACATCTGGGTTTATGAAGTTAGCCTGAGGCCCTGTAACCCTGCCTTGGAAGCTGAAAGCCCATATAACGTTAACCACCGGTAGCTCCCTACCGTTGACCTTGAGGTAGGCCTCCCCATGGGTTACGAACGCCTTAAGTCTTATCATGCCCCTTGCTGTGAATATCTCAACTAAATCCCCAGGCTTAATCCCAAGCTTCTCAGCTAAGGGAACGGGCACGTAGACGTAGGGTTCTGGGACTAGCTGTGCTAGACTCGGCAGGTTCCTGGTTAGGGCCCCGCTGTGGAACATCTCTGTCAGCCTATTACTCGTTATAGCTACGAGCACCCCATCTTCACCCTTAAGATCCTCAGGTGTTAAAGCTACACCCACAGGTTTACCTGCTACAACACCAGGCTCCTCCTTTAACACCCTAACGTTATGCGGGTTAAGCCAGGCTAGAGTTGGATACTTCAAGGCTAGCTCCAAGTCTGGTGATTCAACAGGCTCTGTGTGTATCGGGTACTGGAAGTTGTAACCAGCATACCAACCCTTCATCTCATCTATAACCTTTAACGTAGCCTGCTTAAGGCTACCGGTCTCCTGGTAGTACTGTCTAAGCTTGCTCCTGAACTCCTCGTACTTAGCCTTGTAATCCTTCCAACCACTCCCCGAGAAGAAGGGCCTCTTAACTAGAGCCTTGAAATTCGTTGTAGTCTCATCCCAGTATAGTGTGTCGTTAGCCCAGAGATATCTCATCCCAGTCTTGGAGGCGAACTCCTCGAACGATAGCACTCTAACCTCTCCACCTTCCTCTACAACGAAACCTTTACCGTAGAACCGCAGCTCTCCAGCTCTTATGAAGTTCATTATGTCTAGGCCTCCCCATAGGTCTGCTACACCGCTAAGCCTCCTCTTGAAACTCCTTGGAACCCAGAAGTTGTGACCCGGTATGAATGCAGGCCTGTACTCGCCTGTAAACTCGTCTATCCACTCCCCACTCTCTCCTGTTACAACCCATTCTCTCCCAGCAGCTCTTACAACATCATTTCTGCCGAGCACAGCTACCAGGGAGTCGTAGTTGTAGAGGAACCTAACGTTCTGAGGCCAGCTCCAACCCCAGTTCTTGTACACCTGGAACTCCCTGCTAAACAGCCCGTCTATCTCACCCTCCTTCCTTAGCGTCGAATCCCTCCTCATGGTGGTGAACTCGTCCCTAACAGGGTTGTATATCCCATCGTATATTAGAGCTGAGAAGTTGAGCTCCTTGTTTATAAGCCTTGGGTTTACTTCAGCCTCTATAGCGCCAACAGGCGCTGATGCCCCCCTACCACCACTGTAATCCCAAGAACGCCTATACTCTAAAGGTCTACTGTATAATTCTACAAGCTTATCTCCCTTCCTGAATGCAACCTTCTCACTGCCCTTACCGTAAACGCTACTAGGTAGCCTTACCACCCCGTAGCTGTCTAGATATTTGAAGAGGTTCACCACTATCCAGTAATCAGGCCTCGATAAACCTCTAGGTTCGAGGGCCTTCCAAGTCCACTGGATAACCCTATTACCATCAGTCCTAGTACCCTCCTTCTCAGCGAAGGAGGCTGAGGGTAGCAGGACGTCTGCAAACCACGCTGTCTCCGTCTCGAATATATCAGCTACGACCAGGAGCTCTAGTGATGAGAGGGCAGCCCATATGATCTTAGCGTTGGGGTTGGTTACAGCAGGATTCTCTCCGAATACAAGAGCTGCCCTTATCTCACCTGCTAAAACCCTCCTTGGAAACACTACTTCGGTAGACCCTGTTCCGAAGGGGAAATCACATATGACAACCCCGTTAACAGGGTCGCTCTCAGGGTCTGTACCACAGAATAGACCCCATGTAAGCTCATGCCTCCTCCAGCCATAGAACTTGAACACCTGTAGAACCTTACTTAGATCAGCTTGACCTTTCTTAGCCGAAGCTCTCAGAGCTGGGAACGCTTCAAGAGCCCACTCTGGAACCTCCCAGCTCCACGCATCTGGCATCCCCTGAAGCTTCCAATCCTGGTATAATCTAACCTCCATTGGACCTGTGGGGTGGCCGTGATAGCCTCCTAGCGCTTCTATACCGCTACCCTGAACATCATTAGCCCCCTGAACGTTACTATGACCTCTAAACGGGTGAGTACCACCACCAGGGTAGCCTACGTTACCTAGGAGGAGCTGGACTATAGCTGCGGCCCTTATAATGTTTATTGTTGCATTAGTATGCTGCGTAAAGCCCATAGCCCACTGTATGATACCGTGCTTCCTATGGTTCGTTGTAACTCCACTCCTCTCAACGAATATCCTAGCAACGGTTCTGAGTAACTCCTCTGGGACGCCTGATATCCTTGAAACCTCGCTTACATCATACTGTTTAACCAGATCTTTAAACTCCTCCAGGTCATCCCTTGTTATATTCCATCTAGCCATAAGCCTCTTAAACTCCTCAAGCTCGTCTCTGATATCCTTGAAACCTCGCTTACATCATACTGTTTAACCAGATCTTTAAACTCCTCCAGGTCATCCCTTGTTATATTCCATCTAGCCATAAGCCTCTTAAACTCCTCAAGCTCGTCTACAGGCGGGCTCCTCTCGAAGAAGGCGTAGTGTAGTATATATAGCAGTATCGCTGTATCAGTGCCGGGCCTGAAGGGAACCCAGATATCTGATACCATGGCTGTCCTGGAGAACCTTGGATCAAATGTTATGAAAACTGTGCCCCTCTCCCTCTTACCCTTGAAGAAGTACCAGAATGATAGTGGGTGTGCCTCTGCAGGGCTTGAGAAGAATAGGACTACATCTGCTAGAGCAACATCCTCTACACTAGCTGTCTCAGCACCCCAACCGTAGGTTACAGCAAGGCTTGACACTGTAGAGCTATGACACTTCCTATACTGGGAGTCCATGTTACTGGTTCCCAGGAACACTGCGAGCTTCTTTGTGAGGAAAGCCTCCTCATTGGTTAGAATTGATGATCCTATCACCTGTATGGGGGTGGAGCTCCCAACATAGTAGAATCCATCTTTCTGCCTAGGAGCCCCTGTTCTAGCCCTCCACTCATCCACGATCTTCCTAAGCTTTTCAACCACATACTTGAAAGCTTCATCCCATGATACAACCTTCCACCTAGGCGGGTACCTCTTAATAACCTCTACGAGTTCATCCCAGCTTTTAGCGTTGAGAATCTCCTCTACAGGTGGCTTAGGCCCCGTCCTTATCAACGGGTATAGTACTCTACGTTCGCTTATAACCTGCTGGAAGGCTGCAGCACCCTTAGGGCATAGAGCACCCCAGTTTATAGGGGACTCGGGGGATCCTAGAGCTGCGAATACAATGTTATCACCTATGGTGTAGAAAGAGTTGCGAATACAATGTTATCACCTATAGTGTAGAAGTCTATACTACAACCCATGGAGCAGTAGTTGCATATGACAGGTGTTATCTTAGCCCTCCTTACATCAACCTTACCTCCAACCTCTCCTAAAACCCACCTAGACTTCCACTGCTTGAATGGAACCGGGGACTCCGCGGTAACCGGGAGTGCTGAGAGGGCTGAAGCAGCTGTAGCTATGGTTGCTAGCTTAAGAAAAGCCCTTCTAGTAATACCGCCATCGCCACCCATCTAAACCACCCCCTTAGACTCACTACAAGACCCTCCATCCCCCTCTCTAGTGGCAACTGCTGCTGGAGGAGATGCAAACGCTACAGAGTTAGAACCTTTATCCCTCCTACCCATTATCATTTTAAGCGTTAAACACGTATAATCCTCAGACTCCTCGATGAGGCTCGTTAAACCATCTATGAACTCGGGTAGGAGGCCATACTCTTTCAGAAGGAGTTCTTTGAGATCAGAGTTTTTATCTGACATCTAGCACCACCCTATTTCTACATAGAATTTTCTTCCAGATAGTCTAATAACCGTTTGCATATACAAATCATTTGTATTCACTATCATAAGATAAACAAATTCATGGAATTCATTCAATTAACATAACTAGATTTAAGATCTAAATGTTGTGTGGAGAGAGGGTAAGATGACCTCTTCCCCGCCCTTTGAAAGGGCGGGTTTCCCCGCATCCCTGGGAGGCTTTACGCCTCCCCCGAGCGGTTTGACGGATCTCCGCTCGGAAGTCTGCACATCACCTCTAAGCATCTCCATCCCTTGGGGCACCAACATTTCAGGGCCGGGAGGCTACTGCTCCAACGAGTTCCTCGGAACCCCCTCCCCACACCAGCTCCTTTCAGCTTATAATAACGTTAACCTAGCATTAAATTTCTTCATCTCCGCCTTGAAAAGGCTAGTTTTTAATATTTAAAGATTAGAGCTTGACCCTATTATGGTGACCGGCGTGGAGACAGAAGAGGGGCTTAAAAGTAGAACTAGAGGTTACCTTAAATCCTTTGGTGTCTCCGTAACCCTTTATGAGGAGAAGATGTTGAAGTTAATAGAGCAAGCTGAGCCTGGGAGGAGGGAGGAGGCTCTCTTAGAGGCTATAAGATTGAATCTTGAGCTTGCAAGAAAAACTATTAGCATGATGACCTACATTGAGGAACTCCAAGTAGAACTATCGAGGAGGCTGTTGGAGAAATTGGGCTTAGAATCTAGGATTAACTACTGATCTAGTATGGATAAAGCGTTTGGTTTTAGCATTAGGTAGCTCAGTTTGAGGGTGTGTGGCTTTGGATTACCGAGGTTATGTTGATCTCTTGTGCTCAACAGAGGATTGTAGGAGTGAGTTGGAGGAGGTGTTGAGGGTGTTCGTAGAGCTACTCGATGATGTTAAGGAGCTTAGGTTACCTGATCTCGATGTGGATCCTAGCAGGCTACCTCTTCTCGCAGGTGGTGTTAGGGGAGGGTTAGAGGGTGTTCTAGAGATTGTTAAGGATATTTTTAGAAGACATGAGCTCGATGTAGGTTATGTTAGCATACGTGATGTCATGGAGGGTTCCCTGGAGGGGGAGAGGGCTTTAGTATCGATGCTTTTTAAGAGAGCTCTATATGAGGCTGTTAGAGGTAAGGATTTAAGGCTACAGTGGGTTAATGGGAGATGCCCTGTATGCGGTTCTCTACCAATCCTAGCTATAGTGAGGAGGGAGAGAGGTGAGATTTTCTCAAGAGACGTTCTATACCTTAGATGTACTTGCGGCTTCACGGAGTCCTACGAGCACTTCAAATGCCCCTCTTGTGGTGTGAGAGGGAGGGATGCTTTTGAGTATAACATAGTGGGTGAGATCACCTATAGGACATGCTCTAGGTGTGGCCATACGATAGGAATTCTCAAAGATAACCCTAACTTAGATTTAGATCTCATAATGCTAGTAGTTATGTATGGTCTCGTGGCCCTAGCCAAGGAGCGGTTATAATACTGCTACACGGCCATAACTGTGATTTCAATTATTTCTAGAGCTCTATCGTATCCCCTACCGCTGGCATCTCCACCTGTAGTCCTAGCTCTTCCTTGATCCTCTTTGCCAGTGCTTCCTGTGCTCTTGGTGTTCCATGTACTAGGGCTACCCTCTCTGTTTTCATGCTTTTAAGTATCCTTATGACCCCGTTTTGGTCTATGTGGCTTGATAGGTCGAACCACTCTACCCTAGCTCTCACCGGTATCTCCTCTGCTAGGGCTAGCCCTGTTTCAAGTATCTGTCTCCCAGGTGTTCCTCTCCCCTGGAAGCTTACTAGGAATACTGCGTTTTTCGGATTCTCAGCTATCCTCTTCAAATAGTATAGGCTTGGCCCTCCCTTTAGCATACCCGAGCTCGCCACTATAACCCCAGGCTCCCTGTAGGCTACCCTCCTATCCTGCCATCCTCTAACCAGGTTATACTCCCTCATAGCCTTCGCTAGGAGCCCGTAGAGTCTTATGTACCCCGAGTGTTTTAGGTAGAACTCCGCAACATCCCTAACCATACCGTCAACCCAAACCTGCCACGGGGGGTCTCTCTCAGCTAGGATGCATAGAACCTCCTGACCCCTACTCACACTAAACAACCTCCCTTAAACTCTCATAGAACCTATCCTCAACAAACTGTCTTGGAGGGTGGTTTGTAGAGCCGTAGGTTGACTCCACTATAACCAGGTCTACGCTTAGTCCATCGAGCATAGCTGGGCCCACAAGCTTAGTCTCTATAACATTAACATCGCTCGTATAAAGCACAGCCCTCCCATCAACCTCTACCAGGACGCTAGCAGAGCCTGGTATGTGGCCTGAGTAGAGGAGCTTAAACCTCAAACCACCCAAGTCAACCTCCTCATTGTAGCCTATAGTCGTAGCAGATGAAAGCATTTCGTCAACAACACCTTCATCGAAGGGGAGGTTAGCACCACCAATCTTAATCATATCATGTAACAGTACCCTTGTAACATCCAATGTTAGAGGTGTAGCGTAGAGCCTAGGCTTAACGCTAATATAGAGCAGGGGTGATGCACCAACATGATCAAGATGACTATGAGTTAGAACAACACCACTTAGATCACGTGGTCTAACATACTCAGGGAATATAGGGTTATCCCTCTCATCAAAGTTAACACCATAGTCCATAAGGAGAGAACCACCACTACCCTCAACGAGGATAGCAGCCCTACCAACCTCCCTACCACTACCAAGAACCCTAACCCTAGCCAACTCGTAACACTACACAGTAGAACACTTAAACCGAAACCTTTATAGGAATGAGATGCACTAGGCAGCAAACACAGAGAGCTGAATCACCTAAAATCGAGGAACGCTACCTAGAAGATTGGTTTACGTCGACCGTAAATATACCATAAGCTGCTGCGAGTTTAATGGTAGGTACGACTACCCATACCTTACCTGTAACCACCATATGTTTACAACTGGAAAGCTTCGCCTTTCTAAGGAGGAGATGAAGAAGCTTAAAGCTCGGTTAACACAATTACGGTCGAGCAACCCGGTGTGGGAAGGAGGTTCGATGGTCCCACCGGGGCCGAGGCCCCCCGGCCCTGAAAGGTGATGCCCCAAGGGATGGGGACGCTTAGAGGTGATGTGCAGGCTTCCGAGCGGAGATCCGACAAACCGCTCGGGGCGTTAAGCCTCCCAGGGATGCGGGGAAACCTCGCCCTTTTAAGGGCGGGTGGGGGTCATAAGCCTCCGCTGATACCACATAGTATCGGTTATGAGGCTACGTAGGTGCGCCAAGTCTTGGAGAATGCTGTAATGTTATTCAAGCACATCCATAGATGAGAGCTCCATAACGTTAGAGTTCAAGCGGGATCCATGCGGTTGATGTAAGGTGTGCGCCTTAGCTGAAAGCACGAAATTAGAAGATGTAATCTGATTGCGTTGAACTCTTTCTTCTCTATGTCTTCCCAGACTTGATCTCCTTATCTACGTCCACTACCTTCTTACACTGTACCTTGCTTAGAACATCTTGTAGTTGATCCTCTGTTGTCTTGTACGTGTAAAGGTATCTCCTGGTTCTAGCCTTGATCTTGACTAGGTTACCCTTCCTCACCCTCTTAATTCTACACTCTATAGCTCTCCTAGCTATGTCTGCGAACAGGTTTAAATCTGTTATCTCTACGGGCAACGTGCACACCCCCTAGACTGTCGCCTTTAAACCTTTTAAGCTGTAGTACACCATCTATGTCTTAGGCTAGGGTGCACTCCTTTGAGTAGTGAGGAGAGGTTTGTCATAAGGGTGGGGGATAAGGAGGTTGAGGTTAACGAGGAGACTTTGAAGATACTAAGGAGGTATAAGAGGACGGAGATGACATTAGAGCAGCTAGCAGCAGCCCTAGGCCTTGAGAGCTGGGATGAGGCATACGAGCTGGTGAAAAGGATACCAGCATGGCTACTCGACATAGAGCCTACAATGTGGAAGGTTACATATAAAAGGTATGTCGTGGAGAAGATGAAGCAACAGTAGGAGGGCTGGCGTTAAACAACTAATGGGGGGTTACCTTAATGGAATAGTGGTATACGAGGATGAAGTCTCAGCTCTGAAGCTCATGTCCGAGGAGCTCTCCAGATACCACCAGGTTTTCGCAAAAGCAGCTGTAGAGAATGGTGGTCTAGGTGTTATTATAAGGGTTAACGGTGTCGATGTAGGATCGGCCATAGGGTATACCGCTGAAGGTTCCATGTTAACTGTAGGTGTCATCTACTACGTCTACATTAGAAGAAGCTATAGGGGCTCGGGTTTCGGTAAAGTGCTAGTCGCATCGATGGAGGAGCTTCTGGAGGGTAAAGGCTCCAGGGTCTACGTGGCATCTACGACAAGAGATAATATTGAATCTCAAAGGCTCTTCAAAAGCCTAGGCTATAGGGTTCTAGGATGGAATATAGCTGAGAGCGAGCTGGGATACGATGTGGTGGAGGCCCTTGAAGCTATAGCATGCATGTACGATGACGATATAATCATGGTTAAACCTTACAGTAGAAGTCTTCTCTCGAAACTTAGGAGGCTGGATTACAGGAGCCTGTGGTTTAACATTTGCTATAAGCCATGGCTAGACTATAGAGGCTATACAAGCGTTAAACTTTAATCCAAGGAGATCTCATATCAGCGTTTATGTATAACTTACCCTCTAACATGCTCTATGACCCCTCCCCGCCCTGAGGGGCAGGGTTTCGAACCTCTGGGTCTAGGGTGTTACCCCTCCGAGTGGGGGTTATGGTTTCCAACATCTCATCCGGGCCCGGGGGTACGTTGTTCTCCGTGTGCTCGAAGGCGGGGTTCACCCCCGCAACCCCCAAGCCCTCGACTCCAGCTAAACCTCATCACCATCCTGGTAGCGTACCTGAGGGGTTTAAAAGCTTAACGCTCTGAACTCCCTACCCCGCCTTGAAAGGCGAGGTTTGCTAAGCTTCGATATCACCTCCTCTCTTCCTAGTTTTAGAGCTTTCTCCACTCCCTCCCATCCATGCCATGTTTTGAGTAGCTTTAATGGGTTATCCGTTATTATCGCCCTCTTAGCCTTCCCGGGTATGTCCAACATCATTATATCTTCTAGAGCTGAAGCTATGTCAAGCCCTTGTACCATCGGGTAATCGCTTCCAAAGAGTATCTTATCATAGCCAACCTCCTCTACAGCTCTTCTAACGAAGTATGGGTCTACGGCTGATGTGTCCGCGTACACGTTATCGACTGCCAGGGCTTCCAGGGCTTCTCT
>Ga0209143_1000842_pt1 | contig 14739 bp, 18 predicted proteins | sample FaiFalFF_MnMetaG_3_FD_184739 | JGI IMG/M metagenome (GOLD analysis project Ga0209143, IMG submission 184739) | Freshwater microbial communities from Yellowstone National Park, Wyoming, USA - Fairy Falls B (FF_Mn_B) MetaG (SPAdes) (version 3) | ecosystem: Environmental > Aquatic > Freshwater >...
TCCTGCTCTCGTCGCTGGCGGCTAGGGCGATGAACTCATCTGGCTTTGTAGAAATGTGGCCCGCATCTCCTTAGGGTTTTAGCTGGCAGGCCGCAAAGTCGGGAGGCGCCACGACAACGCATATTTGAGCAAGTGCAGGTTGTAGGTGAGACCGGAGGGCAGGGCCTGCTTACACTGCATATGGATGGTGTGGCCAGGCGCCAGGTCTCCCAGCTTGCGCTTCATGACCGAGATGACCGTTACCTGCCAGGTTGCGCAGGCGGTAGAGCTCCCTGGGGAAGGAGATAGCCATGAGGCCCCGATAACCCCTGGGCTCCCGCATGGGCCTGCTCCGCCTGGCCGGGATGACGCTCACGGCCCCTATCACCTCCCGCACGAAGCGGTGGTTCTCCTCCGAATCGAAGCCGGCGTCGGCCACCACCACCCCCAGCCTGGCCACCCTGGCCCCGCTGGCCACAAGAGGAGGAAGCTCAGGGATGTCGGAGCAGGGGCCCAGGCCCGCCCGCTGGGCTAGGATGGCCCTCCTCCTCACCTCCACCAGGAGGGGATACTTGAGCCAGGCCCGTCTCCGCACCCGCTGCCCTATCTCCCTGAGGCGACGCACGAAGTAGTAGCTGGCCCTGGAGGTGCGCAACCCGGTAGAGTCGCAAAGCACTACGTCGGGGGCGCCATCTGGGGGCATCAGCCTCTTAGCTGCCTCCGCCAACAGCCCCTCCAGCTCCTCCTCCAACCGCTTGAGGAACTTCTGCAGGGTGGTGAAGTGGGGCACCCTCGCCAGATGCAGGGCCTTCCGCAGCTCCCGGTGCTCCGCTCATCGCACCACCGCCTCCCGATAGGTCCAGCCCTCATAGCGCATGAGGCAGAGGATGGCCACAAGCTGGGGCTGGGTGTATAGCCGTTTCGAGCGGGGAAGGACGACCCAGGGGCAGCACCGACTCCGCTACCTCCCTGGCCACCCGGGCCAGCCGCACCAGACCCACCTCGGCCATCGCTCTTCCACCTCCGCACCAGCCCCCCATTCTAGCCCCCACCTAGCCACTTTTCTACAGAGCCAACAAGAAGCGGGAGCAGATGGAGAAGATGGTGGCCCTCTTGCTCCAAGCACAAGCTCTGCCCCTCTCCTCTAGGACGCTCATCCTGCTGCTGCGCCAGGTATGGGAGCTGTGGCGCCGCATGGTCCGTGGCTATGTCCTATCTCTTTACTGAAGGTCAGGCCTCACCTCATTGACGGCTGCCACATGGTCGTCCTGCTCTCGTTGCGCACACTACGGCGTCACCAAGGGGCTGTCGGCAGGGCCAGCAAGGCCGCGGCACCCTGGCTGTTCTCTCAAGCGTCGAACAACCTCCTCGAAGTCGCCAAGGAACTTCTTCACCTCCTCAAGGGAGCATACGCCGTCCACAAGAGGATAGAGCACACCTGAGGTGCAGTCTACGCTCCAAGGGTCGACCGCAGCGAAGCAGAGTCGCTTGCCGGCGAGTCTCAAGAGGAGCCCCGCCCCGTCTTTCCCCGCCACTACCACGTGCGAACGCCGCGCCCGCGGCCTCACCTGCAGCACATCACACCTAGAGAGGCGCAGCCCTGCCGTCTCCAGCCATTGGCGCACCTGCTCTACATGCGGTGTCACCCAACGCTGAGAACTCAATTCTCCTTCCCTCCTTAACACAGGCCGGCACAGCCTCCTCAACACAGGCCGGGACAGCCTCGTCCTCGACTACCGTGCTGCCTCCTGCTACACCTACCTCCGCCCGACTATTCGTAGACGTAGCCAGGGTGATACTTGATCTCTTTGAACTCGGTCTTCTCTCCCGTGTGCTTGATCCCTCTCTCGTCATGCCCCGGGAAGATGAAGGCGTCCCTAGAGCTGGCCAGACGGCGGATCTTCTCCACCGATTGACGCCACTTCTCCGTGTTCCAAGTCACAGGGGTGCCCACCGGCGGTGGTCCGTACGACTCGTGGGTATAAAGAGCGTCCGAAGTCATCAGGACCCAGCCCGTATGAGGGAGCCTCACCATAAGCCCCATCGTCCCAGGCGTGTGGCCGGGTAGGGAGACCAGCCACAGGTCCTTCAAAAGCTCCTGGTCACCGTACACGGTGAGAGGGCGCCGGCGGTTCAGAAAAGCCCAGTCACGAGGGGAATAGGCGTAGAAGTTGGCCTGCTGCTTCTCCTCGTCCAGCTGCAACTGCAGGACGTGCTTGTACTCGTCCTCGTGGACGACGATCTCGGTGCCCGCCTCCTCGAACAGGCGCAGCCCTCCCGCGTGATCAAGGTGCAGGTGCCCCATCACCACGTACTTGAAGTCCTCGGGCCCGAGCTTCAGCTCCTTCAGACGCGCCTCCAGGCAGACCTCGGGGGTGACCTCGCTCATATCCAAGAGGTACTGCCATACCTGCGGCCACTCCTCCCGCCATTGGGAGGATATCCCCGTTTCGAACAGGACACGGCCGTCCGGGTGCTCGATGATATAGCCTAGCGCCGGTATCTTGCACCAGACATGGGTCGCCTCTCGCCGCTGGCTGGTCAGTATGTAGTTGGGGTGGGGGAAGACCAGGAGCTCGCGGTCTCCTCCCATATAACCCAGATTCAGGCCGATGACCTTGGTCCCCATAATGGTCACCTCCTCGCCCGTCAGAATGCATGATCTCGCAAAGGGCCCTGGGACCTCGGGGCGGGCTCGAGTGCCAGCCCCCGCCCCGAGGTCCCGGCGGCCTACCCCTTGAACTCGGGCATGATCTTCTCGGAAAATATCTCCAGCTGGCGCTTCACCACCGGCAGGGGCAGGAAGCCCTGGTCTATCCACCAGACCAGCCACTCCGGGTTGCAGGCCTTCACCATCTCCTCCAGCTTGCGCTTGATGTCGTCCACCGTCCCGGCATAGAGGTAGTGGGCCTTCTCCATCTGATCCAGCGTCCAGGGGATCTCACCCTCCTGGCCGGGGAGGCGGAAGGCCTCGTAGAAGCCGTAGTAGCCCCAGAACGTGCGCCAGCCGTAGCCGGCGAGGCCCCGATCCGCCAGCTCCAGCGCCTCCTCCCGCGAGTTGGCGATATAGATCTGGCGCAGGGCGCCCATGTCATTACCCGGCTCCCGCACATCCGTCCGCCCCGCCTTCTGGGCCTCCTCGTAGTGGGCCAGGGCGTTCTTGCGGGCCAACTCCGGGTAGGAGATGAGCATGACGGGGCAGATGCTCTCCCGGGCGCACCAGCGGGCCGTCGCCTCGCTCAGGGAGAAGGCCTGGAAGAGCTTGGGGTGGGGCTTCTGATAGGGCTTGGGCACCACCGAGATCTTGTGAAGGAGACGGTCACCGTAGATCTCCTCCCCTATCTCGCCAGGGGCGCCCATGGTGGCCGTCATCTCGTAGGGCGGCCAGGGACACCCCTCGTAGGGGAAGGGCACCTTGTAGAACTCGCCATCGTAGGAGAAAGCCTCCTCCGACCAGGCCAGCTTCAGAATGCGGAAGACCTCCTCAAACACCCGCCGGTTGAACTGGTCCTGCTCATCGCCGGCGCTGGTGGCTACCTGGACGCCTATGTGCTGCCCGTACAGGTTGAACCAGCGGTGCTGGTAGCCCCGGGCGAAGCCCACAATGGTCCGCCCCTTGCTGAGCTGGTCCAGCCAAGCCGTCTCCACCGCCAGGCGGATGGGGTTCCAGGTGGGGAGGACGTAGCCGATGGGCCCCACCTTGATCCGCTTCGTCCTGTCGAGGATGTGCATCCCCAGGGCGATGGAGAAGCCTATCTCGTGCCCCTCCGTGTGGAGCTGGTGCTCCGGGAAGGTGTAGGCGTCCCAGCCGTAGTCGTCTAGCATCTGGGCGAGCTCCACATTCTCGTCGATCATCTGTTGCCACTTGTCGGTGCGGTGGGCTATGGGCCGCAGCCGCTCCCGCTCCTTGGGGCTCGCCGGGATCGTTGGCAGCGACAGAACCGCAAACTTCATACCTCCACCTCCTTCACTTAGTATTCGTCTCCTTGTTATTCGTGTGCGACGAGGCGCTTCAACACTTAGTCAACCGTCCCCTGTCTACCACCCCCCGATTCACCTGGCGGGCCAGGCCTGCCTACCGAAGGCCGAGCCCAGGGCCCGCACGCCCAGCCGCCATGACTCCAGCGTCACGGGCCCCTGGGGGAGGCCCCGCAGCCCGAGCTCCCGTGCCACAAGGTCGACGGTGAAGTAGAGGCCGTAGACGCCCAGGTATACCCAGCCGATGCCCGCCGCCCGTGTCAGCGTCGGGTCGAAGTTGTCCCAGAGGGCTGCCGTTGTCAGCCCCACCACAGGCGGGACGCTCATGAAGAACAGCGAGTAGGCCAGCGGGAACCGCAGGGTGACATAGGCCCAGCCCAGGGTGCTGACCAGGTAAGGAATGACGAAGATCGCCAGCACGTGGCCCAAATTCTCCTCGCTGGGGAACTTCAGGATGCCCACGCCGCTGGCGATGCCCACGAAGCCGAAGGAGAGGTAAAAGCCCGTGAAGGTGCCGGCCACCCACGCCCCGAAGGTGTTTCCCACCGCGATCAGCCAGACCGTGGCGAGGCCGATGAGCACGCCGGCATGGAACAGAGTGACGGCATAAACCATAGGCAGCGCTCCCAACGAGGTCTCCAGCCCTTCCACCCGGGCCAGCACCAGCCCTACGAACATGGCCGCCACAGCAAAGGCACCGGCCGCCAAAGCAAACGGATTGCCAAAAGAGGTTCGTTGCTCGCTCATCTTGACTTCCCTCTGATCGACCCTCCTCCGGACAAGGCCCTCATACTCACCCACCTCGCGACTTCTCTAACGCCTCCGGGTGGGTATAGGTGCTCCCACTACCGGCCTCAGGCTGCCGTCCCGCTGGGCCGACCGTGGGGTCAGGCACGTTCTTCACCACCAGGGGCTGCCTGAAGCCTTCCATGACCGCTGCCTTCATTTCTTACCTCGTCCTGTTACTTCCGGTTGCCCATCGTTGCCTATTGCCAAAAACATGTCAAGTCAGCTCCCTTTGCATACACACGACAAGGCCTTTCGTGCTGTTGCTCCCACCCCCCGTCCTGATATACACAGGCATATATCGCGCATATATATGGACACAGGTAGGCCAACATGTCAACTTACACAAGTGTCGCAATTTGAAACAGCGAGCTTCATTCAGCTGCTGGTAGCTGTGCAGACTGCCCAAGGATGGCCCCAGGGGCAAGTGGTGGAGATGTAACGCCGCATGCCCTGACACTCATGGTGCTGCCCCATGAGCACCGCCCCCACCAGCCTCGAGGCCGCCTGTCGGTTGCTGAAGGCCCCCACCACCTGGACCCGCCGCTTTATCTCCACATGCACCCGCTCCAGGGGGTTGGTGGAGCGGAGGCTGCGCCAGTGGGTCCTGGGGAAGGCCATGTGGGCCAGCAGCTCCTCCTCCGCCTCCCACAGCATCTCCGCCACCCTGCAGGTCGGCGGGCCAGCCCCTCGGCCACCTCCCCCGGCTCCCCGCCCAGTCCGCTCCAGGCTGGGCGGGACGAAGATGCCGGAGTCATCGCCGCCACCTCGCCCCAGGATGACCTGGACACCCGGGCCAGGGCGTTCCTCTGAAAATGGACGCAGCCCCTGGGCCACCAGGCCCCGCAGGAACTTCAGCGCAACAAGACAGAAGCCAGGCGCCAGATAGGAGGCTCAGATACGGTGCCGCAGTTATGCCACAGTTGGGCCCCGAACCGCCTCCCCCAGGCGGTGCCATGATGCCACGGCCTCCCCTTGGGGTCTAGGCGACAGATGTTCTATTCAGTTGTTAAGGTGCGCTTTCGCAAAAGAGGCCTTTTGCGAAGCGGGGCCCGGCCGCCAGCCCCGGGGCTGACAGCTTAACGGGCGGCTGGCAGCAAAACGAGGCAACGCAAAACGGCCAGGAGTGGGCCATCGCAGATACAAAATGGCACTCCCTACCCCAGCCGGTGGACGACACGCCTGGGACTGCCGAACCTCGGCCACCGTCTCCCCTACCGCCTTCCGCAGAAGGGCTTGCAGGGTATCGTCCCCCCTGGGGCAGCTCCATCCTTGTCGTGCCTCCATATTAAACGCAGATCGCTACACATTATCCTTACACCACCCCCTCTTGACATCAGGAAGGAGAGGTGTTTAGCATCCTGGCAGCTAGTGAATCCTCAACGTGAGGGGAGAGGCCATGATAGAAGGACGCCTTGGGCGCTTGCCCATAAAGCTCTTGGTTCTGGTCGGTGCCATCCTCGTTTTGCTCAATGCCATGGGCCGCCCTCCCGCTGGGCCGCCACCCGCCAACGCCAGCCACGGGGGCTCATGGCATGTTGTCCAGCGGGTGAGCGTGGCCTCCGACGGCACCGAGGGTAACAGCTACAGCCAGTGGCCAAGCATTAGCGCCGATGGCCGCTACGTCGCCTTCCAGTCCTATGCCTCCAACCTGGTGCCTGGGGACACCAATGGATGGACGGACGTCTTTGTGGCAGTGCGGCAATAGGCAGCGCCGCCGCCCCGTCCAGCCCGCGACTGGGCATCGCCAAAACCGATGCCCCTGACCGAGAACTCATCTCAAAAGCCTCCAAGCGATGTGAGGAGGGAGGCCAGGTAGACCAGGGCCGCGAAGGTGCTTCAGAGCCTCTCGTAGCGCAGGCCCAGCCAGCGGAACCCTCCCTTGAGCCAGGCGAAGAAGCGCTCCACCGCCCCCTTGGTTACCCTGTAGGTGGCGGGGCAAAGGCGATAGGCCCTACCACGCCTGGGCCGCCTCCGCCCCCTGGGGTTCTCAGGTATGCTGGCCCTGATGCCCCGCTGGCGCAGGTGATGGCGCATCTCCCTGGTATGGTAGGCGCCGTCAGCGCACAGCTCCTCTGGCCTCCTCCTGGGCCTGCCCCTCCTACCCCCAGGCCGCAGGCCCCCTATCAGCTGGGGGAAGGCGGTGGCATCGTGGCTATTGGCAGGGCTCAGGCCCACGGCCAGGGGCAGGCCCGGCGGCGCCACCAGGGCGTGCACCTTACTCCCCTTGCGCCGCCGGAAGCCGCCCGCCCCTATTCCTTCCCCCCTTTCCTGGCCTCGATGGTGGTGGCATCCACAGCCACCGCCCCCAGCTTTAGCCGCCCTGCCCGGTAGCCCAGCTCCAGGAGCCGCCGCCAGGCCTAAACAACCGATGTGTCCTCCCCGGCCATGTCCATCCAGCGGGAGCTCGTGCTCAGGATGTAGAGTATGCAGCGTGGAGTCCTTCCGTCGCCGGCCCTCGGGTGGACGGTGCCCGCTTTGGGAGGCAGCAGAGGGCAGGACGGGCGCCACGGCTCGTCCACAGAATGGTGTCTCAAAGTGAGACAGATCGTCACGACTTGTCCATCTCGCCACTATGTATAATCATGCCAGCTGTATGATTTCGTATATCTCACAATCTGAGCAACAGCGGTAAATCCCATATGGTAAGCGGTCCTATGCAACGTGACGCTGACAGCCGCCTGCGCATCGACTTAAGTACGCCTGCTCTTAGGCAGGCCTCTAGGGGCGAGCTGGAAGAGGAGGCACGACGTCTGGCCATGGCGCGTGAGCTGTACCTTTCCGGCCATCCTGGGGCAGTCGACTCGTTGCGCCCAGCGGTGGCTGTAGCATGGCGGCGGAGCCATGCTTGGGGGGTAGACCCCGACAGTCGCGAGGTGGGACGCTTTGCTGCCCCTAGGGTAGACAGGCGACTTAGGGACGCCGCTGAGCCGGTCCTCCGTCACCTGAAGGACGGGGTGGCTGAGACCCTGGCAGTGGTGATCCTGACAGATTGCGATGGCGTCATCTACCGTGTGGAGGGCGACAGAGAGGTTAGGGGCCTCCTGGAACGTGTGAAAGCGGTTCCCGGTGCGGATCTGAGCGAGGACTCCTGCGGCGCCAACGCCGTAGGCACCGCGTTAGAGGTGGGCCAGGGCATACAAATGTGGGGGCCAGAGCATTACATCGCCGGCTTCCAGCCCTTCGCTTGCACAGCGGTGCCCATCAGGGACCCTCTTGCCGGCAGGCTGCTGGGGGTGCTGGATGTGACCTGCCGGGCTAGCGAACTGACCCCACGGGTGGTGGAGATCGTGGAGCGAGCGGCAGACGAGATCGAGCGTCGCCTCGAGGAGAACCTCACGTGGCAGCAACGGGCCCTCTTGCGCGCCTATCTGGAGGCGGTGCGGAAGGCTGGCTCGCGCGGCGTCATCGCCAGCGATGGAGATACCACCATTGTAGGGCGGCGGGCCCTGGAGCTGATCCGCGCCGAGGATTATCCCTGGCTGCTGAGCCAGGCGGAGGTGGCGCGACGGAAAGGGACCGCATGTGAGGGTGCTTTCCATTCTAGCTCTGGCCAGTCTTTGGAGGTGGTGGCCATTCCTCAGTTTGCCGGTGGCGAATACGTGGGGACCGTGTTCGTCCTCAGGCGGGTGCGGGACAAGCGAGGCAAGGGCCGTTGGGCGATCGGGGGATCCGAAGGGCCATTTTCGGGTTTGGTGGGGGAGAGCGTCGAGTTCAGGCGTGCTGTGGCGCTGGCTGCGGAAGCAGCCCGCCGTGGGGGGCCAGTATACATCTGGGGCGAACCTGGGAGCGGCCGCTATACCTTAGCTCTGGCCACGGCGCAGGCCATGGGCGGCCCAGTTAGGGCCATCGACTGTGCCATCGAGCCAGCAAAAGTAGCCATCGACCAGAGGGGCCAGCCGGATACGATTCTGCTATTAAGAGGCGTGGACGATGCCCGCCCAGCCTTGGCGCGTCCCCTGCTGGCCTTAGTGCGCGAGGGCGCAAGAGTAGTGGCCACAGGCAAGCGCGACCCACACGGGCGGCTGCCCAGGGGGATCGTGGGGGAGCTGGTTCGGGCCGTGGGCCAGTTCTGTGTCGAAGTCCCGCCCTTGCGCCGGCGACGGGAAGATGTTCCCCTCCTGGTCGCCCACTTTCTGGAGCGGTTGGGTATCAGGCAGCGGGTGACGGTCTCGGCCCTGCAGGCCCTCGCCTCCTACCGGTGGCCGGGAAACCTCGCGGAGCTGCAAGCCGTGCTCAGGACGGCTGCGGCCTCGGCTAGGGGAAGGGACATCACCTTAGCTGACCTTCCCGCGGCCATTGTCCAGTCTGCCCGGTCTGCACTGTTTTCGCGCTACGAGGAGGAGGAGATGAAGGTAGTGCTCGAGGCGCTGCGCGAGAGCGGGGGCAATCGCTCCTTGGCCGCGCAGCGGCTGGGCATCAGCCGGGCCACCCTGCACCGACGGCTGGCCCGTTACCGGAAGCTCGGTATCCCCGTTCCCGAGCGTGTCTCACGTTGAGACGATGGGTCGGACATGAAGGAAGCTAGCATGTGGGCTAGCAGACATCGATGGGGGTGGTAGCCGGTCGCGATCGACAAGCCATCCAACGGGATGCGGTCTTGCCAGTGCAGCGATGCCATGCATGGAAGGTGAGAAGCGATGTTGGAGATCAACGTCTTCCACAACGGGGCTTGCGACCTGCCGCCCACTGCGGTGGAGGTGGACGGGCAGTGGGTAATAGTGAACGGGGGTGACCTGGCCCAGATCCACGAGTCGAACCAGCGGGTACTAGTGGCCCAGGTGCGCCAGGGCATCCTGGCCGACCGGCTGGGCTTCAACTACTGGTTCATGACCGAGCACCATTTCCAGCCAGAGGGGGCGGAGTTCAGCCCCAACCCGCTGTTGGTGGAGACGGCCATCGCCACCCAGACGAGGCAGATCCGCTTGGGCCAGATGGCCAACATCATCACCTGCTGGCACCCGGTGCGCATTGCCGAGCAGGCGGCCATGCTGGATGTCATCAGCGGCGGCCGGTTGGAGTTCGGCATCGGCCGCGGCTACCAGCCACGGGAGAATGAGGTGCTCGGCTGGCCCTACGGGTCCACCATCCAGGACCAGGAGCGCAACCGGGCGTACTACGAAGAGGCGTTCGACATCATCCTCAAGTGCTGGACGGAGCCGTCCTTCTTCCACCAGGGGCAATTCTACACTATCCCACCCGTGTACACCAAGTGGCACCACAAGCAAACTATAGCCTACTTTTCCCAGCCCCACGTGGGGCGCAGGTTGGAGGAGGTGCTGCAGCTCGGCTCCCCTGACCCGTACGGGGGCCCCAACCCAGTCCTGCAGACGCGCACCATCCTGAAACAGCTGTCGGTCTTCCCCCAACCGTTGCAGAAGCCCTATCCCCAGGTGTGGGAGCCCCTCACCACGCACCGTTCCATCCGGTGGGCTGCACAGCGGGGTGTCAACGGCTACTTCATTGTAGAGCCCAACTCCCGCCTGCGCATGAACATCGAGATGTACTACGAGGCGGCCGAGAAGGCGGGATGGCCGGACCGGCTGCAGCCGGGCAAGCCCTTCAAGTTCGGCTGGGACTGCGAGCGCAAGCGCGGCATCGTGACCTGCCGCTACGTGTACTGCGTGCCACCGGGACGGGACAAGGACAGGGAACTTCGCCGCTTCAAGCAGGCCTTGGAGGTTCAGTGGGACTACTATGGCCCCTTCGGTTTTGCAGCGGTTTTGGCCGAGCGAGACGATCCCATGTACGACCCAGCCATGAAGGTGGATGCCGATCTACTCCTCAAGAAGGAGGTGGCTATCTTTGGCGACCCGAGCCACGTTGCCGAGAAGCTCCTCAAGATCAAGGAGGAGTGTGGATACGAGGACTTCCATGTCGGGGTCTGGTTCGAGCGGGCTGGCTTCCGCACCGAGGAGATAGAGGAGGAGATGGTCTACTTCGCCGAGGAGGTGCTGCCGCTGCTTGCCAAGGCGTGCGGCGGCCAGAAGAAGAACGAGGAGGTAGACCCGGCACGCCTTCTGCCCATTCAGAGGGAGAAGGTGCGCTGAGCGTACGGCTGGGGGCGGTGGGCGGGGGCCACCGCCCCCAGCTGCCCGTCTGACGTCGTATGGACGGAGGTGGAGCATGGGCATCAAGGTGATGGGACTGAACCTGGGCTACATGGGTGGGGACAAGGAGCTGCTGGTCTTCCCGCACCCCAACTACATCCTCCACAGCCAGCGACGGGAAGGGGCCAAAACCTGGTGTCGGATCCCTGCTTTAGCCTACATCGTGGAGCACCCTGAGGGGCGTCTGCTCTTCGAGACGGGCATCTCGTCCAAGGTGAGGGAGGAGTGGAAGGCGACCTGGCAGTTCCTCATTGACCTGTCCGAGGTAACCCCTGAGGTGTGCCTGGAGGCACGCCTGAAGGAGCTGAAGCTGGGCCCGGAGGACTTCAAGTACGTGGTCCAGGGCCACCTGCACTGCGATCACGCCGGTGGCCTGCGGCTGTTTGCCGACGCGGGGGCCACCATCGTTGTGCACGAGGACGAGTACAAACACGTGATGCAGATGCACCTGGACCCCGAGCAACAGGAGGCGACCTTCTATAGCCCGCCGGATTGGGAGTTTTTGGCCCGGCGCCGCCCCTGGACTGTCTACGGCGACCAGGAGCTCATGAAAGACGTCTGGCTGGTAAGCCTGCCCGGCCATACCCCCGGCACCATGGGCCTGCTGGTGAGGCTGAGCCACACTGGCTGGGTCCTCATGACCTCCGACGCTCTCTACTGCTGCGATTCCTATGGGCCGCCGCCCGTGGGGACGCCCATCACGTGGAACGTGGAGCGGTGGCGCCAGTCAGTGGAGAAGATCCGCCGCATCGCCCGGGAGCGCGATGCCTTCATCTTCCCCGGCCACGACGAGACGGGGATCAAGCACACGGGCGAGAGGACCGAGTTCAGGCAGATCCAGTACCTGCCCGGGCACGTGTACGAGTAGGGTGAGGGGGGGAGGTCATGGCTGCGCCTGAGCTGGAGAGGGCCATGCAGATCTGGCGGGAGACAGCCCAGTCCCTCGCCAGCAAGCGGTTCGTGTGGGAGATGAGGCTTGGGTTCCTGGAGATCTGGTCGCGCTTTTCTCATGCCCCCACCGATTTGGCTTACGAGCCGGTGGCAGCGGGAGGGGTCCGGGCCGAATGGGTGGTGCCGCCAGGAGCTAGTGAGGGCAGGGCTCTACTTTACCTGCACGGGGGCGGCTACGTCATCTGCTCTCCCGACACCCATCGGGAGATGGTGGCCCATCTCGCTAAGGCGTCCGGCTGTCGCGTCTTGCTCCTGGACTATCGTCTTGCGCCCGAATTCCCTTTCCCGGCGGCGGTGGAGGACGCCGTGGCCGCCTATCGCTGGCTACTGGCCCAGGACTACCGCCCCAAAGGGCTGGCCGTGGCCGGCGACTCGGCGGGGGGAGGGCTCACGGTAGCCGCCCTGGTGGCCTTCCGCTACTTAGGGTTGCCCATGCCAGGGGCCGCGGTATGCTTCTCCCCCTGGACCGACCTGGCTTGTACCGGTGAGACCCTGGCCTCCAAGGCGAGCGAAGACCCCATCGTGTCGCGTCCCCTGCTGGAGCAGCTAGCCGAGACGTACCTGGCGGGGGCGGACCCCAGGTCTCCTCTGGCCTCGCCCCTTTACGCCGACCTGCGGGGCCTGCCGCCCCTCCTGGTACAGGTGGGGACCGCCGAGACCCTGCTGGACGACTCCCGGCGGCTGGCCGATCGCTGCCGCGAAGTGGGGGTGGAGGTATCGCTGGAGGAATGGGAGGGGATGCCGCACGTCTGGCACTTCTTCGTCTCCTTCCTGCCCGAGGCCCAGCAGGCCATCGCCAGGGCAGGCCAATTCCTTCGCCAGCGCCTGGGATGAGAGCTATGGAGGAGCTGCCGCCCACCTACCGCTCCAAGCTGGTGAGCCCGGAGGAGGCTGTCGCGCAGATTCGGCCGGGGGAGGTGGTGCTCTGGGGCGTATTCCTTGAGCCCACCAGCCTTATCCGCCCGTTCGTAGAGCAGCGGGAGCGGCTGCGGGGCACCGTCATGGCCCATGAGACGCCCCTCCTGGAGTTCCCCTGGTTCGATCCTGACTTCGGTGACTGGTACCGCGTCTATGACTGCTTCCCCGGGGCCAACACCCGCGAGGGGGTAGCAGCAGGCCAGGTAGAGTTCGTGCCTTTGCCTTTCGGCATCATCCGGATGGAGCGGGCCGCGTGCCACGACCGGCGACATATCTACGCTCGGCCAGATGTGTACGTGACTCGCATCTCGCCCCCCGATGAGGACGGGTTCGTCAGCTTTGGCACCTTCCCTTGGTTCTGGCGCGATGCCGTCCAGGCAGCGCGCTTGGTGATCGGCGAGCTGGACCCGAACCTTCCCCGCACCAGCGCGAGGCTCCCCATCTCCGAGTTCGACCTGTTGGTGCCTCCTCCCGACCCAGGCGAGTCCCTGCCCCGGCGCGCCCTCCCACCCACCCCTGTCGACGAGCTGGAGGCGGCCCAGGTGGTAGGGGCCAACGCCGCCGAGCTCATCAAGGACGGAGATACCTTTCAGGTGGGGGTGGGCCCAGCGGCCGAGAGCATGGTGGAGTTCCTGCGAGGCCGCCATGACCTGGGGGTCCATAGCGAGCTCATATTCCCGGGTGTGGTGGAGCTGGTGCGCGAGGGCGTCATCACCGGCGCCCGCAAGAACCGGGACCGGGGCAAGGTGGTGACCGCTGGCCTCTTCGCCCACCCCGAGGACCCTCGTAGGGAGGAGGCGGTGCGCTTCATCGTCGAGCACCCGGAGGTGTTCGAGTTCCGTACTATTAGCGAGGTGGCCAACGTGGCGGTGGTGGCGCAGCTGGAGAACATAGTAGCGGTCAACAACATCCTGGCGATCGACCTCACCGGCCAGGCGGTCATCAACTACCTTGGCCAGCTGCCCATCGCCGGCATCGGCGGGAACTTCGACTTCACCGTCGGCAGCCACTATGCCAAGGGGGGTCGGGCCATCTACTGCCTCATCAGCACTGCCAAGGGTGGAACGGTCTCCCGCATCGTGCCCAGCATACCACATGACCCTTATGTGGTGGTCTCTATGCCTAACTACATGGTGGACTACCTCGTGACCGAGCACGGGGTGGCGAACCTGGAGGGTAGGAGCCTGCGAGAGCGCGCCGAGGCCATCATATCGGTAGCCCACCCGGATTTCCGCAGCGAGCTCAGGCAGGCCGCCCGCAAGATGGGGCTGCTCTGACTGAAGGCGGACGTAACCGCTGCGCGCCTATAGGCACTGACGGTCGCGGGCACGGCGGGAGTGGTAAACGAGGAACGGCTCCCCAAATGGCCCCAAGCAGCATGACGATGCCAGCCAGGAGGCTGGAGGCGAGGAAGACCTGGGCCCTCCGCTCCCACTCTGGCGAAGGTCATTGGAAGAGAAGAGAGGCCCGCAAGGGGGCTGAGTCGAATAAGCGGAAGGGCAGCCCGCGCAGAGGCGGGGGCGGCGCAGCATTTCGTGCAGAATGGGCGGAGATGGGCCGCAGCAGGCACCGCGGGTGGCCTTGCGGGCCGGTCTGCCCAGGCAAGCACGACTGCTGAGGCGAGGGACCCCCTGGCCCCGAGGTATCACGGGAGACTTGCATGATGAGGCGGTGAGAGGAGTTGAGCAGGCAGACCTACGTGCCTGCTCCCGGCGGGCGCACCGGGCGGTGGGCGCCATAGAGGGCCAGTCCCGTAAGGAGGGCGCCGCCGAGGACGTTGCCCAGGGTCACCGGAACCTGGTTCCACAGCCACCAGTCGGCCAGGGAGACGTCGGCCCCCAGCATCATACCCGCCGGCACCACGAACATGTTGACAATGGAGTGCTCGTAGCCGAGGGCAAAGAAGGTGGCTTTGTAGAAATGTGGCCCGCATCTCCTTAGGGTTTTAGCTGGCAGGCCGCAAAGTCAGGAGGGGCCACGACAACGCATATTTGAGCAAGTGCAGGTTGTAGGTGAG
>Ga0209143_1000849_pt1 | contig 14699 bp, 11 predicted proteins | sample FaiFalFF_MnMetaG_3_FD_184739 | JGI IMG/M metagenome (GOLD analysis project Ga0209143, IMG submission 184739) | Freshwater microbial communities from Yellowstone National Park, Wyoming, USA - Fairy Falls B (FF_Mn_B) MetaG (SPAdes) (version 3) | ecosystem: Environmental > Aquatic > Freshwater >...
AGGTACTTCTGGAGGACTTCTTTGGCCTTCGCCTTCTCGCCCTTGCCGATGTAAGCCGTGCCGAGCATGTACAGGGCGTCCGTGAAGTCGGGCTTCAACTGGACGGCCCGTTCGAAGGCCGGAATCGCCTTCTCTACTTGCTGGGCCGCGAAGTAGGCGTTGCCGAGGTCATACAAGAGGTTCGGGTCGTCGAGTTTGTCGAGACTCACGTGCTCCAGGGCCTGGACGGCCTTGTCAAACTGCCGGAGCTGGAGGTAGGCACTGCCGATAGCCACCCAGACCTCGTCTTTATTGGGATGGGCTTCCAGGGACATCTCATAGTGCGGAATGGCCTTTTCGAACTGACCCATCTGAACATAGCAGTTGCCGATGTTGAAGTGGAGGACCCGGACGTTGGGATAGTCCTGCACGAGCTTCTCGAATACGGCCAGGGCCTCGGCGTACTTTCCCTCGCTGAACAGGCGGTTGCCCTCGTCGACCCTGTCGAGTAACTCGGGCGGCACGGCCGGAGCCGCCGTGGGAACTTTCTGGAGTTGGACGTGGATGTCTTCGTTGCGCCCGAGTTCTTTCAGCGCCACGCTAATCTTGCGCGGAATGTAGCCCGTTAGTTCAAAGTCGATGTTCCACTGGCCTCCCCGGATAAAGGCGGCCGTCCACTCGCCCTTAGCGTTCGTCTTCACCTCAAAGCCGGCCTGGCTCTCGACGTGCCAGAGTCGGACCGTCACGCCCTCGAGGGGCTTCCCCTCCGTATCCGTCACGACGCCCTTGACCCGGCCCTTGCCCCGCCAGGCCTGGCCCATCGAAGGCATGGCCAGGACCCATAACAGCAGAAGGACCCACCCAACCGTAAAAGACCTGACATGCCGCTTCATCGTCCCACCTCCCCGCTCGGGATCGAGTTCCGTATTGGGCAGGCGTTACGCAGTGGAAGGGATCCCCCGTCTCCGTACCCGGTTCATGACTCTCCATGGCCGCGTAAAGACAGACCCGCCCACTGCGTAGGCCCCATCTGTATAGATGTATAGAATACAAGACGCAACCCATCCGATACAAGGCGGACTGCGCCGGAAATGGCCCGGATGGGACATCTGCGGTTCTCAAGTCCCGGGTATCGGGTTCCGGGTGCCCGGTACCTGACACCCGGCACCCAGGACCCAGTACCCGCTGGGCGGTTGCCGGGGGGTTACGGCGGAATGGGCAGGGGGGCCGGCGGGCGTGAGGCGGTCCGGCCCGTGGGGACGGGGATCCATCGGGCCTGGCGGACCCCGATGAGGGCGGCCTGAACGTTCGGGTGGGGGAACACCTTCTGGATATAGGCCCGGTAGACCTGAATCTGGGACCGATACTGGCGGATCAAGACCGACGGCCGGGACTCGGCATCGGTCTTGTAATCACAGACCCACAGCGTCGTTCCCTGGGGCGAGGCGTCTTCGAGAATCACGTCGATCCGACCCTCCCAGAAGCGGCGGCCCCGGGCGTCGGCGGGGCCCAGGAAGGGAATCTCTCGGGCCCGGATGCGGGGCTTCATGTAATGCCAGAGCGGACTCCCGAGGAACAGGCGGAGGAGCTGGAAGGATTCCTCAAGGACGTCCGGCACGTCCGTCTCTCGGATGTCCCCTTCCACGAGGGCCCGTTGCAGGAGGAGGGGAGCCTCGTAGGTCAGGAAGGCCTCGACCCAGCGGAGGTCGTCGCCCGTCGGGTCCAAGGGAATGCGGGCGAGGGCTTCGTGGACCAGGGTCCCGACCCATCGACCATGGGGGCTCCCCGCCTCGGGACCATAGACGGCCGGTGTCCCCAGGAGGGGAGGCCCAAGGCCGTCGTCCTCGACGGGAACCGACGCGACGTCCGGCACACGGTCGTGATCGCTGGGACGCCGCCCGACGGGCTCCGCCTGGCAGAAGCGTTCCCATCGCTGGCGGAAGTCTGTCCACACCCGGACGTACGCCTCTCGGTCTGGCCCGAGGGGGGAGGCTGGCCGAGCGGATTCCGGTCTTTCTAAGGCCCCCAGGTCAGCCCGGCTCCGGATCGGCCGGACGTCGAGGAGGGCGCCCGCCTGGAGGCACTGGGCCAATCGGCACGCCGTCCGGTCCCGACGGCCCGGCCGGGGGGTCAGGCAGACCAAGACCAGGTGGTCCCGGGCTCGGGTGCAGGCGACGTAAAAGAGGCGTTTCTTTTCCGCCTCTTCCAGTTGATTTCGCCGGAGGTGATGGAGGAGGAACGTCACGTTGTAGAGCGGATGTCCGGCCGGTCCCCGCTGGACGGCGATCCCCAGACGTCCATCCGGCGTGAGTTCCACTTGACAGGGGCCGGCCGCGTCCCGGCCGGTCTCGGCGGGCTGGCCCAGAAAGTGGGCGTCGGCTACGACGACGAGGTCGAACTCCAGGCCCTTGGCCTTGTGGATCGTCATCCACCGGCAGGCGTTCAGCTCCGGGTCGGCCAAAAGGCTTTCACTCTCCTCGACACCGACCCGGGCCGAAGTCTGCAGGCGCTGGACCCACCGGTCGACGGTCGTATCGCCCTGGTCGGACCATCGGTAGGCCAACTCGACGAGTTTCCAGAGGTTCATGACCCGTTGGGGACCGGTCGGGTAGGGGGCGTAGACGGCCGGGATCCGGAACTCTTGGAAGAGGGTCGTCAGGACACGAGCCGGCGGGTCGTCCCGATGACGGCACCGATGGTCTTGGAGTCGCCGGATAGCCGTTTCGGCGCGGTCCCATTCGTCGGCCAGCCGGGGAAACTGACGCAGGAAGGCCGCTCGGGCCTGAGTCCATACGCTCGGGTCGGCCGCCTGCAGGACAGCCGGGGCCCCCGGACCCGTCGTGTTCGGGGAGACCGGCGGCCATAAGACCCCGGCGTCCGGGGTCCCGACCCATTCCCGGCACTCCCATCCGGCCAGGTGAAACAGAAAGTCGTCGGATACCCCGACGATGGGGGACCGAAGCCAGCCGATGAGGGCCGGTCGGTCATACGGGTTGACCCAGACGCGAAGCATGTTGAGGACGTCCAGGACTTCCGTCTTCTGGAAGAACTGGCGGTCGCCTTCGACGACAAAGGGGATACCGAGCTCGTGAAACGTTCGGGCCAGTCGGGCCAAACGGTCGGTGTGGGTCATGCTCCGGAACAGGACGGCGATCCGTTCCCAGGGAGGCTCTCCCGAAGAGCCTCCCTGGCGAGCCGCCCAGCGGACGACCGCCGTCGCAATGGTCTGGGCCCACAGGTCGTCCCGGTCGTCCGAGGCGTCTTCCAGACAGTACAGGACGGGACGTCCCGAGTCTGACGGCCGCGGGGAGGCCGGGTAGACGGGGATGTAGGGCGGCTGAACGTAACGGTCCGGATGCACGACCGTCCGTTTCAGGAAGTCCGTGATGGACTCGGCCGCCGGGTCCGAGGGATCGGCGGCCGGGAGCAGGCCGTATCGGTCCGTCAGGTCTTCGCCCTCGGCCAGGGGATATCGCCGGCGGTCTTCCTCAAAGAGGGGGCCACAGACGGCGTTCACGAAGTCCAGGAGGGCCGGTCCGCTCCGAAAATTCTGACGCAAGACACAACTCAGGAAGTCCGGGGACTGCTGGAGGTCTTCGTAAAACCGTTGGAAGGCCGCCAGGTCGGCGTCCCGGAAGGCGTAGATGGACTGCTTGGGGTCGCCGACGATGAAGAGGCAACCGGGTCGCCACCGGTGGGTCGTCACGTCTTGGCCCAAGAGGCGGAGGATGTCCATCTGGACCGGGTTTGTGTCCTGAAACTCGTCGACCAGGATGTGACGAACTTGGGCCTGGAGGCTCTGCCGGACGGTCGGGCTCTGCGTCAGTAGGCGGTATGTCTCCCACAGAAGGTCGTCGTACGTCAGGTAGCCCTCCTGGCGGAGTCGACGCTGGAGGCGGTCCAGGAAGGGTGCGAAGGCTTCCCCCATCCGCCGGGTCAGGACCGGGTCGACGGAGAACAGAAACGCCCGGAAGAGGTGCAGAAATCGGGGGACCCGAACTTCGGGGAGTTGGGACGCGCAGGCCTCGGCGGCCCGTTCGAGTCGGGACCGGATGTCCCGCCACCGGTCGTTCAAGTCGGGGGGCGGATATCGCCGGCCTCGGGACCCCTGGATCAGCGACGTCAGGTGGTCGATCAGGAAGGCCTGGAACGCCTGGGACTTCGGGGAACGGGGCCGGTAGGCCCGGACGGCCTCGAGGGCCGCCGAGAGGAACCCCCGGTCCCGCAAGCGCCGATGATACGCCTCCCAGGCCCGCGCCTCCCACGCCGTCTGCTGGTCGAGGGAGTGACCCATCGTGATGGAACTGATGGCCGCCGAACGGGCCATGGACGAGAGGGTCTCCAGGTCCAGGTGGTATCGTCGGGAGAACCACCGGATGGCCGCCCGGGCCCGCCGGTACGGCGGTTCGGGCCGGGGGTCGTGGCCCAGCAGGTCCAGGAGGTAAAAGAGCCACTCTTCGTGAAAGATCTGGTCCCAGAGGTCGTCGCCGATGATTTCAAATTGGGGCGGGATCGAGGCCTCGAAGGCGTAAGCTCGGAGAAGTCCGGCACAGAAGCTGTGGATGGTCGAGATGCGGACTTCATTGAGATAGGCCAGGACCGTCCGGAGGACCCGTCGCCACTCGGACTCGGTCGAGCCGAGCCGCTCGTAGAGGTCTCGACGGACGGCCGCCACAAAGCGGGCATCGGCCGGCTCGACCGGCTGACCCGGGTCGAGCCACGCCTGGAGATAGGTCCGGGCCCGGTCCCGCATCTCGGCCGCCGCCTTCTCGGTGAAGGTCATCGCCACGACCTCCCGGACGGCGGCCTGGGGACGCCCGTGAGACCGGGCGTGATGAAAGGCGCGCCATACCAGAAAGTAACACAGGCGGGCCGTCAGCAGGCTCGTCTTGCCCGTCCCGGCTCCGGCGATGACGAATACATTGCGCTCGACCTGGGTGACTGCCTGCAGACGATCCGACCCGTCGTCCTCGCCGCCGGGGAGGACGATCGGTACCGTGTCACTTGGCATAGGGCGTCCCCTTCCAGAGGCTCAGGATACGATACACCAGCTCCAGGAAGACCGCACGGGTCATCTCGTGGCTCATCGTAATGGGAGCCAGGGCAACCCGATAGGATGCCTCCTGTTCCAACTCCGGGCTGAGGCCCATCGGTCCCCCCAGGACGACCCCGACCCGCTGGCCCCGGGCCACCGACGTCGTCCACCACCGAAGCCACTGCTCCGTCGACCAGGGCTCGCCGGTCGGCGTCAGGACGACCCACGTGTCCAGGTCCCGGACGTGGGCTCGGATGGCCGCCGCCTCGGCCCGCCGGTGGGCCGCCTGCTGATGGGGGTCTCGGAGGGGGCGTTCCGGGACTTCCCGGACCTCGCAGGAGATCCACCGCCGAATCCGCTGGAGATAGTCGACCGCTAACGCCCGAATCGGTCTCGACCGAATCGGTCCGACCCAGACGATGACGAGTCGGGTCACCGCTCTGTCCCCTTCCCGGGCCGCCGGGCCTCCAGGGCCTGGAGGGCCTGTTCCAAGTAACGGCGGGCCTCCTCATGGTCGGGGACCTGACTCAAGACCCACTCCATCTCGGCGCGGCACCGCTCATACAGACGGTTCATGCAGTAGTTCTTCCCCAACTGGAACCGCCGGTCAACCTCTCGGCGCAGGGCTTCCGTTGCCTGGGATGCCTCGGGAGGCAAAGGACGGACAGACTCTTCCACGGGCGTCGGACGCGATGCCGGCCCAGGCGGTACCGCCGAGGGTCCCGGACCGTCCGTCCGGGACCTCTGCTGATGAAAGACCCAGGCCGTAACACCCCCCAGGAGTCCGACGGCCAAGCCGCCGATAAGACCCCATCGTCCGAGAGGGGGCCAGGTCCGCCAGCGGGTCCACCACTGCTCCCGGCCCGCCGTGTCGGTCGATGGGGCGGGGGGACGGGTCTCCGCGGTAGCCGGCCGCCCCAGGTGTCGGAGGTCGACGGCCGCCGATGCCAAGATCCGTTTCAGGTCTTGAGCCAGGGCCTCAGCAGAAGTGTACCGGTCCTCCAGAGAGCGGGCCAGCATGCGCATCACGATGGTATCTAAGATGGGCGGGAGGGCCGCTTCGTAGCGGGAGGGCGGCGGCGGCGTCGTGTGCAGGATGGCGTATGCGACCGCCGGGAAGGTGTCTCCCCGGAAGGGCCGCTCCAACGTCAAGAGCTGATAGAAGACGACTCCCAGGCTAAAGATATCACTGGCCGGCTGATGGGGCTTCCCCTCTAAGACTTCGGGCGCGATGTAATAAGGGGTCCCCACGATCGCCTCGTCGGGCCGACCGGCCTTTGTGCCGGGACTGACCATCTGGGCAACCCCAAAGTCCATGACCTTCACCCGGCCATCGGTCAGGATCATGATGTTGGCCGGTTTGATGTCCCGATGGAGTACGCCGTTCCGGTGGGCGTACCCCAGGGCCTCGGCGACCTGCCGGACGATCTCCGTCGCCTCGAGCCACGAAAAGACCATGTTCCTTCGTAAGCAGGTCTGGAGGGTCGTGCCTTCCAAAAACTCCATGACAATGTAGGGGACGCCTTCCCAGTCGCCGACGTCGTGGACCGCCACGATGTTGGGGTGGTTCAGACGGCCGGCCGTCCGGGCCTCGATGTAAAAACGACGCAGGTGGTCTCCCGACTCCCGACCCTCGGCCCGGCCAGGGAGCCGAAGGACTTTAATGGCTACCGTCCGCTCGATGATGGGGTCAAAGGCCTTGTAAACTACGCCCATCGCCCCCGTGCCGACGATGGCCAGGACCTGATACCGGCCGATGCGAGACGGCATCTCGGTGGGTCGATACATCTTCCCACGCAGTCGTCCTTCCGTGGGGGAAGGTTCAAAAAAAGTTAAGCCCATTCAGACATCGGGGTCAATGCCGGCTCTGTCAAGGCTTTTGAGATGCAAATCCCGTGTGCGGGTTTTTCGAAGACAGGTGCCTGGTACCGGGTTCCAAGTCCCGGGTACCTGGCACCTGGGACCCGGGACCGGATCAATGCCGGGGACCGAACACCGAGCACCGAGGACCGAGCTAAACACGCACACCGGGTATGCATGATGGGACAGCCGGCGATTCCACGGGTCCCGTACCCGGTCGTCGCCCTACTGCCCGATTGCCTTACTGCCTGATTGCCCTATCGCCGTAAAGGCATGGGTCCGCCCCCGGCCTCCACTACGAGGGCCGTGTAGAGGTCGTACCACTCCGGGGCCAGGTCGCCCCGCCGGTGGGCCTCCTGGACGGTGCAGTCCGGTTCGTGCAGGTGCAGGCAGTCGTCGTAACGACACCGGACCGGTCGGCCGACCAGACGGTCCCAGGGAAAGGCGTCCCGAACGGCGGCTGGCGTGACTTCGGGCCCAAAGACGTTCCGGGAGAAGCCCGGCGTGTCCGCGACCCACCCGTCCTCCGGGAGGGCAAGGAGGGTCGTCGCGGTCGTCGTGTGCCGTCCCCGCCGGGTCCGGGGATGGACCTCTGCAGTTCGGAGGCGGGCGCCCGGGATCAGGGCGTTCAGGAGGGCCGACTTGCCGGTCCCGGACGGTCCGGCGAGGGCCGATATGCGACCCCGGAGCCATTCCCGGAGGTCGTCCAGGCCGATTCCCTGCCAGACACTGATGCCCAGGAGGGGAATACCGGCCTGGCGATAGCGGGCCTGCAGGGCTTCCCAACGGGGACGGTCCCCGTCGTGGAGGAGGTCCAGCTTGTTGACGACGATCCCCGTCGGGATCCCTCGGACATGGGCGGCCACGCGGATTCGGTGGACGGCCCGCTCGTCCAAGGGAGGCGCATCCCAGCTGACGACGATGAGGAGAAGGTCCAAATTGGCCACGCCGGGGGGGTCCAGCCCGTTGCGACGGGGCATCACCGTCGTCAGGACGTAGTTCTCCGGCGGCAGGACCTGCACCTCGACGAGGTCGCCGGCCCAGATGTCCCCGACGGCCTTCCACAGACGGCGGCGGGCCCATGCGCGGACCTCCCGTCGGGTCTCGGTCAGGTACACCCGAAACTGGGGTCCCACCCGTCCGATGACGATGCCCTGCACGGTCGAACCCGGCTCTTGGATATGAGTCACGGGACGGCAGACCGTCCCACCGTGAGGCCGGCCAGGGATTCCGGCTCCACAGACAAAGGTCTGTTACGGACAGTCGGCTAAGGTATATACTATAGCGAGCGCCTCCGGTGGTGGGGGGAGGGAGGAGTTCCGATGATGAAAGAGACGCTGACGGTCATCGACAACCGGACAGGCCGCACGTATGAGATTCCCATTCAGCACGGGACCATCCGGGCGATGGACCTTCGACAGATCCGGGTCTCCGATGAGGACTTCGGCCTCATGAGTTACGACCCCGGATTCCTGAACACGGCCTTCTGCAAGAGTCGCATCACGTATATCGACGGCGAGCGGGGGATCCTGCTGTACCGGGGCTATCCCATCGAGCAGTTGGCCGAAAAGAGCACTTACTTAGAGACGGCCTATCTCCTGATCTTCGGGGAACTGCCGACCCGGGCCCAGCTCGAGGACTGGGTCTACAACATCACTCACCACACCATCATCCATGAGAACATCAAGAAGTTCATCGACGGCTTTCATTACGACGCCCATCCCATGGGCATCCTGGTCAGCACCGTGGCGGCCCTGTCGACGTTCTACCCCGAGGCGAAGAACATCTTCGACCCAGAGGTTCGCCTCAAGCAAATCTGGCGCTTGATCGCCAAGATGCCGACCTTAGCCGCCTTTGCCTACCGCCACAGCATCGGCATGCCCTATGCCTATCCCGACAACGACCTGAGCTACACCGGAAACTTCCTGAACATGATGTTCAAAAAGACCGAACTCAAGTACAAGGTCAACCCCGTCCTGGAGCGGGCCTTAGACGTCCTGTTCATCCTCCATGCGGACCACGAGCAGAACTGCTCGACGACGGCCATGCGGGTCGTCGGCAGTGCCCACGCCGACCCTTACGTCGCCACGGCGGCGGCCGCGGCGGCCCTGTACGGACCCCTCCACGGCGGGGCCAGCGAGGCCGTCCTGCGGATGCTGATGGAGATCGGGTCTAAGGACCGAGTCCCGGCTTTCATCGAGCGGGTCAAGCGGGGCGAGACCCGCCTGATGGGTTTTGGCCACCGGGTTTACAAGAGCTACGACCCCCGGGCCCGCATCATCAAACGGCTCGCCGACGAGGTCTTCGAGGTCACGGGGCGGAATCCCCTCATCGATATCGCCTTGGAGCTCGAGCGGATTGCCTTGGAGGACGACTACTTCGTCCAGCGGCGGTTGTATCCCAACGTGGACTTTTACTCGGGCATCATCTATCAGGCGATGGGCTTCCCGGTCGAGATGTTCCCGGTCCTGTTTGCGATTGCCCGGACGGCCGGCTGGCTGGCGCAGTGGCAAGAGCTGATCTTGGATACCGAACAGCGGATTGCCCGGCCGCGTCAGGTTTATATAGGTCCGGGCCGTCGGGACTACATCCCCCTGGAGGCCCGGTAACCGGCCCTCGGTAGGGGGAATTCTGGACTGCCGGGGACGGGTGTGCGGGTTCAGTCTCCGTGCCCGTCGTTCGGCATCGGTCCGAGGAAACCCAGAGCTGGAGGCCAGTATCCGGCACCCGATGCCGGATACCTTAACGCGCATGCCCTTGGAGGTTTTAGCATGAGACTTCGGGCTCGCGAGGTCGTCATCGGTGCCCTCGGCCTCGGCATCCTGCTGATCGGCTACCTGGTCTTTTCCGGGATGCGGGGGCAACAGCAGTACTACCTGCATCTGGACGAACTCGAGCGGATGGCCGCGGAGGTCGACGGCAAGGGGGTCCGGGTCAACGCTCGGGTCGAGCCGGGGTCTATCCGGAAGGCACCCCAGCGGTTGGTGTATGACTTTGCCGTCACGGATGGCCGGCGTCGGGTGACGGTCCACTACGAGGGGATCGTGTCGGACATGTTTAAGGACGGCATTGAGGTCGTCGTCGAGGGCCGGTACGATGCCCGGCGGAACCACATCGAGGCGACCCGTCTGCTGACGAAGTGCCCATCCAAGTACCAGGCCGATTCGACCCGACCGTAGACCCGACCCTCGGTCAAGTCCTGCCGGGATACGGGTTCCGGGATTCCAGGCGGGGAATGCCGGGTAGCCGGAAACCCGCCGAATTCACGGGGGCGAATGCAGGGGTCCTCCACCCGGATCGTCGCCCCACTGCCTACGGCCTTACCAGTCGTGAGGATCCCATGAGTTTTCCGTGGCTTCATTACGACCCTTCCCAGCATCCGGTGGCTTCCGTCGGGACGCTCCTCCTGGCTTGGGTCTGGCTGATGGCCCTGTACGGGCTCCTGGCCAGCGTCGGGGGCGTCCTCCGTCGTCGAGAGGCCTGGGTCCGCTCGGGGGAGCATGCCCTTTGGGCAAATGCCCTGGTCCTGTCGATGGCCGTCTTTCTGCTGGGGCAGGCCCTGTACACCAACAACTTCGACCTGGCCTATGTCGCTCGACACTCCTCCAGCAAGATCCCCCGCCTGTATGCCCTGGCGGCCCTTTGGGGTGGTCAGGAGGGGTCTCTCCTGTTCTGGGTCTGGATCTTGAGCCTGTACACGGCCCTGGTCCTTCTCCAGAACCGTCACCGGCGGCGTCTGTGGCTTCCCTATGTGAGCGCGACCCTGGCCCTGGTCCAGGGGTTTTTCCTGACGACCCTCCTGTTTGCCGCCAACCCCTTCACGCCTGTACCCGAGGCCGTCGGGGAGGGTCGGGGCCTGAATCCCATCCTCCAACGGCCCCTGATGGCCCTCCATCCGCCGAGCCTGTACCTCGGTTACGTCGGTTTTACGGTTCCCTTTGCCTTTGCCGTGGCGGCCCTCGTCACGGGCCAGATGAACCTGGAGTGGCTCGTGGCGATCCGGCGCTGGGCGCTGGTCCCCTGGTTCTTTCTGACGGCGGGGATCCTCATCGGAAGCCGGTGGGCTTACATGGAGCTGGGCTGGGGCGGCTACTGGGCATGGGACCCCGTCGAGAACGCCTCCCTCATGCCCTGGCTCCTCTCGACGGCCTACCTGCACTCTATCATGGTTCAGGAAAAGAAAAATATGCTTCGGGCCTGGAACATCACGTTAATTCTGGCGACGTTCCTGCTGTCGGTCCTCGGCACGTTCATTACCCGGAGCGGGATCCTCTCGTCGGTCCACGCCTTCGCCGTCTCCCCCATCGGCGATTACTTCATCGTCTTCTTGAGCTTCGTCCTCTTTTACGGCCTCGCCCTCCTGTACATCCGATGGCCCGTCATCCGGAGCGTCCAGCGGATCGAGGCCGTCCTCTCGAAGGAGAGTAGTTTCCTGTTTAATAACCTGCTCCTGACGGGCATCTGCTTTGCGGTCCTGTGGGGGACGCTCTTTCCCCTCGTGTCGGACCTCGTGAAGGGCCATCGGATCACCGTGGCGGCCCCCTTCTTCAACCAGGTCACGGCCCCCCTGGGCTTGGCCCTCCTGATCCTTACGGGGATATGCCCGCTGATCGCCTGGCGGCGGGCGACGTGGACGAACTTTGAGCGGAATTTCCTCGGGCCCCTGGTCTTTACGCTGGTCGTGGCCTCGGTCCTATTCGCCCTGGGCCTGCGGGAGCCCCTACCCCTGGCCTTTGTAGGGGCCGGTGTCCTGGTCCTGGCCACGACGGCCCTCGAGTTTTACCGAGGCGCGCGGGCCCGGCGTCGGATGTACGGCGAGCCGCTCTGGACGGCCTTTGGGAAGCTCCTCGTGAAACACCCTCGTCGCTACGGCGGTTACGTCGTCCACGTCGGCGTTGTCCTCCTGTTCTTTGGCATCGTCGGATCGGCCTTCTATCAGGTCAAACGGGAGGTGTTCCTGCGCCCCGGTGACACGGCCCACCTGCAGGGCTACACCCTGAAGTATGAGGGCCTCCGCCTGCAACGCTTCCCCCATAAGGACCTCGTCACGGCTTCCATCGTCCTCCAACGGGGCGACCGGGTCTTGGCCCGCCTGACGCCGGGCCGGGAGTTTCATCCCAATGCGGACCAGCCCGTCACGAACGTGGCCCTCTACTCGACGTGGCGGGGCGACGTCTACCTCGTCCTGGGGGCGTGGGACGAAAACCAGGGGGCGACCCTGGAAATGTACTACAATCCCCTAATCTTCTGGTTCTGGGTCGGGGGCTGGCTCATGCTCGTCGGAGGCGTCATCGTCATGAATCCCCGATGGGAGCCGGCCTACATGCTCATACCCCAGCCGGTCGCTCCCCGGCCTTGAGGCGGAAAACCCTCGGCCCGCTCCGAAGAGGTCTACGCGTCCATGGGGAAGTCGGTCCCATCGGCCGCCGTTTCGCGTCCCTTCTCGACGGCTTACCGGTGGCTCCGCTTGCAGACCCGGGGCCTCTCGTGGGCGGCCTTGGGCATCACCCTCATGACGGGCCTGAGCCGTCTGACGGGCTTCGTCCGGGAGCAACTCAAGGCCCGCTACCTGGGGACGACCCACGAGGCCGATGCCTTCGACATCGCCTTTATCATCCCCAACATGCTTCGGCGGCTCCTCGGAGAGGGTGCCCTGACGGCCTCCTTTATCCCCGTTTACGCCCGCTGGCGGGTCGAACATCCGGAGGAAGACCGTTGGCACCTCGTCCGGATATGCATGAACGACCTGCTGGTTCTACTCGTCCTGGTCGTCGCCCTCGGGGAACTCCTCTCGCCGACCTTGGTCCGGCTGATCGCTCCGGGCTTTCGGGCCTTCCCGGGAAAGTACGAGTGGACGGTCGAGCTGAACCGCCTGATGTTTCCCTTCATCCTGTTCATCTCGATGGCGGCCCTGACGACGGCCGTCCTGAACGCCTACCGGCGCTTCGTGGGACCGGCCGCCGCCCCCGTCCTGTTTAACGTCGCCGTGATCGGGATCGTCCTGGCCTGGGCCCACCGAGCCCAGCGTCCGTCGTTGGTCTTCGCCGTCGGGACCGTGGCCGGCGGCCTCCTCCAGTGGGCCGTTCAGTGGCCCATCCTGCGGCGTCTCGGTTTCACGCCGGCGTGGCAACTGGACTTCCGCCATCCGGGCCTACGGGAGGTCTTCCGTTTGATGGGGCCCGGTTTCTTTGCCGTCGGGATCGCCCAGATCAACATGGCCATCGGGCAGAGCTACGCCTCGACCCTCGGGCAGGGTGCCGTGGCGGCCCTAACCTACGCCAGCCGGGTGCAGGAGCTGACCATCGGGATGATCGCCGTCGCCTTCTCGACGGTCCTCCTGCCCCACCTCTCGGACCTGGCGGCCCGGGGCGACTGGCGTCGGTTCCGGGCCTCGGTGACCGAGGGCGTCGTATGGGTCCTGGCCTGGAATCTGGCGGCGGCCGTCGGCCTCATGTGGCTGAGTGCCCCCATCGTGCACGCCCTCTTCGAATACGGCCGCTTTAACGTCGAGTCCCGCCTCCTGTCGGCCGGGGCCCTGGTCTGGTACGCCCTGGCGACACCGGCCTACAGCCTCAATAAGGTCCTCGTCCCGGGTTTCTATGCCGTCAAGGACCTATGGACGCCGATCCGGGTCGCCGCCCTCTCGATGCTGGTCTATATCGGGAGTCTGGCCGCCCTGACGCCCCGGTACGGCGTTACGGGTATCGCCATGAGCAGTGCCGTCGCCGGATGGACCCAGATGGTCGTCCTGCTGGGGCTCTTCCAGCGGCGGTTCGGATGGCTCGTCGGCCGGGTCCTCGGGCCCGGACTCCTGGCGACGGCCGTCGGGATCGGTGGGATGGCCGTCTGGCTGGCCTTCGTCGGGCACGCCTGGCCCTACCCCTATAGGGGTTCGATGGGGGCCCGGTGGGTCCACCTGGGGGTCTTCATCCTCCCGGCCATCGGCCTTTTCTGGGGTCTTTACGCCGGCGTCCAGCGCCTTGGTTTCCGCCGTCCGACCGTCGGCCCTGAAGGGACGGAGGGACGATGAGGAGCTCCACCGAGTCCCAGACGCCGATAGCGCTCAAGTCCCGACGTCGGTGAATCCACGCACGCCCCGTAGCCCTGTCGACCTTCGTGCTGAAAAAGTTCCAGGGTTCTCCATAGTAGAACGCACTTCGAATATCCTACTTCGTCGTCACTTCGTCACTCCGTCCCTTCGATTATGAGTAGCCGGGAAAGTACCGCTCGACCTCTTCGAGACTGCCCGATCACCGTATTGCCCTACCGCCGTACGGCCCTATTTCGGAATCACGTGGGCCCGCTTCTGGGCGACCCGCTCCCGGATGAAGGCGACGATTTCGTCCAGGGAGGAGCCGGGTACGAAGACCTCGTCGACTCCCAAGGCCTTCAGCTTGGGGATGTCCATCGGAGGGATGATGCCGCCGACGATGACGACGACGTCGGTCGCTCCATGCTCCTGCAGGAGCTTCATGATGCGGGGGACGATGGCCATATGGGCCCCCGACAGGACACTGATCCCGATGACGTCTACGTCCTCCTGGAGGGCCGCATGGACGACCTGTTCCGGCGTCTTCCGAAGACCCGTGTAGATGACCTCCATCCCGGCGTCCCGGAGGGCCCGGGCGATGACCTTAGCCCCCCGGTCATGCCCGTCCAGACCCGGTTTCGCGATGAGGACCCGAATCTTCCGCATCGCCGACCTCTCCTCCTTCCGGAGCATCGACCGGCACCTCCATTCATTTTCGGCTCCCCCATCCCCGCCCTGTCAAGTCGGGCTTCGACGGTTCCGGCCCCTGTCCCATGGGTTCCGCCTTCCTTATCT
>Ga0209143_1000853_pt1 | contig 14677 bp, 9 predicted proteins | sample FaiFalFF_MnMetaG_3_FD_184739 | JGI IMG/M metagenome (GOLD analysis project Ga0209143, IMG submission 184739) | Freshwater microbial communities from Yellowstone National Park, Wyoming, USA - Fairy Falls B (FF_Mn_B) MetaG (SPAdes) (version 3) | ecosystem: Environmental > Aquatic > Freshwater >...
CCCGTCGACCGTCCCGTGTTACTTCTATGCCCGGCCGGTTCTGTTGCCTCCCAGGCTCACTCCCCTGGGCTCGTCTGGCGACGTGGCGAGGGTAGACTGGTGGGGCCACAGGGTGTTAAGCCGGCAGGGCGCACAGTCGGGAGGCACCACGGCAACCCAAATTTGAGCAGGTGCAGGTTGTAGGTGAGGCCGGAGGGCAGGGCCTGCTTACACTGCATATGGATGGTGTGGGCCAGGCGTCAGGTCTCCCAGCTTACGCTTCATGACTGAGATGAGCGTCTCGGCCAGGTTGCGCAGGCGGTAGAGCCCCCTCGGGAAAGAGAGATTGCCATGAGGCCCCCATACCCCCTGGGCTCCCGCATGGGCCTGCCCCCCTGGCCAGAGTGACTTTCACGGCCCTTGCAAGACGGGGGACGGCGTTAAACACTGACGATACACCAGGCCCAGGACATAAGGGTTCCCACTCAGTAGGGAGCAGGGTACCGTACCCTGTCATCCTGTCCGGCGCCCTGCCCCCTCTCCTTCATGGCTGCCAGGCCTTGGGTATGCAGAGCCCCTAGCCAATACGTGGCCTACTCTCCAGGAGGCGACACCTCCACCTCCCCGCCAATGCTCGGCGTGCCAGCAGTCCGGGACACCGGCAGCCTGACCAGGTGACGCAGGAGCTTGAGGGCGTCCACAGCACTCACAACTCCGTCCCCGTCCACATCACCCCACGCCCTGAGCGCACCTGCCACCAGGACCCTCTCCTCGATGCGAGGACAAGGCTGTCTTGCTGTCACCGGCAGCCGCACCACATGCCGCAGCACCTTGAGGGCATCCCCAACGCCCGCTACACCGTCGCAGTCCACGTCTCCCCACAGGGCCGCTATCCGCAGGGGGATGGCAGGACCGCCAGGGTCGGTGATGACGCCGTTGGCCACCCCATCGGCATCCCCCTGGCCACCGTCGGTGAGGGTGACGGTGATGACGTTGTCGCCGTCGTCGCTGCCCACCGGCAGGGCCACCCACCTGCCTCCTATGAGCTTCAGCCATACGGTGCCCACGGGCGCCGGCGAGGGCAACCTCACCTGAATGGTGACGCTGGCCCCACGAGGAAGCCCTTCCACCCTCAGGCTGTAGACGCCGTGAGGCAGCTGGTACAGGGAGGAAGGCAACACCGGCGGCGTGCCGGTGAAGGGCGCCACATCCAGGTTAGAGGGGGTGGCGCCTCCGACCACCTGGAAGGTCACCTGCCCGCTGCCGGTGGGGCTCGGGACCGTGACCTCCCTAGGCGACGTGAGCGGCGGCAGCTCAGGCGGTCTGCCTCCCCCGGACGATAGCTCCAGGAGGACGGTGGTCCTGGAGCCGGCGTTGCCTACCCGGTCTATGGCATATCCCACCACGGTGTAGCGGCCTGGTGCCGGCAGGGGCATGTTAGCTTCCCGCTGACCCGCTGGCAGCCGCAGGACTGAGATGGGCGCTAGCAGGTCGCCCTCGCGCCACAGGGCCAGCTCCACCTCCTGAATTCCGCTTGCTGCATCAGACCCATCCCAGGTGATGACTGCCGTGCCCTCCGGACGCACCGTGCCCCGCAGGTCTATGGTCGGCCCCTCCGCGTCCACCCTACGGGTCTCTGTATTGGTGCGTACAGGCGGGTTCAGGTCGAAGTAGATGTCGGCGTAGAGGCTGACACCCTCCCCTTGCCCCAGGGGCCGCCTGGGCCGGATGCTGAAGGTCACGAACCCATCGTTACAGTCTGGGTCACCTGTCGTCTCCTCGCAGCTCGCCGGTGGCAAAAGGATGTTGGGGAAGTAAAAGCTCAGGACACGTGTTGTCGGGTCGAAGGATACCTGCATGGCCTGCCTGTACTCGTTGCCTGCCTGGTGCAGCTGCTCCGGCAGGAAATCCACCACATCCGGGTCCACCAGATAGGAGAGGTGGCTGGAAGCCTCCACCACTAGCGACGACTCGTCCAGGTCCCGCGGCAGTGGCACGTCCACCCGGATGTCGAAAGCGGGGCCGCTGCCCTCATTTTCGAAGCGCACGGTTGCCCGCAAGGTGTCCAAGGAGCGCACCCATCCGTCGGGTCCGGTCGGCGTGATGGCCATCTCGTTGGGGTCGTAGCTCGCCAGGGCAGGGACGGACATCTGGTCCGTCTCCCCTTTGAGATTAACCCGCCAGCCGTCGTTGGCCTCGTAGAAGCGACGCCTGGCCTCCTCCAGCTGCGTGTCCAGCGGCGTCAGGTCGTTGCCGGTGACGCCGGCGTTCTGCAGCTGCCAGCGCAGGGCTGCCAGCTCCTCGGGGCTCAGGACCTGGGCGACCTCGGTGTTGAGGCACCGCTCCAGGTCAAAGCCTGCCAGGAGGCAGCGGCGTAGCAGCGCCATCACCGCTCCCTGGGGCGTCCGGTTCGTCAAGTCCAGGGCCAGCAGGCGGCTCCAGTAGGACCCTGCTTTTGGCGCCTGGTTGAGGGCGCCGAAGTAGAGCCGAAAGTCGAGCGTCTGGGCCGTAAAGTAGAGGCCTCTCTCCGCGTTGTAGCCCAGGGCAAGCCAGACATCGCCGATCTGGGCTGGCAGCATGGGCCGACCCACCACCTTGGTCCACCAGGCACTGGTGAACAGGAGCCGTCCGCCCTCGTTAAGCGCGGTACCCACCACCTTTAGCGCGCCGCCCGTGGCATAGTAGTTGTAGACGACGCCCGCAGCCGTGCCTACCCCCCGGGCGTACTCCACGAATGGAGCGTCGGCATATACAGGCTCCCAGTTGGGATTGACCAGCCCGAAGGTGAAGGCCTGGATGCCGGCATCGGCAGCCGCCGTCAGGTACTTGGCGTTGGTCCCATCGACGAATCCCTGGACTGTGAACTTGAGCGTGTCGATGTAAGTCTGCAGCTTGAAAAGGTCGGCGTTGTCCTGCAAAAAGTTATGGATACCCTGGACCACGTTGGAGGCCACCGAGTTGACGATGGCTGGCCCCTCCCCGTACACGGTCACGTCCTGACCCAGATATTCGCTGACCACGGCATCCATCTCGGCGGAGACCTGTCCGATGTGGGCCACCAGCAGGGCCTGAGCCAGGGAGGGAGCCGTCCTGGAAAGGGCCTCCAGATATGCCTGACCACCCTCTCGCCCCATCGCCTCCAGGTAGCCCAGGGCCTCCACGTAGGAAAGCCACCCCTTCTCCAGCACGTCAAGGACCACGGGACAGGGGCTGGTAGACTCACAACTGCCGCCCGCTGCCATCCCTGCTGGCGCATAGCCGATTATGCGCACCAGCACCGGGACCACCATGGTTCCCAGGGTCACCTCTCCGCGGTTCACCGCGTCCTGGCTGAGGGACCGCCTGACGAGAAAAGTCCTGGCGCCTCCTGCAGGAACGGTCAAACGCACCACGAAGCCCTGTTCGCCCTGGGGACCTCGCAGCTGGGTGGAGTTTACCACCTCTGGCAGAACCGGCTCGGCCCCGACGGTGCAGGACCAGGCCGGGCGATCGATGCTGGGGTTAGCTGCCCAGCGCTCGACCGCCACCAGCAGAAGGACGTCGGCGTCCATGGTGCCCTCGTTACTGACTACTATGTCTGTAGCCAGAGACCGAGGGGGGATGATGGGCTGCGCGCAACGCCCTACATCCACCTTGACGTAGGGGACGGCTGGTGCCAGAGCGATGGAGCTCTCCCCCGCTATTTGTAGCTGCTCCCCTTGCCGGAAGAGGTTCAGCTCGTAGACGCCTATCTCGGGGGGAGATCTAAAGGTAGCGCGAACGACCCCCGGCGCTGCCTGGACCGTATCCGCCACCCATTCGGATCCCGCGCTGCTGAGGACGACTCGGTCCACCACCTCCACGTTGAAGCCCCGCACGGCCAGCTCCAGCTCACGCCCTGCACTGTAGTGCTGGGCCACCGAGTCGATGATGACCCGCTCACCCGGCGCAACGGTGAGACGGAGAGCCACCTCCTCCCCGGGGAACACGAAGCGTTCACCGGCCGCACCTGTGACGGCGATATGCGCCTCGAACTGGCCTTCCGCCGGCAGCAGCGACAGCGTGAGGACAGGGCTCCCCGCGGGCAGCGTACCACCCTCGGCTGCGTAGACGCTGTAGCACAGGCGCCTGCTCCCATCGCTCAGGTAGGGGCTGCATGTCTCTATGAGGGAGAGGCCCGCGGCGGGATGAGCATCCAGCAGGCGAGCCGATTCCGGGATGGAGATGGCCAACGATGCCGACTTGAGGCTCACGCCCGGAGGCGGGGTCAAAGATACTCGCAGGTTCAACCTCTGGGCGGCCACTGGCGCCTGGGGGTCGGCGGTGAGCTGTGGCATGACCGACGGGAGGGAATCGGGCTCCAGCCCCGGCCCTGCAAACAGCGCCACCTGGCATTGGCCCACAGCCACGGCATAGACATCTCCGGAGCCATAGGTGGCCCCCTGTGCGCTGATGAGGACCATGCCCACCCACGTTCGCTCGTTCGTCAATAATGGCACCGGCCCACCCGACGGGGTAACGTCCTCGGCCACGCCGCCCCGCAAGGGGACGATGCGCACCGTGTCGTCCACGTTCGGCGCAGCATCACCTTCGGGCGTGCCAGCAGCCGCCACCTGACACCCCTGGGGCACCCCACCGGTGGCCAACAGCCGGACGTGCGCGAACCGCTTCCCTCCCGAAGGGGACTGCCCTTCCCCAGGCCCCGGCACTGCCACTGGCCAGACGGCTACGCCCCTGCGCTCCGTGGCGTTGGTGACGAGCAGCAGGGCCACCCTCACGGTTCCCGTCGCCCCCTCTGCCCCGTCAGCCTCCAATGTGAAGGACACCTCGCCGACGGGGGACGACTCCAGCACGAGGTCGTCAAAGGTGGCCAGGCCATGGGTCATGGTGGCTGTTACGGCGCCTGACCCGTCAGCCCCCCGCAGCCTTGCACCCGACACCGTGAGGCGCACCTGGCCATCCAGGTCAGCCCTTCCCGTGCCATCTGGCGTGCGGGCCTCCACCTGGAGGTCGAAGGGGAGCCCTATCACGACGGCTGCGGGCGCGCTCACAAGCGCCAGTCTCGGGCGCCCGGCCTGAGGCGTTGCCGAGACCTCCTGCGATTCCGGCGATTCGTCGCTGCCCCTCACCGCTGTCACCACGAAGTAGTAGGTGACACCGTTCTGGAGGCCCGTGACCTGGTACGCCGAGGTCGTGATGTCTGCGTAGCGGGACTCGTAGCTCTCTTTGCTGACGCCCGAGGAGCGTGAGGCGTACACACGGTAGGAGTCCGCCCCGGCTACCGGGTCCCATGTCAGGGTCACACGCCCATCGCCAGCGGATGCCCGCACGTTTTGGGGGGCGGCGATGGGCCTCTCTCCCGGCTGGAGCTCCACCGCCCCGATGTCGCACCCCCCTCCTGCTGGCCGCGGCGCGCCACGCTGGTCCTGGGTGACGGAGGTACGACACCTCTCGGCGGGGATGGCGTCCACCGCAGGGCTCCCAGCCTGCGGTAAGCGAGTCTGGGTAGGCCCTCCATAGTCCCCGAGTGGGCGTAGCAGGGGATCCACACCCAGGATGTCGGTGTCTTCACCATCATGGTGACGGCCATAGGCGCAGCTGCCTGGCTGCTCCAGCAGGTTGTAACCCGCGGAGACCCAGACCTCGGGCCCGCTGAACGTACAGTCGGGGTCCTGGTCCTGGGGCGCAACGTTGTCGGCAACAATGGTCCCGAAGAGGACGTTGGGGCCGTAGCCAGTGATCTCGACGCCGCCCGTCTCACGCAGGGCTGTATTGCCGGCGATGGTCACGTGCACAAGACTCACATCTTCCGCGAGGGATATGCCGCCCACGACCCCTGTGCTGTAGTTGTCGCTGATGGTCACGTTCACGAGGGTAGCGTGCGAGACCAGGGCGCCACCATACCAGCCGTAGCCCTCCTGGCCGTCTTCACTGCACTGGTACAGGGCCTGATTGCGGGCGATGAGAGTACGCTCGATCAGCCGTGAGTCTACGCCCTGGCGTCCATAGTCCAGGGTCATGTAGATGCCTCCGCCCGCGATCCAGCGTGTGCAGGGGGGGTTGCCAGGAGCGGGCGGGAACCCCAGGTCCTTGGCCTGGTTATCGACGATGGCGCTGTCGCTGATGGTGATCCCGCCCCTCAAGAAGATGCCGGCGCCGTACTCCGCCACGTTGTCTCTGATGACCACCCTTTCCAGGACCGTCTCGCCACCCCTTTGTTGCTCACCGCGGTAGATGGCCATCCCCCCTCCGGCAGCCCCTCCGCCCGCATACAGGTCCTGGTTGGTGGGGTTCCCGCCGGCGATGGTCAGGTCCTGAAAGACCACCCGCGCAGGGGTAGACACATCGGCATAGGCCCGCGAGGCAGAAGACCATATGGCCGTAATGCCTTCGCCTGAGCCGGAAGAGGCCCGCACACCGTTGTTCACCTCAAATATGCGGTCGTCGAAGCTATTACCACCCCGGACGATGGTGGCTCCAGCGCCTGCGCCCACGATGCGCACCTCGGCGCCTTGACCGGCCAGGATGTCCAGGTCGCCCACCGCATCGGGCTCCTCGTTCCCATTCTCTTTCGTGGCGTCGGCAGGGATGGTAAGCTCGAAGGTGCCTGCCGGCAGTCGGATGATGACGGTGGCCCCAGGGTCCTGGGCCAGAACGGCATTGGCCTCCATGACCGCCGCCCGCAAGCTGCACTGAGAGCCGGACTGGTCGGCGTCGGAGTCGCAGACGCCATCTCCCGGCTGCACATCTGGAGCGTCATTTGTCACGTTCACCTGCATCTCCAGGGTCTGGCCCTCAGCCCCGACCATATCGCGCCAGGTCATAACCGCCACGAAGGCAGCAAGCAGTATGAGAGCTAGAGCGGCCCTCAGTGCTCCTCGACGCAGCCTCATGCTCCCTTCCCTCCGTCCGGTTCAGAGTCGCTCATGGTGGCCCTGGCATCGCCCGGCCGGTTCTCCATCCGGTGGACGTGCTCCGCTAACTCCCTGGCCACCCTGGCATTGCGCCAGTATCCTCCATGGGCAAGGACAAGACCCAATAAAGGCAAGGGATAGTTGTCGACAGTGACGTCTTGGACCACCTTTTTGCCAAAGATTCCCTCCAGATTGAACGACACCAGGTCCTCCTTGTCCCAGTAGTTCCGCCACCCATCCTCCAACCGAAACGGCTCCCGGTCGCGATACTGGTGGTCCTCTCCCGCGCTGCTGAGTCGGTAGAAGAGGGCAAGGGGAGAGCCCAGGGTGAACAGCCCGGAGGCGAACACCTTGATGCCGGCGACTCCCTGCGCCACGATGACGCTGGGCCTGGTATCTGCCCCTCGCCAAGCGACATGGGGCCCTGGTTCCCGCTGGGACTCGTGCAGGAAGTCAAATGCCACCACCGACCCCATGCTATGCCCCACCAGGGCGAGATACAGTTCCCGCGTCCCCTTCTCGCCGTGTTCCTCTACAATGCGCTCGACCTCTCTCCGGATCTTGTCCAGCACCTGACGCCGCCGCGCGTAGTAGGCCAGTATGTCACCCATGTCGTAGCACGCCAGCTCGCGCGGCGTCGGCAGTCCACAGCATCGAAGGAGCTGTCTCGCCCAGCCGGGGAACGGATCCCCTACCCTGTCATAAAGCTCTGCTGCCGCCTCGTCCTGGTCCCATACAACCTCCCGCCAGAAATGATCCCGGCTTTCCTTTGCCCTGGAGGCTGACGGTGATCTCATGCGCTCCAACTCCTGCACTACCAGGTCCCTGAGGGGCCAGGAGAAGCCCGGCTGCCGCCCATGTCCGATGCCATGGATGGCCACGATGTGCACCAGCATGTGGCATAGGCCTCCCCATCCGATAGCGGTAATCCCCCATATGCAGGATCTGCCCTGGGGGCTGCCCGGCTCAGCGCCGGAATGGCGGGCAAGGGCAGGCCGGCGCCCCCACACCCGCAATAGTAAAGCCCCTGGTATTCCCCAGTCGACGGCCTCTGTGTACGTCAAATGACGTAATTTGGCGTACAACATGTCAGTCAAATGGCGTAATGATAGTCTGCCTTAGCAGCTTCTGATCACCCTGGGACGGTCGTGCCCTGAGGCCAGAGAAGACCCAGAGCCCAGCGCCGCCTGCCGGAGCCCCGGTCTCCCTGACAGGCGCCAGCAGGCCACATGTAGCCCTGGGCATACGCTCCAACGCTAATGCCGGGGCGGGCCAAAGCCCTCTCAGGGCGCCATATCCATCTCTCCCCGGGCCACGAGACGCCCCCCGACCATGGCCGCCTTCGTCTCCCCCTCCCTGCGCGAGGACACTATGTCCCGTATGCCAGGCAGGCTGCCCAGCCAGAACACCGGCCCCTGTCCAGGTCATGGGAAGCCTCCAGCCCGCCTGCCCTCGGGCGCCAGGATGGGAGTTCACCCCACCGCATGACCTGTCCGTCCTGAGCATCCCCAAGATCGCCTTGCTGAGCTTCCTGGCCGGCCCCGCTTTCGCCTTCCGGCATCCCCATTCACCAGCAGTTGTCAGCAGAACCCTGCAGAGGCCCAGGCTGACCCCCCGCGTCCATGGCTGCCCCCACCAGCGTTCTGCAGACGAAACAGGGGCCCCGCCTAGGGACGGACCTCTACCTCCCTGCCTATGGGTGGCGTCCCGGGCCGCTGCTCCACTGACAGCATGGCCACGTGACGCAGGATTTTGAGGGCATCTGCAGCATTCACATCCCCACTGCCGTCCACGTCGCCCCAGAGCCTGGGAGTGCCATCCACCGATACAGTGACGCCGATGTCGGGGCAGTGCTCCTGTTGCAAGACGGGAAGCCTAACCAGATGGCGCAGGATCTGCAGAGCATCCACGGCCTCCACATCGCCGTTGCAGTTCACGTCCCCCCACAGCAACCAAGCGACGGGCAGTTCTGCTTCCTGCCAGATGATGCGCACTGAGTCGCAACCGATGCTGCCCACGCAGGCGAAGATCGTGGAGTCGGTGGCCGTGGCGGAGAGAACCTCGAAAATGGCCATACCATCAGGGTTGTCATAGAAGCTGCCGGTAATCGCGCCCCGAGGCTCCACCCAGAGAGCGACGTTGAGGGTGATACCAGTAGGGGCATCATCGTTCTCATCGGCGGAGTTGTCGCCGTTGTAGTCGACCCTGCCATTTATAACCATGACGGCCTTCGGACCAACGGTGGTATTAAGGACGAGCAGAGCATCGAAGGGGAACAAAAGGTCACCCGGGTCATCGCACGGATCCAGCGCCAAGGTGTCCCTCATGTTGTTATTGGTGTCCAAGCAGCCGTCCCTAATGTTTACTCTGAGCACAGTGCCATCGGATTGCACAAATTGCGCCCCCGCAAGGTCATCGAAATCATCAATGATGCTGTCGCCGTTCACGTCGATCCTGGCGTCCACGACCTTCAGGCCCGACATCTCTGTGACACCCCACCAGCTGTCACTGACGAGCTGGGCGGTGACGGACTGGGAATCGGGGCCGTCGAACAGATCGCTTTCGCAGGTATCGGGGGCTCCATCCGCGTCGAGCCAACCACTGGAGCACACGCGGCTCCATCTGGTGAAGAAGGCCCTGCCGCTGGCGGTAAGCCTGACGTTCACCGGCGCGGCGGCTGTGGAGTTCGGGTCGCCTCTCGAGTCCCGAACGTGGACGGCCAGCCGCACGGGAGTACCCGCCGGCACAGTGATGGCGTCGGGAATGCCGTCGTTGTCGGTGTCTAGGTTGAGGAAATGGGACGGGGCAGCAACGCCACCCGGCCACAGGTGGTGGCCAGCCCACGCGGATGCCTCGGTCTTAATTATCTCTACGCCCGGCCCCGTCGGTGGCGGGTGCGCCTTGGCGCTGCGGGCTTCGGCTAGCAGCACCAGCATGGCCAATATGCCTAGGGCGCCCAGCGCCTCCAGTAGTCGTGCTGTGGGCCACCTACCTTTTCTTATCCTGCTTCCCATTCCTTTCCCCCCAGAGCCTCGCGGTTCTAGTTCGGACTCTGATGAGGCACTACCTGCTGCCGTCCTCTGGCCGGTATGTTCTCGTCCCTCGCCTGCATCTATAACCCCCCTTTCCTTGCACTGCTCTCGTCCACCGTAATTTACAACGAACCCATCTCAAGAGCCTCCAAGTGACGGGGAAGCAGGCCAGGTAGACCAGGGGGGCGAAGATGGTCAAGAGCCGCTCGTAGCGCAGGGCCAGCCTGCAAAACCCTCCCTTGAGCCAGGCGAAGAAGCGCTCCACCGCCGCCCTGGCCACCCTGTAGGTGGCCCGGCAGAAGCGATAGGGCCGGCCACGCCTGGGCCGCCTCCGCCCCCTGGGGTTCTCAGGTATGCTGGCCCTGACGCCCCGCCGGCGCAGGTGATGGCGAATCTCCCTGGTATCGTAGGCGCCATCAGCGCACAGCTCCTCTAGCCTCCTCCTGGGCCTGCCCCTCCTGCCCCCAAGCCGCAGGCCCCCCATCAGCTGGGGAAAGGCGGTGGCATCGTGGCGGTTGGCAGGGCCCAGGGCCACGGCCAGGGGCAGGCCCGGCGGCGCCACCAGGGCGTGCACCTTGCTCCCCTTGCGCCGCCGGAAGCCGTCCACCCCTACTCCCTCCCCCCTTTCCTGGCCTCCACGGTGGTGGCATCTATGGCCACCGCCCCCAGCCTTAGCCGCCCTGCCTGGTAGCCCAGCTCCAGGAGCCGCCGCCACAGCCCCTCCCACACCCCTCGCTCCTGCCACTCCTTGAGCCGCCGCCAGGCCGTCTTATGGGAGCCGTACTCCTTGGGCATGTCCATCCAGCGGCAGCCCGTGGTCAGCACGTAGAGGATGCCGCCCGGAGTCCTCCCATCGTCGGCCCTGGGGCGGCCGGTGCTGGCCTTGGGAGGCAGCAGGGGCTGAATGAACTGCCACTGCTCGTCGCTCAGCTCCCTGAACTCCATGCTCCCTCCTCCCTGTCCCAGGAGAGAGTCTACCGCCAACTGAGTTTCGAGACCAGCTCACAATAACTCTCTTCGTGTTTGAAGAAAAGCATTCTACGCGGCCTGTTGGCGCTTGTCAAGCAATTCGGCCTGGAAGTTTGTCGGAACATCTATTCCATTCCTGATGATGTGCATCATCTTCGTCGAGCCGTCACCACTTCGCTGAAGGATACAGGGCGAAATCCCCCCCTGCTTCGCTCGTTCTTCCGTCGCCCACGCTTAGCATTATGACTTTTTCAAGACGAGATTCACTAAACGCCTTTCCTCAGCCTCACCTATACTTGGTCTCCAAACCAGCCTGCCGAATCATGTTCTGGATCGAGAGTGTGGTTTTTTGTAGTCTCCTTAGAGTTATATCATCGTCTGGCGGAACTGATTGTTTTAATCGCTCAAGCGTTGGTAATACGCTGTCCTTGAAAAGCTGAAGATTTCCTTTATTTCCCCGCTTAAGCTCGTTATCAGCTATCGCTTCAAGGGCGATGCAAGCCGGGATGATAGCGTCATAGTCTTTTTCGATTTGAGTAAGAATAGCCGGAATAGCAGGCATTCCTATTCTGGCAAGACCATCCGCGACGCCTCTGCCGGTGTGCAAATACTCTACTAGTATGTCGACAGCACTTTCGTCTGCTATCTTTCCCAGTAGAAAGAGAATGCTCCCCTGGTATTCTCCCAACCACTCAGCATTATCGTACAGCCACTTCTTCGAGGGGGGGTGTGATCGCAGTTTCTTGATGCTCCGAAGCTCCTCTACAAGTAGCGGGAGGAAGTTCCTTCGAATAAGCTCGACGTTTTGTTCGTCTTGAGCCGCGCTGTCGAGTCGTGCCACAACTACCGCCTTTTCTGTCAACTCCCCTTTTTGGAGAACTACCACCCACCTTTGCAAATCTTGCTGGTCTACTCTGGCGATCCTTTCCTGAAGCTGAGTAGACAGCAAGCCCAGGAAGATGACAGCTACTATCAGTTTATTCATAACTCTTCACCTCCAATCCATGTGTACGTGCGAATAGCCTCTTTCAGGATATTCCTGCGTATATGTCGCCCCAGCGTCCAGCGCAGCACGAGCCAAACGTTTTGAGTCGTCAGATAAATCTCCATCGCCGTTATTATCCCTTACAGCAATATCGGCCGCATCACCATACACGTGGCGGCTGTTAGGTTGTCCCCCAACTCGCTGGTTTCTTGCAGGATTGCGATAGCCGCTCGTGACCGGCATCGGATAGCCATAGTTTGATCGAGTGTTTTCTAATCCCGTCAGCAACCGATCCCTGATTATTGCCCACGAGTAATCCCCTGTATTCAACTCAACAAATGAAAAGTGAGCGCTACCTGCGCTTTGTGTGAAATCGTCACAAACCGGCCAGTAATTAAGGCCATGAAAGGCCCAATAGTACAAATACTCGCCCTTCATTTGTGTTCGTTCGTCATCAACGCCCGTCCCACACCCTTCTACGACCACAATAATAGCACTTCTAGAGTTCGAGCCACAACCAGCAGTGACTGTCGTCACGCTGTTGGGAAGTGCCCGGCTCACCCTTCGCCGCAATCGCCCGTCAGGCTCTCCCCCTGACCAGGCTAAGACATCCTCCACCAGATTAGCCTCATTCAGCGTGGGCTGAGTGATGGCGCTGACAAACACATAGCCGCTCCCTACCGTGGCAAGATAGTAAGTGCCATCAAGCTGCGGTGTTGCATTTGTCACCTGCAAGGAATCAAGCCGAATCACGGTGAACTGAGCGCGTGTGTCCCCATATGGATACTCAGCACGTAAGATGACATCATCCTCCTGGTTACTCGCCGTTTGCCCGACGATTTCCACTGTTCGCACTGTTGTCTGCTCGCTCCCGGAGAAGATGAACTCCGTTCCTCCGCCCTGGAAAATCGCTCCGCCTTGCAGCAACAGCCTCACCGTTTCACTAGGATAAACATTCCGCGCGCTTACCTGAACGGTCATCCTTTCTCCGATGCAAATGTCCTTCACCCCTTGGAAGCTCACCTCCGGCCAGGGCACCCAGGCACTATACGCGGTCGCTCCCAGATAGTAATAATAGGTCCCAATGTAGTACCACCAACCGCTCTCGTCATCGTAAACATACCAATCTCGTTCTAGATAATGCCAGCCGAATAAGTACCACCAATCCCTTTCCGGGCTATCCACCCACGCCCACAGGGCGGCCCACCAGAAGTCCCACCAATAGCCATAATAATCCCAGCCTGAAGGGGTCCTCAAATCGCCCACCACCGACACATAATCCGCGAAATAGTAGAGTCTCCAACACTCGCACCAAGGATCGTATGCCTCAATAAAACCATAGTCTGGGTCCCATGGGTCTTTCCAAGTTGCAGTGTAACCCCAGAGAGTTGGATAGCCATAGTCCAGGTAGGTTGCTCCCCCGTAGGCTTCAACACGATCCACTGAGCCACACAAGATCAGGATGAGGCACAGCAACGTCTGCCTCCACCATGCGGCGCGTATCCACGGATGTGCCGAGTGCTTCACATGAAACTGATTGACCACTCGCTGCCACAACCTGATGATCATAGTTGCTGCCCTCGATTCTGTGAAACGAAAGCTCCCGAAAAAGTGCTGCCTGTCTCCCATCTCAGCCCATCGGCTGCATGTTCGCTCTCAACTCCTCGCAGCTCGCATCGCCTTCGCACCGAGTTGCAAAGCGCTACGGACGCCGCCGGACCGGTTGTAGTGGCCCCCTTCCCTCAGGCCCGCTAGGGATTTTGTTTGTTGGCTGGGTCGGACGTTCAAATCTCAGCGCACTCGCCGCCGCTATGGTACTGACCCACCGTTCCACCTCTGTGAAACTCCGAATACTCAGCCGTGCGCGAAGCGCCGAGACATGCCCCGTTGCTACTGCTGCCTTGCGGCTTTCGACTTGTTTGGCGTATTCGCGGATGGTGCTGTCAACATCAGGGATGTCCGTTGGAACAAAGATGCGGCGGCCCTGGAAGGTTGCTTCGAGAGCACTCTGACGTTGGGCCGGTCGGCGATCGGGATCGGGAAGGCGGTCTCGGCCTCGCGGCGGGGGCTGAGCGGGCTTATAGCGCGCACGCACATACTCGCGGGCCTCGGCATCTAATTGCTCTATCTGTCGCAGGAACTGCTGCCCCTGATCAAGCAAGAAGGCCGCCTCGGCAGGCGTGAGCTGAAAGCGCGACAGGAGCATCTTGCGAACACCTTCGGGCGAACGCTGAGCAAAGGCCGACAGGCCGCTGTGAAACGCCCACCATGCTGCCCACGCCTGCGATTCTTTGGCTCCGGCCGCCTGCCGCTGCACAGGAGCTGGTGATTGCCTGGGCGGGTTCTGCTGGAACAAAGTGGACGAGAACCCGGCAACCACTACGCCGAGTAATAAGATGCCTGCAAATCCTTTCATCCTGTAATCGCGGATATCCATAGTATTTCCAGCCTCAACCGGCTGCTATTATATTGAATTCGACCTTCCCTGTCATTGATCTAGATCAAGCTCGTTCTTGATCTAGATCAAGACGGTGAGAGCCAGGGAGCAGCGGGCGGAAAGCAGAAGGCAGGAAGAAGCGCAGCGCCTACTGCTTTCTGCTTACTGCCTTGCGCCGCCACTGCTCTAACAAAGTGCTTCTTGAAAGGTTAACCGAGGCTAACAATCGGATAGAGACCAATCAGTACGTAAAACCTACCTCAGGACCGTAAGTCACTACTTTTGAGAAGCCGAGAATCTCTAGCGGGAGTAAGCGGCGCAACTCAGCACCAACCACACCAGCGATTACTATCGTCATGATAGGCCAGGGATTTTGTCATAC
>Ga0209143_1000862_pt1 | contig 14537 bp, 12 predicted proteins | sample FaiFalFF_MnMetaG_3_FD_184739 | JGI IMG/M metagenome (GOLD analysis project Ga0209143, IMG submission 184739) | Freshwater microbial communities from Yellowstone National Park, Wyoming, USA - Fairy Falls B (FF_Mn_B) MetaG (SPAdes) (version 3) | ecosystem: Environmental > Aquatic > Freshwater >...
TGCATAATGCTTGTTCCTTTCGGGACAGGACACCCTAGTGAGGGATGGCCCACAAAGAGGCTTGTTCTGGGCAGTGAAAGGCCCCAAGTAGCAGCTTACTACCGTTTCATCTCTGAAAAACGAGAGCTGTTTAAAGGGGTTAAAACAAAGGCTGATGTTGCGTTGATAGTCTCTATTCCGACGATGGTATGGAACTTCATACCAGCACTTGGTATAAGAGTTGGTGACATTGATTACCAACAGGATGTATTCGGCTGGGCTAGGGCCCTTGAGTCTATGGGGATCCCCTACGACATCCTTCTACTTGGAATGGACGGTATACTTTCAACAGACTCCCATACTAGGCTCAAATCCTACTCTCTAATTATAGCACCTGAGCTAAGCCACATATCTGATATCCATCTCCAGGCTATACTTGATTTCTTGAGGGCAGGGGGTAGGCTGATAGTAGGTCCCAGTTTTGGCGCCTACGACGAGATGCACAATCCAAGGCCATCAGCTAGACTCTCTACGGTGTTTTCGCATCCGAATGTTCTGCGGACAGAGCGGTGGCTGGGTAGAGACTATCAGCTTTCGCTGGAGAACCTTACACCTTCGCAGCATCTTTTTTCGTTGATGAAGGGGGCTGTAGAAACCTCTCTCACATCCAGGATGGTTATCACAAACGCCTCCCAGAATGTTTACATCAGTGTTCTATCTCAGAGATGGCCTTATGAAAGGTTGGTCGTCCACCTTGTTAACTATGATTACCGCTATGACTCTGAGAAGGACTGGACAATACCGGCCAGCAACATAGGTATAACGCTTAAAATCCCTCCAACGTTCAACCCAGCCAATGTCACCCTTATTTCACCGGATATTCCAAGCCCCATTCCCCTCACATTCCAGTTTGGTGATGGTTCTCTAAGCTTTACAGTCCCAAGCCTGAAAGTATGGGATATAATAGTTATAGAGGATAGGACGGCTGTCTTGCAGCGTGATCTAGAAAGTCTTCAGAACATGTATAGGGGGCTTCTCCAAGCCTATGAAAGCCTCAACGCATCCCATGCAGAGCTAAGCCAGAGCTATGCGCAGCTAGTTCAAACACAGCAGAAACTACTAGCTGAGCTACGTGCGAAGAATGAAGCCTACGCAAAACTATCTGAGGAAAATCAAGCAATAAAAGCGGAGCTTGAAAGCCTGAGAAGTAGGCTGGATGAAAACCGAGTGCTCAAGGCTGAGCTTGAAGGCTTGAGGGGGAAGCTGGCTGAACTGACGCAACTATATGAGGACGCGGTACGTGAGAGAAAGCAGGCGTCCGACCTACTGTTGACATACCAGTACACAGCCTACACAATGGCCGCTATAACGGTCTCAAGCATAGCTGCTTTAGCCTATTCTAGAATAAGACACAGGAAAATCCATCACTAGAGCTTCTCCACTTAACTACACCTAAACCGTCACAACCAATCGTGGAACAGTATCTATAACGTGATAAAAGACAGAGCCTTAATCCTTATGGATGTGGTTACAAATAGGCCTGAATTCCACCTAGTAGCAGGCTAAGCTTAAGTGCTTTGAAGCCGTGAATGGTTATAGCTATGTCCACGGCAAATATGTCTTAATGAGTTATCGTAAGGGTAGGAGGTTGGAGTATGTTGTTAGGGATATGTTTAGGAGGAGGGGATGGTTTGTCGTCAGGGCCGCAGCCTCAAAGCCAGTAGACCTAGTATGCCTAAAGGATGGTGAAATAGTTCTCGTGGAATGTAAATATGGTGTCAGGGGCGTTAGGTGGGCTGAACTAGCTCCTCTACTTGAGGCCGCTGAAAAGGCAGATGCAAGGCCTGTACTAGCCATTGCAAAGAAGAGAGGAAGAGTGAAGATGATAGATGTGGGGAGGTGGGCCGACTTCAAACCGTAAAACCCTCAAACCAACAACATCATGATCCTATCAACCAAGTAATACACCTCCTTGTATCTTTGTTAGTGTGGTTAGGTTTCTGACTATCGCTGTTGCTGCTACATAGTCTTCAATTGACTTGATACTCCATGTGTTTTATGTTGTTGTAGAACCTTCTTGCCCTCTGCTTCAAGTATCCGAAGAACCTCTCAACAACATTCCTTAAACCGAATGTTTGATACTGATATTTTAGTCCAAGCTCTTACAGGGCCCACCTATACCAAGGGCCTCTATCGACTACTATCAATGGCTTGTTAACGCATCTACTCAGGACCATTCTAAGGAACTTCATAGCAATTAGTATATTCCTGCTCCATGAGGCGTAGATTGCCAGTATCTTCCCTGAATCTACGTCTACAGCAGACCATATATATGCCCTGAGGCCGTGAATCTTAACCACAGTCTCATCAACAGCCACAGAACCCCTAAACCTCCTATCCACAGAGAATAACTTTGAGAACCTATGGAACCACCTCCTAAAACTCTCCCCAGAAGTCATAATACCTCTCTGAGATGTCTCTAAGGCTTAATCCAGCAACATAACAGAATATGCCTTCTCACCCAAAGGATAGCTGTTAAACCTGAACAACCTAGACAGCCCATCAAGGATATAATCCGAGGTATGCACAAGAGAATAGATAGAAACTTAACCATAGACATCATAAAGAGAAAAGCTTAAGTTGACAGGGTCAGCGTATTTGTAGATAAGGGAGACGGATGACTAGCAGTGTCGATCTAAGTCAGAAGGAGATGGATAAGCTTAGAGAGATCATTGAGGATTTGAACCACATCTTCTCATTAGATGAGATAGATGTGGCGGATGTAAACAATGTGATCGGCACTTTAAGGAGTGAGGAGGTCAGGTCTTATCTGCAAAATCTATGTATGGGTTCTAAGCCTGAGTCTGCGTTAAGAGAGGCGTTATTTGCCGGCAACTCCATCTTAGGGAAGTACCTTTATGGCTATGCAGCCGCTCCTCCGGAGGTAACAGAGGATGGGTTCGTCGACTACCTTATCAGAGACCAGTTTGGGCACATTATAATTCTGGAGCTAAAGTCTCTCTTCGATACGGTAAAGGAAAGGGATAGGGCTGGTAGGATCGTCGTAAAGAAGCTGAGGCAGCAGCGTCTGAATTGGGAGGCTCATAAAGATCAGATAAAGAGGTACATCATAAGAGGCGAGTATGCGATACTAACGAATTTGAAAGAGTGGGTATTCTTTAGCAGAAGTCTCAACCCCGCTGATCCAAGACCATTCTACTCAACGAGTTTATCGGAGTTGATTAAAGATTATGAGGTTATCAGAAATCTAAAGGATTATGCGGATAGGAAAGAGTACCAGTTCGTGAGGTATGAGTTAGATAAGAAGTTTCTGGATAGCTTGAAAGAGTGGGTCAAGAAGCTGTCTGAGGTCGAATTTACTGTGGATGATAAAAGGAAGCTTGAGCTAATAATCGATTTGATTAACAAGTTCGTATTCATTCAGACCCTTGATGACTACGGGGTAATTGAGTTTAAATGGATTCAGAAGAAATGGACTATCTTTGAGCAGGACTGGGCAACTAAGAGTAAGTTAACCGTCTTAGAGGAATTCTTAAACTACGTCAATAGATTCTTCTTCAAATATTACGACACGGAGTTATTTAAAGAAAATTTCTTAGATTATGTGAAGAAGAATTCAGATAACATAGAGAAGATTTATGATAACTTTAGGATGGTCTTGGGTTTAACCTATCTACAGACCCCAATAGAGTTCAAGGGTATAATGCAATACAACTTTAGACTCATAGATGAAGATGTGTTGGGTAAGGCGTATGAAAGCTTCTTAGCTGAGCAGAGGAAGGAGCAGGGAGCATACTACACGCCAAAATACATAACTGAGTACATAGTTGATAACACGGTTAGTAGGTTGTATGATGAGCTGCTGAAGGAGATTGAGGCGAGCCTAGAGTCTGAGGACTTCGATAGAGCATTAGAGTTGGTGAGGAGGTTCACCTCTATCAAAGTTTTGGACCTTGCTTGCGGATCTGGCTCCTTCCTAATTAAGGCCTTGAGGAAGATTAAGAGCAAGTATGATGAGTTGATTAAGATCGTTGCGAGAGTTGAAGAAAGATATTGCAATTCTTCATCTCTTGATTGGATTCTCTCAAAACAAGATAAGTTAGAGCGAATCAATGAGATCAAGGATGCAATAGGACCTAGCGGTAGAGAACTTACATCACGACTCATACTAAGACACATTCACGGTGTTGACCTCGATAGAAGAGCATTAGAGGTCGCTAAGGTGAACTTATGGCTTGAAGTAATAAAACTTTCCCCGTCGGAATTTAGGTTTGATAAGTTGCCAACTGAGGCTGAACATATACTCCCAGACCTGCAGATGAATTTCAAGAATGGAAACTCTCTTACTGGATTACCAGTGGATTTAACTGTTGAGGTATTAAGTAAAAACTGTAAAGAGGACATTATTAAACTCTTTAAGTTAAGGCTGAAGTACCTCGACGAACCTACAAATCCAGAAACCATCAAGGAAATCGAGGAAATAAAAAGTGTGTTAAGGAATAAGTTTGATGAAGAATTCAAGAAATACCTAAAGGAAAAGAATCTACCTCTTGAGGTTTTTAATGAGACAAGACCGCTACATTGGGCGTTGGAGTTTTACTTTGTATTCTTTGCTGAAAATGGGACACCCCTACCAAAGGAGCAACAAGGTTTTGACGTTATTATAGGAAACCCACCTTACGTGGAGAATAAACGATTACCTCTTCTGATAAAGAGGTATCTTCAGAAATGTGGAGAATATAGGACCGCTTATAAATTGTTTGATTATGCCGTACCTTTTATTGAAAAAGCACTTCAACTACTAACTACTAGTGGGCTTTTTGGATACATTGTTACTAACAAATTTACAGTAACAGACTATGGAATTAGAATACGCGAGATTTTAGCCAAAGAAACGAAGATTGAGCAGATGTTGGATGTATCGTACTTACCTGTCTTTAAGGGAACGGCGATATATCCGATCATTTTAATCTTTACAAAAATTAAACCTCCTGAAGAGCATGAGCTCATAATTGCACCTAATGTGAGTTCAGAAAATGACATAATCGAACGCAAGTATAGATTTATCAAAGCCAAACAGGTCACTATCTTACAAACTCCTGGCTATATATTTGACATATCAGGAAATACTTTGCTTCGCGAGAAAATTCGTTCGCTGCCTGCGGTGAATCTAAAGCAGATAGTGAAAATAGCTTACAGGGTTCTGAAATTCACTGGTTGGGATGAATTGTTGGAATATGTTGTTGAACAGGAACCTCAGACCTCTCATCTTAAGTTCATAGGATGCGGTAACATTGAACCTTATTTTATCAATTGGGGTTCTACCCTGAGGTTGGCAGGAAGAACCCTAAGAAGTTCATATCTAATTAAACCGAGCCAAGTAGACGAAGACAAATGGCGGATTCTTGAGAAACCTAAGATATTAATCAGGGAGGTTGGTACGAAGCTAGTTGCTGCATTTGACCAAAACGGAGAATACGGAAACCTTACAGGGATGTATGCGTTGTACGGCATAGACCAAAACTATGAGCCCCGATATCTACTAGCTTTATTAAATTCTTCTCTACTGGACTTCTACTATAAGTCGTTATATGGTAGTACCCACATGGCTGGAGGATACCTAAACTTCCATGGTAGTTACATAGAAAACCTTCCAATAATGCAAGTGACGATTAGTCGTCAAAAATCCATTGCGGAGCTCGTTAGCAGAATTGAGGTTCTTAAAAAAGCACATCATAAATTGCGCGATATCTGGGTGGAGTGGTCTACTAGACTTAAAAACGAGGAACGTTCCTTATATGAAATACTTTCAGAAGACGCAAAGTTAATAAGGGTGGGCTTATTTGGCAAGATCTGGACTCTCAAAGCAACCTTCTACCCAGCCGAATTCATACCGAACATAACTTTTAACGATTTAAAGATCAGAGGAGAAACAAACAAACATATTATAAGAATCTACGGATTAGACGAAAACAACAGAGAAGAGCTTGTGTATGAAACGGAATTCAATAATAGAGAACTGATGCTCCATACTTATTACTCTTTACTTCAAGCTTTGGAATCACATGCTAAAATTAAAAACCTCTCACAACTTTTCGCCAAAACCAAAATACCACTCATAAAGGAGGTTAACCGAAGTCCCAACGAGGCAACACCTGTTATTATAAAAATGGTTACTGATGAATTTAAAAGGTTGGTCAATTTAGAAAAAATAAAAGTCGACGATGCGGATATTGTTAAGATTGATAATGAGATTGAGGAAATAGAAGCGAAAATCGACGCGGTAGTTTTCAAATTATATGAGATAAAGGAAGACGAGATAAAAACCGTTCTCGATTCACTAAAGACATTTGGAAGCTATAGAGAGAAAGTTTTGAATTATTTTAGAAAGGGGTTAATAGATGTCTGAAGAGAAGTGCGGTCCTAGCGATAGGGTCGAAGTTAGAGATTATCAACTTCAGGTTGTGAACGAAATCCTCGACAGCTTTAGAAATGGCAAGAGGAATGTGTTCGTATCCTTACAGCAGGGGAGCGGCAAGACGATCATAGCTCTTCTAGCGTTATGTGATCTTGTAAACGAAGATTACGTGAATAGCGTTCTAATATTAATCCCGAGGAGGATTCTAGTCGACCAATGGGTAACGAAGGCTCAGGAGATGTTTTATGGTTTAGGTCTACTTAGAAATCCTACGCTATCAAAGATAAGAATAGAGGAGATAAGGGGCTGGTTAAAGCATACTCAAGCACTAGGCATAGTTATGACCGACCAATCATATCAAAGATACATAAGGAAAGATTACTTCTCAGAATCAGATTTTGATTTAGTAATTGTAGATGAAGCAGCAGACTTGGTTGTTGCGAGAGACTTCATAGAGGGATTCAGGATGTCTGAATACCTATCTGGGCTCGAAAAGTGGCAGACCAGAAAGATATTCCTACTACCCTACCACGTCAGCGAAAAGAAGATTAGGGCAATAGTAGCGAAGTTCGGCAAAGAATCCGTTCTCATCAGAAGGATTATCGAAGATCTACCCACATTCCACTATACGGTCAACGACCCCATAATTATAGACGACCCAATAATCAACACCTTCGTAGACGCTTTAGATGAATACTATAAAAGGATAAAGGTTAATGTAAATAGAATTCTAACAAAATACGGTGTAGAAGGCTACAGAGAGAACCTTGAGACCCTACTCAACCCAAAGGTTCTTGAAAAGCTAAAGAAGATCTACGGTGTAGACGATGAAACATTAGAACAGATAAAGACCCTAATAACAAAATACATCCTAATACAGCATCTGAAAAAATGGTTCCTCTACTCAAATAGAGAGGAGCTGTCCAGAAGTATTCTAGCCTCACAATTCGAAGTTAACAAATGGCTCCGAACCGAAGATAAGAAGCTGGATAAACTCGCCGAGATCGTTAAAGACTACCTGAACAGAAACTACAAAATCTACATCTTCTCACAATATGTTTCAACAGCAGAGCTTATTGAAAGCTACCTGAGGGATAAGTTAAACCTGAGAGACCGAGATATAACCATAATAACAGGCCTCGTCGAAGATCAGTGGAGCAGGCTCGATGCCTTCAAAAGAGTGGGAAGGATCTTAGTTACAACACCAGTACTCGACAAAGGTGCAGACATACCCCTGCGTAAAGGCGTAGCGATAATCTTCACACCACCTTCAAGCATGGAGAAGCTCTTTCAAGTAATCGGAAGAATAAGAGGAGGTGAAATCACATTCCTAGCATACAAAGGTTCAGAAGAAGAGACAATGAACCACATCGCTGAAGAGATCAGAAGAAGCCTAGCCGAAGCTAGCGGTGAAAAATATGGACTTGATCGCTTTATCTGACATATACGGCGACATCGACGCTCTAAAAGAGTTCGTTCAAAAGTTGGACATTGGAGAAAAAGACAGAAGGGTATTTATCCTCGCAGGAGATATAGGCTTTACACTAAATCAACAAGAATATAAGCAGATCTTCTCGCTATTAGCCAACAGCTCCAACTGCGTCCTATACGTCCCTGGCGACACCGACATCGAGAATCTAAACGTCAATCTGCCGAACGTCATTAACCTAGATAAGAATAGCTTCTCACTTGAAATAGATGGCATTAGGCTAGGATTCTTAGGACTAGGAGGTGCCCCGAAGAACAGCATAAGAGAAGACGAACTGCTACCAAACACTTACGACGAAACAATACCAATATTGAAGGATGGAATACTAACCAGCCTAAAGATCAATCTTGAGAAAATTATGCTCAACAACCCCCACTATGTGGTTCTGGTTACTCATTCACCGCCATATGGTATAGCTGATAGATCTACACCAATAACCCTGAAGGAGATCACTATCTTAGAAGAGATTGTGCTAGATGTCGATTATAAAGAGGAGAAAGGAAAGAGGGCTGCAGCAAGCCCTCGAAGACTAGGTTCAAAGGCAATAAAAGAATTCGTCGAATATTACAAGCCAGATATTCACATATTCGGGCACGTCCATAAACAAGGAGGGAAGTATATGCAGGAAGGCGACACCTACTTCTACAACGTATGCCATTTTTCACTCACCCCCTACAAGCTGACAGGAAGAAAGTTCCTCACAATCAAAATCACCAAGGAAAAGGAATTCAAAGCTTCATTCGATAACTTCGTCACAAAAGAGTTGTACTTTAAGGATTTCCTAGAGAAATACTTATGATGATTCTGCTTCAGAACTTTCCTAATGGAAGTCTTGTACACAAAGAAACATAAGAGAACGGAAACCCGATACAATAAATGCAGAGGAGCTTAACAAACTTAAGTTAAACAAACCAGTCCAAGTCTGTAAAGGGATTGTGACGGTTTTACAAGGATTTTAGTCTAGGAGGCTTTCACACAGAAAAATGCCCTTTCATTAGCTTATCGGTAATGAATTAGCTCAACCCGCTGTCATAGACTAACAAAAACCTTAACCCCCGCCTCATCTACTGTTTTTCCGTTTAACGTTATTTTTGCCCTGTATTCGGTCGGCCCGCCGTCGCCTATTGTGAAGGGGTTTGGCGTTATGTTTGGGCCTAGGAGAGGGGTTGTTGCGGACGCTGCACCCGAGGGCTTGGAGAATAGCGGTAATATCCTTCAGGAATAGGACTGAACGCATGATGACCAGCACGGACTCTTTAAGCCCTCTTGAAGGAGTCCATGTTGACTGGATGATTTCACCCGGTTTAGCTTCCGCCAGCTTCTGCTTAACCGTAACCCTCTCAAACCCGTGTGTGAGTGAGGTTCCTATGTTTATGTGTTTGACAAGCTCTAACCCAGCCCTCTTAAACCCGGAGCCATAGGCGTTCAAGCTGTATCGGAGGCCTTCTTCGCCCGCTGAGAGGGATGCGCTGACAGAGGCTTTCTCAGCAACCAGCAAGGGCTTCGAGACATCCATCCTCGGGTTTGTGTCTATTGGTGTAAATAGCATGAGCCAGACATCCCTGCCGCGAGGTATGTCTATTTTGGCGGCTGGAGCGTATAAAACTCCATTGAAGTAAAGTCTACTGACTCCCATAAGTGCAGGGTTATGTGTTTGAGGTGTCCGGCGTTGGACACTTATATTTAACTACCCAAATTATTGGTGGGTTTTATATACTATCAGACATCGGGCGGTAATACGCTTTAAATAGTGTCCGGCTCCAGACAGTAATACCCTGATGACTGCGATTTATACAGCCGATGAAAGACCTTTACATATGGAACTGGTCTCAAAACTATTTAGGCCTCTTTCTTAATGCAATTTGTATGGGGGTTCAGGGAGTTTAGGGAGGTTAGTGATTATGAGTGGGAGATCATTAGGCCTTTTCTCCCTCCTATGTCTAGGGTTGGTAGGCCTAGGGCTGATGATAGGATGGTCTTGAACGGTATACTATACGTCCTTACAAGTGGTTGTAGGTGGTGTGATATGCCTGCTAAGTATGGCTCGTATAAGACTGCTTGGAGGAGGCTTAAGAAGTGGGAGGAGATGGGTGTATGGGACAGTATATTCAAGACACTAGCCTCTATGAGGGGTCTTTCAAGGGTATCTATTGACAGCACTACTGTGGAGGCTAAAAAGGGGGAGAGGTAGTGGGGTATGATGGTTTCAAGCATAGGAAAGGAACTAAGATACATGCGGTTGTAGATCAATCATCTATGCCACTATACTTCACCGTAGGCCCTGGGAATGAGCATGACTCTAGGAGGCTTCAGGAGCTAGTAGATGGCTTGTCTGGGAGGCCTAGGGAGCTCTACGCAGACGCAGCATACGACACGGAACCCATAAGGAGCTACCTATCATCTATGGGTATAGAGCCTAACATACCTGTAAACCCCAGGAATGGCAGGAGGCCTAGACCATACAATCTTGAGATATACAAGAGGATGAGGTCCGCTGTAGAGATAGCTAAAATCATTCAGGAGGATACTCATAAGGTATGAGAGGCTTGCTGTAACATATAGAGCATTCATAAACATAGCATGCATCATGATACACCTAAGGCATAGAAGTTAGAATAACGTAGGAGAGGATATCAGCATACAGATGGTTTAGAAACAAACATACCTTACATCAACAGGAAACAAACCTACAACCCAGAGCCAGCAGGCAGAAAACATACATCCACCAGACAACCATACAAACAACACAGTCAAAAGAAGACATACAACAACACAACCCAGATTGAGATATGAGGTTTTGAGACAGGTTCCGAATTAAGATCAATCTACGAGCCTGACCAGTTCCCTGCTTCCATCCTATGATTAACTTTATCTGAAGGTAAGACAGCATCTTTCCTCCTCTTTGCTTCAGGGAAGCTAATATGCTCTGGTCTGGAAACTCTCGAGGATATACATGAATCAATTGGAAAATTACTCATGTTAATACGACCTTATAGTGTAGGAATGGTTGATCAAACCGCTGAATGAGAGCAATACTCATTGTTTATCTTAGAAATCATAGTGGAGGTAGTCATTAAGTATTTGGCTGCCCTAAATACCAATAATGGAAGCCCAATTAGAGATGCCATTAATGTTACTCGATAGGGAAGTATAAGAACGATCTTGGCGTAGAAGAGAGGTGCAAAATCTGGATTATCCCAAGAGAAAAGAATGAGAATACCAGAGGAAATGGCCACACTTGTAACAATTATTAAGAACTGAATTGACTCTCGCAATCCTGCGAACCAATAAATTTCTCCTAGTCTTTCTTCTACCATATTACTTAAGTTAATTATTCTCTTCACAACTTGCAATTGATTCTCATCTACTTGTCCACCATTAGGCCTGTGTTTTCTTTCTAATTTTCTTGCAAACTTTTTAAATAATGTTGCATAAACAAAAAGTTCTAGGATTTCATCCAGTGTAGGCCGTACACTAGAAATGCCTGGCGGATTACGCAAAGATTTGTCCGCCTCGGTCGGTACCATTTTATAGGCTTCATGTAGTAGGTCTTGGAGTTTTGATAGCTCGTCTGGTAGTGACTTGAATCGACCGCTGAAGAGGTTTAGCGAGACAAGAATTAAGGAGAGTGCTGCTATTAATCCTCCGGTTGTGGCGTTAATTACAGGCCGAGGATCAGATAAAAGCGGAAAGGGTGCGATCATGATTAGTGCTGCAAATAAGATCACAACAGGCTCAAGCCTGATGAGCGTCCTACGCCAGTAAGTGTCTAACACGGTGAGAATAAGAGTGTTTTGATTCATAAACCTTACCCCACAAAAATGCAGTGTCCAGCTAAGGTGTTATATTTAAAACCGGTTGCTAACTCTTGTTTATATTGATGTTGTAGCTTTGGTCTCAAGCTGTTTTATGATGTAATAAAGAAGCAGAAAGGTTGAGGCGGTGGGTTAAAGTTTCATGGGAACTGTAGGAAGGTTTCAAAGGTTCTATGTATAAACAAACCATTAGTTGATAGGTGATGGTATCTATAGCTACAGGAGAGACTTGAGTAGGAGGACGAAAGGTTCTTCAGATACCTAAAGGAGAGGACAGTAGTATTCCACCATAGGCTAATGTTAGAGGTCAACCATAAGGGGCAATGTGTGGGTGAATAAACTATTAAAAACTGCTATCCTTCAATGTGTTTGATGTCTTCATTGAAAGAGATTGTTGACGGCTATATGTGTAGGGTTTCTGGGTTGGATGTGTATTGTTCTAGGTGTCTTAGGACCGAAAGGTGGGGTGGTTGTGTTGTCTTGATAGTTGTTGATGCAGCCTTCACCTCGATAGGCCTAAACTACTTCACAGCAGTAGTCCCAAAGGTAGAAGAGTTTAGTAAAAGGTTTGTAGAAAACGGGAGAATAAAGAATCTAAGAGAGCTTGCGGAAGCAAATATTAATGAGTTAAGGGAGGTGTGGAAGAATAGGCGGTCTTGGGCTATAGTCAGGGATATAGCTTCCTATCTCTCTACATTAAGTGAGGACGATAAATCTGCTCTCAGGGCTTGGGCTGCTAATGCGAGGCTTGAAAACTGGTGGGAAGACCCCATTGGGAGGATTAAAGGCGTTGGGCTTGTAACGTTTCGATACTTGAGGATGATGGGCGGTGTTGACACGGTGATGCCTGATAAGATAGTTAAGAGGGTTGTCAACGGGATTCTGGTGAAGGCCGGTTTAGAGCCTATAGAGAATGACATTGAGTTCGTCAAGAAGGCTGAGCAGATAGCTATATCATGCGGTTATAGACCTATTGAGCTCTGCTGGATGATGTGGCTAATACAGCCTGAAGGAAGAAGGATAAGGATGGAGAAGTACAGAGACATCCTGCCAAAAATATAAACCTCTAAAATGATATCTTTAGCTCTGTCTCGTCTATGGTTTTTCCGTCCAGTTTTAGCCTGACCCTGTATGTGACTGCTTCTCCATCTCCTACTATGAAAGGGCTGTGTATTATGCGTGGCCCCAGTAATAGAACATTGTGGATTATACATCCTAGGGATTGTAGTAATGTTACTACATCGTTTCTAGACGGAATAGAATTCATAGCTATTAGTATTGGTTCTGTATGTCTTTTGATAGGTTTCCATACTGATTGTATGTTTTCTCCGGGCCATGCCTCTGCAAGCTTCTCAGACGCGGTGATCTTCTCACGTCCGAAGGTTGTTGACCATCCTGTGTATATGTGTCTGGTAAGCTCTAGGCCTGCTCTTCTGAAGCCTGAGCCGTATGCATTTAGGCTGTATTTGAGGCCTCCATCCCCAATAGATAGAGAGGCCTGTACAGAAGTCCTATCAGCCGTTAGTACTGGTTTTGATACCTCTATTAATGGTGTACCATAGATGGGTGCAAGCATAATTAGCCAAACATCCCTACCATGAGGTATGTCTATCTTAGCCATAGGAGCGCAGACAACACCGTAGAAATTCTTAACCAAACCAACAACCTCCCTTAAAGACATTGATATGCTGAGGGCGGTCGGGTTCTTGGATTCTATGGATAGGTGTTTGAAGCCTGCTGACCAGCCTCTTCCCTGCCTGAAGAATAGCCTACCATAACCTGTCTGAACAGACCTTGCGTTAAGCCCTTTCTTAAACACTATACGGGCTTTCCCACCCTCTAGGATGCATCTAATGACACCTATACTGGCTCTATCTATGACCCTGGCCTCACCATCCACGGCATTACTACACCCTAATACATTTAAAGGCTTGAACAGTGAGTGAAATCGGTAACACTATTTAATGCTTAATGCACTTTCACACTACTCTCTCAACATATATCCCTCCAAGATGCTGTACTATATTATGGGCAGGAATAGCCTAACATACAGGCAGAGGCTTGAGGAAGAGATTAACAGATGGTCTCCCTTCAGGAAAGCCCTTCTACGTGATGAGCGGGAGATATTCGACAGGCTAGTAGATCAGGCTTTCAGGTATGTCCACGCTGGGACGATGTATCCCTTACGTGATGCCTTTGATGTCTTCCTAATGTCTAGCCTTATGTCTCATGAGGAGAGGATTGGTGTTTTGGAGAGGATGCTTAAGGTTTCTATGAGGGTTGATGGACGGCTTAGCCCTTGACAGTATAACTGGATAAGAAGACCTATCTTAAGCTCTGTGGCCTAACCTCTCTGATAGCTGTCTAAACACCCCTAAATACGCTTTTATATAGTGTTTCGCACTTTCACGCTACTCTCTCTATTTATTTATCCCTATGTGGTTAGATTTTCTGGGCCATGGTGGTCTTTAGGGATGAGGAGAGGCTTTCACCTGAGTGTGTTCCAGAGAGGCTTCTATTCAGGGATGGTGAGCTTAAACAGCTACTACACTACTTCTCATCAGTAATATATGGTGAGAGGCCTTTCAATACAAGGGTTGTTATATCTGGTGCTGTTGGGACTGGTAAGACTAGCCTATCTAAGCTCTTTGGACAGATTGCTGAGCGTGAGGGTAGTGGGTCAGGTTTTAACGTGAGATATGTACATGTTAACTGTAGGATTCATAGGTCTGTTTACGCTGTTCTACGTAAGGCTGCTGAGAATCTTGGTACGGATCTTCCAAGCAGAGGATATTCAGACGATGAGATGTTCGAG
>Ga0209143_1000866_pt1 | contig 14500 bp, 18 predicted proteins | sample FaiFalFF_MnMetaG_3_FD_184739 | JGI IMG/M metagenome (GOLD analysis project Ga0209143, IMG submission 184739) | Freshwater microbial communities from Yellowstone National Park, Wyoming, USA - Fairy Falls B (FF_Mn_B) MetaG (SPAdes) (version 3) | ecosystem: Environmental > Aquatic > Freshwater >...
AGTAAAGCTCAAAGCCGTTTTCCCGGTACCAGCTCTCGGGGAAGAGGAGGTTTTCCCCGGTGGCCTTCCGCCCCAGGGTGATCACCCGGGGGTGCTCCAGGAGGAGGAGCGTGGGGGGGCGCTTCCCCTCCACCACCTGCCGGTGGACCTCCTTCTGGTAGGCCCAGGCCTCCCCGTAAGGGATGAGGCCCAGGTCTTCCACGACAAACTCCACGCCTCTAAGCATACGCCAAGGGCGGGGCCAGCAAAAAGGGCGGGGTCACCCCCGCCCTTGGCGGCCTGCCGGGAAGGGTTACTGGGCCACCACGCTCACCCTGAGGCTGATGGGCACCTCGGGGTGGGGTTTGTAGGTGAGGACGTACTCCCCCAGCTCCTTGATGGGCTTCTCTAGGCCTAGGCGCTTAGGGTCAATGGTGATGCCGTGCTGGCGGGAAAGGGCCTCGGCGATGTCCTTGGCGGTGACGGAGCCGTAGATCTTGTTCTCCCCAGCCCGCACCGGGATGGTGAGGGTGAGGTTTTCCAGGAGCTCCTTGAGCCTCTCCGCCTCGGCCTTTCTCTCCGCCAGGCGCTTGGCCTGGGCGCGGATCTTGGCCTCCAGGGCCTTCAGGTTGCTCTCCGTGGCCAAAACCGCCAGGCCTCGAGGCAGGAGGTAGTTCCTGGCGTAGCCCGGCTTCACGTCGACCACCTGGCCCACGTCGCCCAGGTTCTCCAGGGGTTCCAGCAAGATGACCTTCACCGTTCACCCCCTATTTCCGCACCTGCTTCTCCGTGAAGGGCAGAAGCCCCAGAATCCTGGCCCGCTTGATGGTCTTGGCCAGGATCCGCTGCTCCTTGGCGGAAAGCCCCGTGCGGCGGCGGGGAAGGATCTTCCCCGTCTCCGACAGGAACCGCCTCAACACCTCCACGTTCCGGTAGTCCCTCAGGTCAAACTCCCCCAGGGTGGCCTTGACCTTGGCCTTCCTGGAGGGACGGCGCGTCTGCGCCTCCTTCTTGGGTTTCGCGTTCTTGGCGCTCAAAACGGCAAATCCTCCTCCGGCGGGAAGTCTTCCAGCCCTTCGTCTATGTCCACCCCGCCCGTCTGGACCGTGGGGGGCCTGCTTCCGCCGGCTTGGGCAGGCCCACGGGTGGGGCGCTCCAGCCTGAGGGCTTCCACACGGGTCTGGAAGCGCCTCTCTCCGCTGGAGCTCGTCCAGGAGTCGTTCACCAAACGGCCGATGACCAAAAGCCCGTCGCCCTTCCTAAGCTCCGAAGCCCACTCCGCCAGCTCGCGCCAGGCCTGAACCTCCAGGAAGTGGGTCCTTTCCTCTTCCTGGCCCCGGCGGCGCTCGTTGACCGCCAGACCCAGGCGCACCACCGCCGTCCCCTGAGGGGTGTAGCGGAGGTCGGGGTCCCGGGTGAGGTTGCCCATGAGGATCACCTGGTTCAGGGCCCGGCGGAGCCTGGGCTGGCCCCGGGCGTCCTCCAGGGTCTCCCGGCCCCTCCCCTCCAGGGGGTCAATGAACTCGGCCCGCACCTGCACTTCGCTTTTCTTCTCCCCGTCCTTCTCCCACTGGCGGTACTCCAGGCGCCCTTCCACGAAGATGAGCTGGCCCTTTTCCAGAAGGTCCCCCCACATCTCCGCCTGGCGGCCCAGAAGCCTAACCCGGTGGTACCAGGGGACTTCCCTCTCCTGGCCGGACTCGTCCGTGAAGGCATCCTGTCCCGCCAGGTTCAGGTCCAAGATGGCCAGGCCTCCCGGGGTGTAGCGCATGTCGGGGCGGGCGGTCAGGGTGCCGATGAGGAATACTTGGTTCAGGCCTCGCGCCATGGGAACAGTTTACCCTTTGGCGAGGAGGGGCTCCGCCTTCTTCACCACCATCACCCGGCGCACGTTGTCGCGGATGCGGAGCTCCCGGGCCAGGGCGTTGACCCGGTCCTCGGGCATCTCCACCTGGTAGAAGAGGAAATACCCCTGGGGGTCCTTGGCGATGGGGTAGGCCAGGCGGCGCGTCCCCCACTCCTCCACCTTCTCCACCCTGGCCCCGTGGGCCTCGAGGGCCTTGCCGATGATCTCCTTCTCCAGGGCGAGCTGGGTCTGGTCCAGGTTGGGGTTTAGGATGACGTTGACCTGGTACTTGCGCATCTTCACCTCCCTTCCGGGCCCGGCAGGCCGCACGAAAGGGGATTATACCCTTTTTCGCCCCCCAATAAAAGACCCAGGGGGCCCTTAGGCCCCCATCTGGCTCCGCGGGCAGGACTCGAACCTGCGACCAACCGGTTAACAGCCGGCCGCTCTACCAGCTGAGCTACCGCGGACCGACCGCACTAGGCACTATAGCAAGGGTCAGGCCAAAGGTCAAGAAGCCCCGGGCCGAGCCCAGGGCTTCGGGAGGAAGGGCGTTCATACCCTTGTTTCCTGTTTCCTTCAGCCCACCATGCCTGGTAACTTCCCCAGGAACCTTTTGCCGGGGCCCCCATGCTGGCTTGGGCCAGCATGGAGTGGTATCAGAGCTTCTTCAGGGCCTGGATGAGCTCGGTGAGGACCTTCTGGGCGTCGCCGTAGAGCATCCGGGTGTTGTCGGCGTAGAAGAGCTCGTTCTCCACCCCGGCGAAGCCCTTGCCCTGGCCCCGCTTGACGACGATCACGTTCTTGGCCTTGTCCACGTCCAGGATGGGCATGCCGTAGAGGGGGCTCCCGGGGCGGCGGGCGGCCGGGTTGACCACGTCGTTGGCCCCGATGACCACGGCCACGTCCACGGTGGGGAACTCGGGGTTGATCTCCTCCAGGTCCTTGAGCTTGTCGTAGTCCACCCCGGCCTCGGCCAGGAGGACGTTCATGTGCCCGGGCATGCGCCCGGCCACCGGGTGGATGGCGAACTTCACGTCCACCCCGCGGGCCTCGAGGAGGTCGGCGAGCTCCTTCACCTTGTGCTGGGCCTGGGAGAGGGCCATGCCGTAGCCGGGGACAAAGACCACCTTGTTCGCGTAGGCCAGCATGACGGCGGCGTCCTCCACGTCAATGGGCTTGAGGCTCCCCTTGACCTCGCCCGCCTCCTGCTCCACGCCGAACCCACCCACCAGCACGCTCCAGACCGAGCGGTTCATAGCCCTTGCCATGAGCACGGTGAGCAGGGTGCCCGCCGCCCCCACCAGGGTGCCCGCCACCATGAGGGCCGGGTTGCCCACGGCGAAGCCCTCAAAGCCCACGGCCATGCCGGTGAAGGCGTTGTAGAAGGAGATGGCCACGGGCATGTCCCCGCCGCCGATGGGCAGGGTCATGAGGACGCCGAAGAGGAGGGCCAGGAGGAAGAAGAGGGCAATGTTCAAAGTGGCATCGTTAAAGAGCAGGAAGAAGCCCAAAACCACAGCGGCGAGGAGGACCAGGGCGTTCAGGGGCTTCTGCCCCGGGAAGATGATGGGCCGGCTGCGCATGAGGCCCTGGAGCTTGGCGAAGGCGATGAGGCTCCCGGTGAAGGCCACGCTGCCGATGAGCCCACCTAGGATGGCCAGGGCCATCAGCCCCTGGTTGTCAAAGGCCCCCTTGAGGAGCTCCACCGCGGCGATGGTGGCGGCGGCGCCGCCGCCCATGCCGTTGTAAATGGCCACCATCTGGGGCATGTCGGTCATGGCCACCTTGACCGCCGCCCACCAGGCCACCACCGACCCCACGAGGAGGGCCAGGAGCATGAGGGCGAAGTTCCCCATCCCCGGCCAGAAGAAGGTGGCCAGCACCGCCAGGACCATACCCCAGCCCGCCCAGACGATGCCGCTTTTAGCCGTGGTGGGGTGGGCCATGCGCTTGAGGCCCACGATGAAGAGGATGGCCACCACGAAGTAGGCCGCCTGAATGAGGTCCATCACTGACCACCCCCTTTGGGCTTCTTCTCAAACATCTCCAGCATGCGCACCGTGACCGCGTACCCCCCGGCGGCGTTGGCGGCCCCCAGGATCACGCCCAAAAAGCCGATCAGTTTCTCCACCAGGCCGGTTTCCGCGTGGCCCAGAACCACCATGGCCCCCACCACCACCACCCCGTGGATGAAGTTGGAGCCCGACATCAGGGGGGTGTGGAGGATCACCGGCACCCGGGTGATGAGCTCGTAGCCCAAAAAGGCGGTGAGCACGAAGATGTAAAGGGCAGACCAGAAGCCAAACTCCATCACGCACCTCCCAGAAGGGCCTTGGTGGGCCCGTGCAGGATCTCGCCCTCCTTCATGAGAAGGGCCCCTTGGACGATCTCGTCCTCCCACCTGGGGGCGAACTCCCCCTTCTCTATGAGCAGGGTGGACAAGTTCAGGAGGTTCTTGGCGTACATTTCCGAGGCGTGGACGGCGAGTTCGCTGGGAAGGTTCAAGGGGCCGTAGATCCGCACCCCCTTCACCTCTACCACCTCTCCCGGCTGGGTGAGGACGCAGTTCCCCCCGGACTCGGCCGCCAGATCCACCACCACGGTGCCGGGCTTGAGGCGGTCCATCATGTCCTCGGTGAGGAGGATGGGGGCGCGGCGACCGGGCACCTGGGCCGTGGTGATGATGGCGTCCATGCCGGCCACGTGCTCCCGCAGGGCCTCGTGCTGGATGCGCTTCTCCTCCTCGGTGAGCTCCCGGGCGTACCCGCCCTCCCCCTCGGCGCTGATGGGGAGCTCAATGGGCTTGGCTCCCAGGGAGAGGGCCTGCTCCAAGGCCGCCCTCCGCACATCGTAGGCGAAGACCTGGGCCCCCAGGCGCTTGGCGGTGGCGATGGCCATGAGCCCCGCCACGCCCACCCCCATGACCATCACCTTGGCGGGGCGGATGGTGCCGGCGGCGGTGGTCAGCATGGGGAAGAAGCGGGGGGAGAGCCTTGCGGCGTGGATGGCGGCCAGGTACCCCGCCACCGTGGCCTGGCTGGAGAGGGCGTCCATGCCCTGGGCCCGGGTGATGCGGGGGATGAGCTCCATGGCCAGGACCGTGGCCTTTTTTGCGGCCAAGGCCTTCACCAGGTCCAGGTTCTTGTGGGCCTGGACGAAGCCCACCACCAGGCATCCGGGCTCCAGGGCCTGGATCAGGTCCTCGCTGGGCGGCTGCACGGTGAAGAGGAGGTTGGCCCCTTTCAGGAGCCCTCCTCGCTCCACCACCTCCGCCCCCGCCTCCTGGTATAGGGGGTCGGGGTAGTAGGCGCCCTCCCCGGCCCCTCGCTCCACCCTGACCCTGGCCCCTCCCTTCACCAGGCGGGCCACCACCTCGGGCACCAGGGCCACCCTTCTCTCCCCTGGGGCCCTCTCTTTGGGAACCGCGATGGTCACCATAAGACCTCCTTCCGCGCCAGTATACCAGCGGGTTCCAGGGCGTTTGCCCCGGGCCTGACCCGGTGGTCAGAGCGGGAGGCGTATGGAAAAATGCCCCCATGCGGCCCTCCGGGCTCCAGGTGGCCGGCGTCCTCCTCCTTGGCATCCTGGCCATCAGCTTCGGGAGCATCCTGGTGCGGCTGGCCCTCGCCGCCTCAGGGGACAGAAGCCTGACCTTTAGCCTGGTGATGAGCGCGGGGCGGATGGGCTTCGCCGCCCTTCTCCTCCTGCCTGGCTTCAAGAACCCCATCCGGGCCAGGGGGGGTATCCCCTTCGCCCTGGCGGCGGGGGCGGCCTTGGCCCTGCACTTCGCCTTCTGGATCACCTCCCTCTCCTACACCTCGGTGGCCGCCAGCACCGCCCTGGTCACCACCAACCCCGTCTGGGTCACCCTTCTGGGCTGGCTCCTTTTCGGGGAAAGGCCCTCCGGCCTCACCCTCCTGGGGGTGGGGGTGGCCCTGGTGGGCGGGCTTCTGATCGGCCTGGGGGACGCCCAGGGTGGGGGCACGAACCCCCTTTTGGGGGACCTCCTGGCCCTCCTCGGGGCCCTAGCCGCCTCCTTTTACTTCCTCCTGGGGCGGGAAGCCCAGAGGCGGGGGCTTTCCCTTCTGGAATACGTGAGGGTGGCCTACACCACCGCCTTCCTGATCCTCTTTCCTCTCCCCTACCTCCTCGGGGGAGGGTACGGGGGGTACCCGGGGGCGGTCTACCTCTACATCCTCCTCATGGCCCTTCTGCCCCAGCTTGTGGGCCACACCAGCTTCAACTGGGCCACCCGCCACATCTCCCCGGTCCTGGTGACCCTGGCCGTCCTCTTTGAACCGATGGGGGCCAGCCTCCTGGCCTTCCTCCTCTTTGGCGAGGTCCCCGGGCTTCAGGTCATCCTGGGGGCCCTGGTCCTCCTTCTGGGGGTGGCCTTGGCGGTCCTGGGAGGGCGGCGGTGATCTTCGTGGCCCTGGCCGCCCTGCTTTGGGGCCTCGGGGGGGCCCTGGCGGGGCGGTTCATGCGGGAGATCCCCCCCGAGGTCCTCATCCCCTGGCGCTTCCTCTTGAGCTTTCTCCTCCTCCTGCTCCTCCTCCTCCGCCATCCCCCTTCCCAAGAGGAACGGCCCCGCCTCATCCGGGTGGGCCTCGCCCTTTCCGGAGCCCAGGCCTTCTACTACCTGGCCATCCACACCACCACCGTGGCCACCGGCATCTTCCTCCAGTACCTGGCCCCGGCCCTCCTCACCCTCTACGCCCTCCTGAGGAGGGAAAGGCTTCCCGCAAGGGCCCTAGCGGGCGTGGCCCTGGCCCTCTGGGGGGCCTATGTGCTGGTGGTGGGCCGGCAAGGGCTCCAAGGAAGCCCCGTGGGCGTGGCCTACGGCCTCCTCTCCGCCCTCTCCTTCGCCCTCTACGCCGCCTTCTCCCACGGCCTCAAGACCCCGCCCCTGGTGGCCCTGGGGGTGGCCACGGGGGTGGGAAGCCTCCTGGCCCTGCCCTTCCTCCTCCTTCACCTGGACCGGTCCCTGACCCTCACCCCCGGGCAGTGGGGGGGCATCCTCTACCTGGTCACCCTGGGCACGGTGGTCCCCTTCGGCCTCTTCCTTCAGGGGGTGCGCACCGTGCCCGCCCGCACCGCCACCCTGGTGGCCATGCTGGAGCCCCTGAGCGGGGCCCTCTTCGCCTGGCCTTTGGCGGGGGAGCCCTTAAGGCCGGAGGCCCTTCTGGGCGGGCTTATGATTCTCCTGGGCGTGGCCCTGAACCGGAGGTGATATGGCCGTCCGCGTCTTTGTCCTCTTTACCCTGGGCTACTTTCTCTCCTACTTCTACCGCTCCGCCAACGCCGTCCTCGCCAAGGACCTCTCCCAGGAGCTGGGCCTGGGGCCGGCGGAGCTCGGCCTCATGACCAGCCTCTTCTACCTGGCCTTCGCCGCGGCCCAGCTCCCTCTGGGCGGCCTTCTGGACCGCTTTGGCCCCCGGGTGGTCACCCCCTCTCTCCTCCTGTTGGCGGCCTGGCCCAGGGCTTCGGCACGCTAGCCCTGGGCCGGGCCCTGATCGGGGTGGGGATGGCGGCGGCCCTCATGGGGGCCCTGAAGGCCTTCAGCCTCTGGTTCCCCAAGAGCTACGCCACGGTGTCCACCCTCCTCGTGAGCATAGGGGCCACGGGGGGGCTCATGGCGGCCACGCCCTTGGCCCTCCTCAAGGAGGCGGTGGGCTGGCGGGGGGTCTTCCTCTTCGGGGGGCTGGTGGTGGCCCTGGTGGCCCTGGCCATCTACCTGGGGGTGCGGAACGCCCCGCCCGGGGTGGCCTGGCCCAGGGGCGGGGAAGGGAGGGGCCTTTGGGAGGTGCTCCGCAACGGGAGGCTTCTCCGGGTGGCCTTCCTGGCCCTGGCCTTCGCCGGGAGCTTCCTCGCCCTGCAGACCCTCTGGGCCGGGGCCTACGCGTATCACCTGGGTCTTAGGGCCCTCGAGGTGGGCAACCTCCTCTTCCTCTACTCGGGGATGGCCGTCTTCGGCTTTTTGGTCTCCGGCTACCTGGCGGACCGGCTGGGGACGGCCAGGGTCCTCCTCTTCGCCAGCCTCCTCTTCGCCTTAGGCCTTCTCCTCCTTCTTTTAAGGGTCCTGGTTCCCGCCTACGCCCTCATGGGCTTCTTCGGGGCCTTCAACATCCTCACCCTCACCCAGGCCCGGGAGCTGGTGGCGGGCCACCTGGTGGGGCGGGGGACCACCCTGGTCAACCTCTTCGGCATCGGGGGCACCTTCCTCCTCCAGTGGGGGGTGGGCGGGGTGGTGGCGGCCCTCGGCTACCAGGCGGCCTTTTTGGGTCTTCTCGGCCTTCTCCTTTTGGCGGTGGTCCTCTATCTGCCCCTTCTCCGCAAGTGATAAACTCCCTCCATGCTGGCCCAGGTGCGGAGCTACGCCCTTTACGGCCTGGACGCTGTTCCCGTCACCGTGGAGGTGGATGTGAGCCCCGGGCTTCCCTCCTACGCCCTGGTGGGCCTGCCCGACAAGGCGGTGGAGGAGAGCCGGGAAAGGGTGCGGGCCGCCCTGAAGAACGCCGGCTTCCCCTACCCCCAGGCCCGGGTGGTGGTGAACCTGGCCCCGGCGGAGCTCAAGAAGGAGGGGAGCCAGTTTGACCTGCCCATCGCCCTGGGCCTCCTGGCCGCCCAAGGGGTGGTGCCCCTCGAGGCCCTTTCCCCCCTAGCCGTGGCCGGGGAGCTGGGCCTGGACGGCAGCCTGAGGCCCATCCCCGGAGCGGTGAACCTGGCCCTGGGCGCCCTCGCCGAGGGCAAGACCCTCCTTCTGCCCGAGGAGAGCGCCAAGGAGGCGGCCCTGGTGGAGGGGGTGAGGGTCTACGGGGCCGGGACCCTAAGGGAGGTGGCGGCCTTTTTGCGGGGCGAGGAGGCCTTGGAGGAGGCCAGGCCCGAGGACCCCCTGGAGGCCTTGGAGGCCCTGGACCTCAGGGACGTGAAGGGGCAGGCCAAGGCCAAAAGGGCCTTGGAGATCGCCGCCAGCGGCTACCACCACCTCCTCATGGTGGGAAGCCCGGGATCGGGGAAGACCATGCTGGCCCGGCGCCTCCCCTTCCTCCTGCCGCCCCTCTCCCGGGAGGCCGCCTTGGAGGTGACCCGGATCCACTCCGCCGCCGGCAAGCCCGTTAGAGGCCTCATCAAGACCCCGCCCTTCCGGGCCCCCCACCACACGGTGAGCTACGCCGGCCTGATCGGGGGCGGGGCCATCCCCAAGCCCGGGGAGGTCTCCCTGGCCCACCGGGGGGTCCTCTTCCTGGACGAGTTTCCCGAGTTCTCCCGGGAGGCCCTCGAGGCCCTCCGCCAGCCCCTGGAAGACGGCGTGGTCACCATCGCCCGGGCCCGGGCCAGCCTCACCTTTCCCGCCCGCTTCCTCCTGGTGGCGGCCATGAACCCCTGCCCCTGCGGCTTTTATGGGGACCCGGAAAGGGCCTGCACCTGCACCCCGGGCGCCCGGAGCCGCTATGTGGGCAAGATCTCCGGGCCGCTTCTGGACCGCTTTGACCTGGTGGTGGAGGTCCCCCGCCTCACGCCGGAGGAGCTGGCCCGGGCCCCCGAGGGGGAGAGCACCGAGGCGGTGCGGGAGCGGGTCCTTAGGGCCAGGGAGAGGATGCTGAAGCGCCAGGGCCGCCCCAACGGAGAGCTTTCCGGAAGGGCCCTGAGGGAACACCTCCGCCTCACCCCCGGGGCCGAGGCCCTCCTGCAGGCCGCCGCCAAAAAACTCCTCCTCTCCGCCCGAAGCTACGACCGCCTCCTGCGGGTGGCCCGCACCGTGGCCGACCTGGCGGGCGCCGAGCGGGTGGAGGAGGCCCACGTGGCCGAGGCCCTGGCCTACCGCAAGACCCTGTGACACCACCCCATGCTGGCCCAAGCCAGCATGGGGACCCCGGCAGAAGGCTTCTGAGGGCTGGTGGGCCGAGGGAGACCGGAAGCGAGAGTATGGGTACCTGGGCCTTTTTGGGGTATTTACGTAGCAGTCTGGTCCCTGAGCCAGGCCACCAGGGCCTCCGCCGCCGCCAGGTTGGTGGCGAGGGGCACCTGATGCACGTTGCAGACCCGCATGAGGGCCTGAACGTCGGGCTCGTGGGGCTTGGCGCTCAAGGGGTCCTGCAGGAAGATGACCGCCAGGACCCGCCCCTCGGCCACCCGGGCCCCGATCTGCTGGTCCCCGCCTAAAGGGCCGGAGAGGACCCTCTCCACGGGAAGCCCCGTGGCCTCCTGGACCCGGGCCCCCGTGGTGCCGGTGGCCAGGAGGGGGAAGCGGGCCAGGAGGTCCTTGTGCCTTTTGGCAAAGGCCACCATCTCCTCCTTCTTGGCATCGTGGGCGATGAGGGCCAGGTACTTCACGGGGCCATTGTAAGCTTGGGGCATGGACTACGCGCCGGACCTGGCGTTTTTGGAGAGGCTTCTTCTGGCCACCGGGCCTTCCGGCTTTGAGGAGGAGGCGGCCCAGGTCTTCCTGGAAAAGGCCTCCACCTTCGCCGAGGCGGAGAAAGACCGCCACGGCAACGTCTACGCCCGCCTCAACCCCGGCCAAAGGCCCAAGGTCCTCCTCATGGGCCACCTGGACGAGATCGGGGTCATCGTGAGCCACGTGGAGGAAAAGGGCTTCCTGCGCTTGAGGCCCCTAGGGGGCTGGGACCCCCAGGTGCTGGTGGGCCAGCGCCTGCGCTTTCTGGGGAAGAAGGGGCCGGTCCTCGGGGTGGTGGGCAGGAAGGCCATCCACGTCCTGAAGGAGGAGGAGAGGAAAAAGGCCGTGGAGATGGCCGAGCTTTTCGCCGACATCGGGGCGGAAAGCCGGGAGGAGGCCCTGGCCTATCTGGAGGTGGGGGCGGTGGGGGTTCTGGACCAGGCCCCGGAGTGGCTTCTGGGGAAGCGCCTGGTCTCCAAGGCCCTGGACAACCGCCTGGGGGCCTTTGTGGTCCTCGAGGCCCTGCGCCTCCTCAAGGACCGGGCCCCCTGCGAGGTGGTGGCCGTGGGCACGGCCCAGGAGGAGATCGGGGCCTACGGGGCCAGGACCGCCGCCTTCCGGGAGGCCCCGGACCTGGCCCTGGTGGTGGACGTCCACCACGACAGCGCCACCCCCGGCATGGAAAAGGGCCTGGTGGGGGAGGCGGAGCTGGGCAAAGGGGTGGTGCTGGACGTGGGCCCCTTCGTGGACAAGGAGGTCCTGCGGGGGCTAAAGGCGGCGGCGGAAAGGGAGGGCATCCCCTACGTCCTCCACGCCCACGGGAGCCACTCCGGCACCGACGCCGACGAGGTGGCCAAGGTGCGGGAGGGCATCCCCACGGGGATCGTCTCCATCCCCCTTCGCTACATGCACTCCCCGGTGGAGATGGTGGACTTCGCCGACGTGGAGCGGGCGGTGCGCCTCCTGGCCGCCTTCGTGAAGGGGGTGTAGCCGTGCTCACCTTTAAGGAGGCTCAGAGGATGGTGGACGCCTGGATCGGGCAGTTTGCGGAGGGCTACTTCCCGCCCCTCCTCATGCTGGCCCGCCTCACCGAGGAGCTGGGGGAGGTGGCCCGGGTCCTGGCCCACCGCCACGGGAAGACCCCCAAGCCCGGCGAGGAGGAGGGGGACCTGGCCATGGAGCTGGCCGACCTCCTCTTCGTCCTCATCTCCCTGGCCAACCGCGAGGGCATTGACCTGGAGGAGGCTTTCCTAAAGGCCATGGAGAAATACCAAAAGCGGGACGGGGCGCGGTGGACCCCGAAGGAGTTAGAGTAGCCCTATGGAACTTCTCCTCGAGGCCCGGGGCCTCTGGAAACGCTTTGGGGCCTTGGAGGCGGTGAAGGGGGTGAGCCTGGCCCTGGCCCCAGGGGAGATCCTGGCCTTTTTGGGCAAGAACGGGGCGGGCAAGACCACCACGGTGAAGATGCTTTCAAGCCTCCTCTTCCCCGATGAGGGGGAGGTCCGCCTCCTGGGCCAAGACCCCTTCAAGGACCCCTCCTCCCTCCGCCACCTGGGGGCGGTGCTGGAGGGCAACCGTAACGTCTACTGGCGGCTCACCCCCCTGGAGAACCTGGTCTACTTTGGGGTGGCCCGGGGCCTCTCCCTGGGGGCGGCCCGCAAGCGGGCCCAGGCGCTTTTGGAGGAGTACGGCCTTTTGGAAAAAGCCCGGGTGGAAGTGCGCCACCTCTCCCGGGGGATGCAACAGAAGCTCGCCCTCCTCCAAGCCCTCATCCACGACCCCGAGGTCCTCCTCCTGGACGAGCCCACCCTGGGTCTGGACGTGGAGACTGCCCTCCTCATGGAGGCCAAGGTGCGGGAACTGGCCCGAAGGGGCAAGGCCATCCTCCTCACCACCCACCAGCTCTCCGTGGCCCAGGCCCTGGCCCACCGGGTGGCCATCATCCACCGGGGGGAGATCGTGCTGGAGGGGGAGAAGGAGGCCCTCCTCGCCCGCTTCGCCGGGGAGCACTACGTGCTGGAGCTGGAGGCCCCCCCGCCCCTCGAGGTCCTGAAGCGCCTCAGGGCCCTGGGGGTGGAAGGGGAGGGGCCCTTCCTCTTCCGCGGAGACGGGGAAGTTCTCTGGAAGGTTCTGGAAGCCTTGAGGCCCCTCCCTCTCAAGCGGGTGGCCAAGGCGGAAGCGGACCTTCTGGAGGTCTTCCTAAAGGCGGTGGGCCATGCTTGACCTGTTTTTAGTGGAGTTCTGGCGAAGCCTCCTCTTCCTGCGCCGCTATCCCTTGGAGCTTTTGGGCGCGGTGGTCACCCTAAGCGTCCTCTTCTACCTCCTCTTTCTAGGGGCCCGCTTCCTGGCGGGTCCTGGGGCGGAGTTCGGAGGGAGGCTCGAGGCCGTCCTGGTGGGCTACCTCCTCTGGACCTTCACCCTCTCCGCCTACAACGGCCTATCCTTCGGCCTCATGGAGGAGGCGCAGACGGGCACCCTGGAACAGGTCTTCCTCACCCCCTACGGCCCCATCCCCCTTTTTCTGGTCCGCAACCTGGCGGGGCTTTTGAGCCAGGGGCTTCTGGTCTTCCTGGTGGCCCTCACCCTCATGGCCCTCACCGGGGCCCGCCTGGCCTTCGCCCCTGGGGTGATCCTCCCCTTCCTGGTGGTCCTTTTGGGCGGCTACGGCCTGGGCTTCGCCATGGCCTCCCTGGCCCTCCTCTACAAGCGGGTGGGCCAGCTCCTGGGGCTTTCCCAGTTCCTCCTCCTCTTTCTCCTCCAAGCCCCAGGCGAAGGCGCCTTCCTCCTCCTCCCCCTGGCCCCGGGGGCGGCCCTGGCCCGGGAGATGCTGGCGAAGGGAACGCCTCTGGAGCCCTTAGGCCTGCTCCTGGCCTTCCTCAACAGCCTGGCCTACTTCCTCCTGGGGCTTTTCCTCTTCCGCCTGGCGGCGAGAAGGGCCAGGCGGCTTGGGCTCCTCCATGGCTACTAGGGGCCTCCTTCTGGCCTTGGGGCCCGCGGCGGCTTTGGGCCTTGGGCGCTTTGCCTACGCCCTGGTCCTTCCCCTCATGCAGGCGGCCTGGGGCCTCTCCTACGCGGAAGGGGGGCTTTTGGGGAGCGCCAACACCCTGGGCTACCTCCTAGGGGCCCTCCTGAGCCACCCCCTCCTGGGGCGGGTGGGGTACCGCCGGGGTTTCTTCCTGGCCCTCCTCCTCCAGGCGGCCGTCCTGGGGCTGACCGGGCTCTTTGGCCAGGCCCCTGCCTTTTTCCTCCGCTTCCTCCAGGGGGTGCTGGGGGCCTTGGTCTTTGTGGCCGGAGCCGCCCTCCTCATGGCCCAGGGCCGTTCAGGGCGGGTCCTGGGGGTTTACTACGGAGGGGTGGGGCTGGGCCTCCTTTTGGCCCCCTGGCTTCTCTTTGGGGCGGCGAGCCCAGAAGAAGCCTGGGGAAGGCTGGGTCTGGGCGCCCTCCTCCTCGCCCTGCCCCCCCTTTTGGCCCGGCGGGAGCTGAAGGAGCCCCCGCCCCCCGCCCGGGGCGAGGGAAGCCTAAGGCCCATCCTCCCCCTCCTCCTGGCCTACGGCCTCTACGGGGCGGGGTACATCGGGTACATGACCTTCATCACCACCGCTGTGGGGAACTGGCCTCTTCTCTTCACCCTCCTGGGGCTTGGGGCCCTCCTCACCGGCCCCCTCTGGGGCCCCTGGGTGGAGCGGGTGGGGGGAAGAAGAGGGCTTTTCCACGTCCTCCTGGTGCTCTTCCTGGGAAGCCTCCCGCCCTTGGCCCTGCGCCTTCCGCCCCTAAGCGCCCTCCTCTTTGGCCTCTCCTTCCTGGGGGTGATCACCGCCATCACCCAGGCCTTCCGCGCCGCCCTTCCCCCTTCCGCCTGGCCCCGGGCCATGGGGCTTTCCACCGCGGCCTTCGCTTTGGGCCAGGCTCTGGGGCCCACGGTGGCGGGCCTCTTCGCCGAGCGCCTGGGCAAAGGGGAAGGGGCCCTCTGGGCGGCCAGCGCCCTTCTTCTCCTGGCCCTTTTCCCCGCCCTTCCCCAAAAGCGCTGAGGGGCCGCCCGCTTTGTCAACAAAGGCTCTTGGCGCTTTCGGGGCCCCCGCCGTGGCGAAAGCCGCGGTGGGGCGCTTAGAAGCCGTAAAGGGCCCGGTACTTGGCCTCCAGGTACCTGAGGAAGGCTTGAGCGCCGGGGGGGCTTCCCGTCACCCTCTCCACCAGGGCCCGGGGGCGGAAGCGGCTCCCCTCGGCATGGATCTTGCGCCTGGTCCAGTCCAGGAAGGGGGCGAACTCCCCGCGGG